>Ga0207022_10098_pt1 | contig 24636 bp, 18 predicted proteins | sample Alteio_BWMinCont_46_FD_153307 | JGI IMG/M metagenome (GOLD analysis project Ga0207022, IMG submission 153307) | Enriched cells from forest soil in Barre Woods Harvard Forest LTER site, Petersham, Massachusetts, United States -... | ecosystem: Environmental > Terrestrial > Soil > Temperate forest >... | reverse complement strand
GTTCGCGCGTCACCGAAAATTGCTGGCCGACTTCTTCGAGCGTATGGTCGGTGTTCATTCCGATGCCGAAGCGCATTCGCAAAACCCGCTCCTCGCGCGGCGTCAGCGACGCTAAAATCCGCGTCGTCGTTTCGCGCAGGTTGGACTGGATGGCGGCGTCGAGCGGCAGGATGGCGTTTTTATCTTCAATGAAATCACCCAAGTGCGAATCCTCCTCGTCGCCGATCGGCGTTTCCAAGCTCACCGGCTCCTTGGCGATTTTCATGACCTTGCGCACTTTATCCAGCGGCATGACGAGACGCAGCGCCAGTTCCTCCGGCGTCGGCTCGCGGCCGATTTCGTGCAGCATCTGGCGGCTGGTGCGTACGATTTTGTTGATGGTCTCGATCATATGCACCGGAATGCGAATGGTGCGCGCCTGATCGGCGATCGAGCGCGTGATGGCCTGGCGTATCCACCAGGTGGCGTAGGTGGAAAATTTATAGCCGCGGCGATACTCGAATTTATCAACAGCTTTCATCAGGCCGATATTGCCTTCCTGAATGAGGTCGAGGAATTGCAGGCCGCGGTTGGTGTATTTCTTGGCAATGGAAATAACCAGCCGCAAATTGGCTTCTATCATTTCCTTCTTGGCCTTGTTGGTTTCGCGCTCGCCTTTCTGCACGGCCATGATCATGCGCTTGAACTCGCTGATGTCGAGCCCGGCGGTGTCGGCGATTTTGGCGATTTCCTCACGGATTTCCTCGATGTCTTTCTTGTCTTTGCTGGCGAAATCCTTCCAGCCTTTTTCCGTGCGCGCCGCCGCTTTTTTAAGCCAGTTCGGCTCCAGCTCGTGGCCGATATAGGCTTCGATGAACACTTTGCGATTGATCTTGCGGCCTTCGGCGAGGCGCAAGAGCTTGCCTTCGAACTGCATCAGCCGCCGGTTGATGTCGTAGAGTTTCAGAATCAGGCTTTCAACGCGGTAGATGGTGAAGCGCACACCCATCATCAGATCAACTAAATCGCGGTGCTGTTTCTGGTAATTTTTTTCATCATCCTTGCTGTAACGCCCGACACCGGCCGATTTGCTCAGGCGCTTTTCCTGAAGGCCGCGCATTTTTTTGCTGATCTTGGCGAACTGGTCGAGCGTCGCCAGCAATTGCGGCTTCAAGGCGCTTTCCATCGCCAGCAACGAGACCGAGCCGTCATCCTCGTCGCCTTCTTCCTCGGGTGTGCCTTCCTGGTTGTTTTCGCTTCCTTCTTCCTCTTCCTCGCCTTCGATTTTTTCTTCCGCCTCCTCTGTCTCCTCTTCTTCCTCTGCTGTAACCGCCGGAACCGCCGCCGCTATGGCCGAAATCGGCGCGGGCGCTGGCATACCGCCAGCGAAACCGGGGGCGGCTTCGTTACCCTGCCCGTAGGTGGCGTCGAGATCGATGATTTCGCGCAACAGCAATGTCCCGGCATCGAGCTCGTCGCGCCAGGACAGGATTTCTTTCATCACCAGCGGACTTTCGCACAGGGCGCTGATGACCGTTTCGCGCCCGGCTTCGATGCGCTTGGCGATTTCGATTTCGCCTTCGCGCGAGAGCAATTCGACATTGCCCATTTCGCGCAAATACATGCGCACCGGATCATCGGAACGCCCGACATTTTCGATTTCCTCGGCATCGACGGCTTCCGGCGTTTCGGCCGGATCGAGCGGCGTGCCTTCCTCGACGACGTTGATGTCCACCTGAGAAAGCGCGCTGATGGCCGAGTCGATCACTTCCGGCGAGAATTCATCGGCGGGCAGGACGGCGTTGAGCTCATCGTAGGTGATGTAGCCGCGCGCCTTGCCCATGCTCATCAGCTTGCGCACGATGGCCAGCTGCATTTCCTCTTTGCTGCCGCCTTCTTTTTTACCGGCGGATTTAGAGGCGGATATTTTTTTGTCCGGCGTTTTTTTGTGTGTTTCGGCTTTGGGCGGCACAGGTTTCGTCGCCACGGATTTGGCTACGGGCTTTGCCGGGGGAGTTTTAGACATGGTTTTAGCAGCCGCCGGTTTGCTTGCGGACCGGGGAGGAAGCGGTCTTGCCTTGGGTTTCGCCTTGACCTGGGGTTTCAGCTTGGCCTTGGGCTTTACTTTGACCGAAGCTTTATGTTTGGAAGATTTCGACGGCTTCGCCTTATTTTTTTGCGCCATTCTAGCGTTTCCTTTCTTTTTATCGCCTAGGAGCATCCACCACATGTCATTTTAACCAATTGACAATTAATGAATAATTCACCTGCCCGCCGACCGGCAGGCGTTAAAACACGTTAGAAATAAGGCATTTTTAGGATTTTTCAATGGGTTTCTTCACGCCGCATCCGGCTCCGCGGGTGCAAAGGTGCGTTTGGCTTGCGCTTTCCATTGCGCTTGTTTCAATTCGTCCATGCGCCGGCAGGAGGCTTCGTCCATGCTGTGTGCCATGGTTTTTTCCAGTTCCCTGATTTCAAACTCCAGATGCGCCATCTGGTAGGCGCCGAGGATTTCATTCCATAGCTGCACGGCATCATCCTCAGTTAATGCCTCCTTATACGGCAGCTTCAGCGTATCGGTGACCACCGCATCGAAAATTTCCTCGGCTACGTGCAGGCGTATGTTAGCGATGAATGCTTCCTGCCCTTCAATAACGACATGGCCGAGCGAAGCCAGCAAGGCGTGGCGCATGACATCCAGGCGGGTGTCGTGAATATCGAGATGGGCGATGGTTTCGTCGCGCTGGTCTTTGTACAGCAGCGGCGGGAAAGTGAGCAGAAGCTTGAGCAATTGTTTTGCCAGTTGATCCAGCGCCGCCGAATGAGGCGCCGAAGCCATCTGCGCCACCTGCGCCGAGCGCGGCTGCGCGGCTTGCGGCGCGGCGCCTTTTGCCCACAGGAGCTTCCTGAAATAGGAAACGTAATGCGCTTTGACCGTCGGGTCGGCAATGGCGTCGGCCAGTTTTTTAAACGCCCCTTCCAGCGCGGCGCGCGCCTCCGGCAAATCGGTTTTATATTGCGATGACAGGGTTTCCCACAAGATTTGCGACAGGCGCTGTGCGCCGGCCAGCAATTTTTCAAACGCCGCCTTGCCGTGTTTCTGCACATACGTATCCGGGTCTTCGCCCTTGGGCAGGACGGCAAAGCGCAAAGAATAGCCGGGTTTCAGCAGCGGCAACGCCACCTCGGCGGCGCGCATCATGGCGCGCTGTCCCGCCGCGTCGCCGTCGAGGCACATCACCGGTTCCTTGGCCAGTTGCCACAGCAGCCGCAAATGTTCCGGCGTCACGGCGGTTCCCAGCGTCGCCAGCGCATAATGAATACCAGACTGGGCGGTAGATACCACATCCATATAGCCTTCCATGACCACGGCCATGTTGCCGTCGCGCGCCGGTTTTTTAGCGAGGTCGAGATTATACAACACCTCGCCTTTTTTGAAGATGGGTGTCTCCGGCGAATTTAAATATTTGGCCAGGTTTTTGTTGGCGGTATTGACGATGAGCCGCCCGCCGAACGCAATTACTTTGCCCGACGCGTTGCGGATGGGAAACATGACGCGGCCGCGGAAACGGTCGTAGGCCGGCCCGTCTTCGGGGATGATAATCAGCCCTGCTTCAGCCTGCAGCGGTTGCGAAAATCCGGCGGCTTTCAGGTGATTATAAAGCGCCGTGCGGTCGTCCGGCGCGTAGCCTATCCTGAAAGTCCGGATGGTTTCCGGCTTCAACCCGCGCTTCTCGATATAATCGCGCGCGATGCTTCCGCCCGTCGCCAGCAATTGTTTTTCAAACCACTGGCAGGCCGCCTCCAGCACGCCCACCAGCGTTTTTTCCACCTCGATCCGGTGCGTCTGCTCCTGGGTCAATTCCGGCAGCGGGATACCGGCCTCGCGCGCCAGCGTCTCGACGGTTTCGGGATAGGACAGCCGCTCGAACGTGCGGATGAATTCGATGGCGTCGCCATGCGCGCCGCAGCCGAAGCAATGGTAAAATCCTTTTTCGTCATTGACGGTGAAGGACGGCGATTTTTCGTTATGGAATGGGCATAATCCCTGAAATTCGCGCCCGTGTTTTTTAATAGGGACGCGCCTGCCGATGACTTCCGACATTAAAAAATGCGAGCGCAGGCGCTCTATGAAAGAGGGTGGAAAGCGCATAAACTGGTTATTGGAGTTTTGGTAATTGGTAATTAGAATACATATGCCTTCTCATTCCAATTACCAATTACCATGCACTACTCGATCACCATACACAACGAGACACTGCCCATCCTCATCCGCAAGCGCCGCGGCGCTCACCGCATCGTCGTGCGCTACCGGCCGCTGCAACATGCCATCAGCCTGACTTTACCCCCATATGTCGGCATCAGGCAAGGATTACATTTCGCCCATGAAAAACGCGACTGGATCGAGCGCCAGATCGCGGCGAAACCTGAGCATATTCCCTTCAGCGATGGGCAAATTATACCGTTATTAGGGAAACACTATACGCTGTGCCATAAGGGTGGGCGCGGCGTGGTGAGCATTGACGGTGATCGCATACTCGTGCCGGGAGATGTTCAATTCATGGCGCGGCGGCTGCGCGAATGGCTCAAAGCGCGGGCAAGGGCGGAGATTATGGCGCTGGCGCAAATCAAGGCGCAGCGGGTTGGCCGGCGCATCAAAAAAATCTCGCTGCGCGATACCAGCTCGCGCTGGGGCAGTTGCAGCCATAACGGCAATCTGTCCTTTTCCTGGCGGCTGGCCTTCGCGCCCTGGGAGGTGCTGGACTATCTGGTCAGCCACGAAGTCGCGCATCTCAAGGAACATAACCACAGCGAGGCGTTCTGGGCACTGGTGGCGGAATTATGCCCGCACTATGAACAGGCCGGGCGCTGGCTCAAGGCGCATGGGGCGGGGCTTTATGCCTATGGGTAATGGGCTTGCCGAGCCGTAGCAAGCGGAGGCAGTCCACCTTCGCCGCTATCGCTTGCGAAGGCTGGTGGGCCCGGGAGGAGTTGAACCTCCGACCTCACGCTTATCAGGCGTGCGCTCTAACCACCTGAGCTACGAGCCCCAAAAGAGCGACGTTTTTAGGCTCCCCATGCCGGAAAGTCAAACTATTCCTTCGATTCCCTTGAGAGGAGCGATTAAAGTCAGGCCAACGCCCCATGGCAATGCTTATACTTTTTCCCGGAGCCACAGGGACACGGCTCGTTACGGCCGACTTTCTGCGAGACGGCGGGTTGGCTGCCGTCTGGCAGGAAGGGGGGCTGATCGCCGCGATTCTCGAACATCTTCCGCTGCGGCATGATGGGCATCGCCGGCGGCATTTCGACATGGATTTCCAGGTGCGACAGGCGCGTCACCACCAGTTCGCGCAACTGCGACAGCATCTGCTCGAACAAGGTGAACGCCTCGTGCTTATATTCGTTGAGCGGGTCGCGCTGGCCGTAGCCGCGCAGGTGGATGCCCTGGCGCAGATGGTCGAGCGACAGCAGATGGTCTTTCCATAATTGGTCGAGCGTCTGCAGCAGGATGCGTTTCTCGGCCATGCGCATCATCGGCTCGCCGTATTGCGTGACCTTGGCGGCGAAATGATCTGCCGTCGCCTTATCGACGCGCTTGGAAAGTTCCTCGTCGGCGATGCCTTCTTCCTTCGCCCAGTCGACAATGGGCAGATGCAGCCCGTAAATGCGGAAACATTCCTTTTCCAGATCCTGGGTCTGCCAGGCGTCGGGATAGGATTTCGGCGGCACGTATATCTGTACCAGGTCGTGGTTGATTTCCTCGCGCATGGCGGCGATGGTGTCCGACACGTCCTGCGCTTCCATCAGCTCGATGCGCTGCTCGTAAATCACTTTGCGCTGGTCGTTCATCACGTCGTCGTATTTGAGCAAATTCTTGCGGATTTCGTAGTTGCGCGCCTCGACCTTCTGCTGCGCGCGCTCGATGGCGCGCGTCATCCATGGATGGAAAATCGCCTCATCCTCTTTCATGCCGAGTTTTTGCAGGAGGCCGTCGATGCGCTCCGAGCCGAAGATGCGCATCAGATCGTCTTCCAGCGACAGGAAAAATTTCGAGGCGCCCGGATCGCCCTGGCGGCCTGAGCGGCCGCGCAGCTGATTGTCGATGCGCCGCGATTCATGCCGCTCGGTGCCGATGACGAAGCATCCGCCCGCGGCGATGACTTCCTCTTTCGCAGCGGCAACTTCGGCACGGATTACTGCTTCATCTGCTCCTTCTTCCTGTTGAATCCGCATCTCCGGGTTGCCGCCCAGCATGATGTCGGTGCCGCGGCCGGCCATGTTGGTGGCGATGGTGACCGAACCCGGCCTGCCCGCTTGCGCGATGATGTAGGCTTCCTGCTCGTGGTAGCGCGCATTAAGTACCTGATGCTTGATGCCTTCTTTTTTGAGCAGCTTGGAGAGATATTCCGATTTTTCGATGCTGACCGTTCCCACCAGCACCGGCTGTTTTTTCTCATACGCCGTTTTGATTTCCTTGATGACGGCGCGGTATTTTTCCTTGGCGGTGCGGTAGATTTCGTCGTGATGGTCGATGCGGATCACTTCCATATTGGTCGGGATATCGACCACTTCGAGTTTGTAGATGTCGCGGAATTCCCCGGCCTCGGTCATCGCCGTGCCGGTCATGCCGGCGAGCTTGGGATACATGCGGAAATAATTCTGGAAGGTGACTTGCGCCAGCGTCTGGTTTTCGTTCTGGATTTTGACCTGCTCCTTGGCTTCCAGCGCCTGATGCAGCCCGTCGGAATAGCGCCGCCCTTCCATCATGCGGCCGGTGAATTCGTCGATGATGACAACCTTGTTGTCCTTGACGATGTAATCGACATCCTTGGTGAAGATCATGTGGGCGCGCAACGCCTGGTTGACGTGATGCACCAGCGACACGTTATCGATGTCGTAGAGCGAACCGGCGACGAGCATCCCCGCCGCCTTGAGTAATTCTTCGATGTGACGCACGCCTTTTTCGGTCAGCGTCACCGAGCGGTGCTTTTCCTCTTTTTCAAAATCGTCTTTGTCCAGCTTGGGGATCAGCCGGTCGGCCTGGGTATACAGCTCCGAATTATCCTCGGTCGGGCCGGAAATAATCAGCGGCGTGCGCGCCTCGTCGATTAGAATCGAGTCTACCTCATCGACGATGGCATAATGAAACGGGCGGTGCACCATCGCCTCGCGCACGAATTTCATGTTGTCACGCAGGTAATCGAAACCCAGCTCGTTGTTGGTGGCGTAGGTGATGTCGCAGGCATAAGCCGCCTTGCGCTCGTCGTCGTCCATGCCGTGCACGATGACGCCTACGGAGAGGCCGAGGAATGTATGGAGCTTGCCCATCCATTCCGAGTCGCGCTTGGCCAGGTAATCGTTGACGGTGACGACGTGTACGCCCTTGCCGGGCAGGGCATTGAGATAAGCGGCCAGCGTGCAGACCAGCGTCTTGCCTTCGCCGGTTTTCATCTCGGCGATCATGCCCTTGTGCAGCACCATGCCGCCGATCAATTGCACGTCGAAATGGCGCATGTTGAGCGTGCGCCGCCCGGCCTCGCGCACGGTGGCAAACGCATCGACCAATAAGCTGTCGAGCTTTTCGCCGCCGGAGAGTCGTTCGCGCAGCCAGCCGGTGCGCCCGCGCAATTCGTCGTCGGTGAGGTGCGTGAGCGATTCTTCCAGCGCATTGATGCGCTCAACCTGGGCTTGCAGCGTTTTGATGAAGCGGTCGTTGGCCGAGCCGAACAGTTTTTTAGCGAGTGATCCTAGCATAGTGGCAGAGAGATAGGGATTTCTGTCAACCAAGTCAACGGCAACGCTTGCCAACCGCAAAATAATATGCCATAAGGCAAAAACTGCTTTCCGGCATTAACCACTGACCCTCAAGGATATTCCCATGACATCGACGATTCGCGCTTTGCTGCTTGCCGCCACTGCCCTCACCGCTTTTCCGGCCCTGGCGCAGGACGCCAAGCCCGACGCCGCACCGGCCGCCAAGCCCGCCGCTGAAAAGCCCGCAGACGCCGGCAAAGATTTCACTGTCATTAAAATGGGCAGTGACGAAATCAAAAATTCGGAAGTCGTCGATATCTGGAAAGGCCTGTTCCCGGGCGGTTCGGCGCCTGATTTCAACAGTTTCGATGAGAATATCCGCCAGAACGTGCTGCGCGGGGTGATTTCCGAGCGGCTGATTTATAATGAGGCGGTCAAGGCCGGCGTCGATAAGGACCCGGAAGTAAAAAAGCGCATCGCCGCCGTCGAAAAACAGGTGGTCATGCAGAGTTTCATGGAGCAGAAGGCCAAGGATCTGGTGACCGACGAGCAACTCAAGGCCGCCTATGCCGAGAAAACGGCGGCGGCCAAGGGCCAGGAAGAAGTCAAGGCGCGCCATATATTGGTGGCGAGCGAAGACGAAGCCAAAAAAATCTCGGAGCAGCTTAAGAAAAGCAAGGGTGCGGATTTCGAGAAGCTGGCCAAGGAAAAATCGACCGACAAAGGCTCAGGCGCCAATGGCGGCGAACTGGGCTGGTTTACCAAGGACAAAATGGTTCCGGCCTTCGCCGAAGCCGCGTTTAAGCTGAAAAAGGGCGAGATTTCCGACCCGGTGAAATCCGATTTCGGCTGGCACATCATCCAACTCGAAGATCGCCGTCCGCTGCAGGTGGCGAGCTTTGACGACATGAAGGAAAGCCTGAAGAGCGAAGTGGCCAACAAGGCGGTACAGAATTATGTCGAAGGCCTGCTCAAAAAAGCCGACATCAAATATTACAGCCCCGACGGCAAGGAAAAACCCTTCCCGACCTCATTAGCCGCACCCGCCAAAGCAGACAAAGCCGAACCGGCGGAGAAGGCGGAGAAGAAAGAAGAGAAAAAGGGTAACTGACGGCCTAGCCGTCATCCCGGAAACGCTGACCCCGCACTTGTTGCGGGGGAAGCGTTGTCCGGGATCTCATGCCAATTGCCGGGTAGCCCTGGATCCCCGCGTTTGCGGGGATGAGCTAATACCCCGTCAATATCCGCTCAACCAATTGCTTTACCGTCGGGATGAATCCATTGGCATAAAATGGATCGCCAGCGAAACGGTAGGCGTTGTGGCCGGAGAACATGAGTTGGTGGTCAACCGGCTGGCCGTGGACGATGTCCTGCAGCGTTTTCTGGATGCAGAAGCTGCGCGGGTCGGCTTTTTTGCCGGTGGTGTAATCGTCATGGTCTTTCCAGTTGGAAAAACGGCAGTGGCTGAGGCAGCCCATGCATTCGATCTGGTCGACTAAAATCTGGTTGGCCTTGGACGGCGCGACGAAAATCAGCGTCGAGTCCGGCGTTTTCATCGCCTCGGTAAAACCCTGCGCTTTCCATGCGTCGGCGCGTACTTTGTCGTCGGCCTGGACGAATACCGGCCGCCCGCGCGCGCCCACCGGCAACGGCTCGGAGAATAATCCTTCCTGCTCCATGCGGTATTCGATCTGCCGCTCGCCGCGGCCGCGTAATTCCTTAATGAAATCGTTATTGACCGCTGAGGAATAAAAACCAGTCGGGCTGAAATTATTGAGGAAGACGTCGCCTTCTTTCAGCACCATCAGCTTCTTCTTCCAGTCGTCATGCACCGGGCTTTCCACGGTGAGGATGGGCCGCGTGCCGAACTGGAAGGCGATGGGGCCGATCTCGGGATTATCCAGCCAGTGCTCCCATTCCTTCAAATGCCAGGCGCCCCCGGCCATGATGATGGGCATCTCCTGCAGGCCAAAGCCGTTCATCGTCTTGCGCAATTCGGCGACGCGCGGGTAGGGATCCTGCGGTTTTTCCGGGTCTTCGGCATTGGACAGGCCATTATGCCCGCCGGCCAACCACGGGTCTTCGTAAACGACGCTGCCCAGCCATTTCGCCGTCTTGTGATAGGCGCGTTTCCACAGGGCGTTGAAGGCACGCGCCGAGGAAATGATCGGATGGTAATAGACGCCGTAATGCTCGGCGATTTCGCCCAGGCGGTAGGGCATTCCCGCGCCGCAGGTGATGCCGTGGATCAGGCCGCGGGCGCTTTCGAGCACTTCTTTTAATATCCGCTCGGCGCCGCCCATTTCCCACAGCACGTTCATGTGGATGCGGCCGTGGCCCTGGGCGATGTCGGTGGCGATTTTCGCCTGCTGCACGGCGCCGCGCACGCTTTGGAAAATCAGTTCTTCGTGGCGGTCGCGCCGCGTAGTGCCTTTGTAGGCGTAGGGAATCAGGGTGCCGCTGGCATCGTAAGTATCGGCGTTGACGCCGGAAAAGGTGCCGACCGCGCCGGCGGCGGCGAACGACCCGGCGGTGCGCCCGTTGGTTACGCCGATACCTTTGCCGCCCTCGACGATGGGGAAGGTTTCCACACCGGAGATGATGACATTCTTAAGCTTATCGCGGAACGTGTGCTTTAAAGCAGCCTGCGGCAACGGCAAGTTTCCTTCACATGGCCTTCATTTTCCTGGAAGTCCGATTATAGGCCGGAAAGATGGGGAATACAATGAGGAAAAACCGGCTGAATTCAGCAATAGATTCAGGCCATGCTCTCCCGGATATGTTGACATTACCTAGGAACGTACAATAACTTCTTTAGTTAGAAATGTTTGCTGATCGTTAAGGAAATATTATGGCCCGCGAAGAAAACTTGCCTGAAAAAAAGCGGCTTGAGGAGGCACTAGGAAACATAGGAAACGACTTGGGCGACATGCGTTTGCCTCCAGCGGATGTATATGGCCTTTTGACAGATTGCCAAATACGGAAACATGACATTCCACGCATCTGTGGTCAGATTGCAACGATTTGGCCGGCAGTCAAACGGATAGACTGTGGTACCGTGGGTAATAACAGACCTTGTTTTTATATTTATCTTGATCCATATAAACAACCAAATGAAACAGAACAAAAAATATTGACTGATTGGATAGGCGCGCAATACCCCCAGACGGCACATAAAGTTGCTTTTTCTTTTTTCTCTTTTTTAGGGCTGGATCCTGATGCGATTTCCACATCGGTCATGGTATATGACGCCGCGAAAGATAAGAGAGCCGGAAGGTGATAATCAATGCGCCTCGCCCCAATGCTTGCCGATGCCGGTTTCGACGGTGAGCGGCACGCTGATCTGTGCGGCGTTTTCCATATGTTTCTTGATCATGATTTCGGCGTCGTGAATGGCCGATTCCTTGACTTCGAATACCAGCTCGTCGTGGACTTGCAGGAGCATGCGAAGGGAGGGGATAGGGTGTAGGAGATAGGATGTAGAGGAGGATGTATTTTCCACTATACCCTGCACCCTATTCCCTACACCCTTGCTGATAGCTATCATCGCCCGTTTAATAATATCCGCCGCCGTGCCCTGCAGCGGCGCATTGATGGCGGCGCGTTCGGAGAATTGGCGGCGGGCGCCGTTTTTGTCGCTGATGCCCGGCACGTGGCAGCGCCGCCCGAACAGCGTTGTCACGTAGCCATGCTGGCGGGCAAACTCTTTGCTTGCTTCCATGTAATCGCGGATGCCGGGATATTGCGCGAAATAGCGCTCGATATACGCCCCGGCCTCGCTGCGCTCGATGCCAAGCCGTGTCGCCAGCCCGTGCGCGCTCATGCCGTAGATGATGCCGAAATTGATGGTCTTGGCCTTGCGCCTGAGATCGGTATCGACCTGCGTAAGCGCGACGCCGAACATTTGGCTCGCGGTGATGGCATGAATGTCGTCACCATGCTGGAACGCACTTTTGAGTGTGGGAATATCGGCCATGTGCGCAAGCAGGCGCAGCTCGATCTGCGAATAATCGGCCGACAATAATTTATAGCCCTCCTCGGCGATGAAGGCGTTGCGGATTTTTTTGCCTTCATTGGTGCGGATCGGGATATTCTGCAGATTGGGATCGTTGGAACTGAGCCGCCCGGTCGAGGCAATCGCCATGGCGAAGTTCGTATGCACGCGCCCCGTTTTCGGGTCAATTTGCTGGGCGAGTGCATCGCTATAGGTGCTTTTAAGCTTGGATAATTGCCGCCATTCGAGCACTTTGGCAGGAAGCGGGTGTTGCGAGGCCAGTTCTTCGAGTACGCCGCTGTCAGTGCCATATGCTCCGGTTTTGGCGGATTTCTGGCCGCCGCCCAGTTGCAATTTGTCGAACAGCACTTCGCCCAGTTGCTTGGGCGAACCGATGTTGAAAGCGTGTCCGGCCAGCGCGTAAATTTCCTTTTCATATTCGGCCATGCGCGCCGCGAAGTCCTTCGACAGCGCCGAAAGCTGCGCCAGATCGACCTTGATGCCGGTGCTCTCCATATCGGCAAGCACATGAATCAACGGCCGCTCGATGGTTTCATACAACGTCAGCAGTTTTTCCGCCGCAACCTGCGGCTTGAAATAATGGTAAAGCTGCAGCGTAATATCGGCATCCTCGGCGGCGTACTGCCCAGCTTTTTCAATATCGACTTCGTCGAAGCGCAGGCGGTTTTTCCCGGTGCCGGTAACTTCGTCGTAACTGATGGTTTTATAATGCAGATAGCGCTCGGCTAATTCATCCATGCCTTGCCCATGCTCGCCGGCATGTAATACATACGACAGCAACATGCTGTCCTCGACAGGCGCGATGCCGATGCCGTAACGCCGCATGATCAGCATGTCATATTTGATATTATGCCCTACTTTAAGCACGCTGTCGTCTTCGAGCAGCGGCTTGATGAGAGCAGTGGCGCGGGCCAGTGAAAGCTGGCCGGGTGCGAGCGTTTTTTGCGCCGTCCCGCCATCAAATAAACTGCCCTGCGCCGGAGCGGCATTGCCCGTGACATGCCCCAGCGGCACATAACACGCCTCACCTTCCTCCACGCACAGCGAGAATCCGACCAGATCCGCCTGCATGGCATTGAGTCCCGTGGTTTCGGTATCGAAGGCGACCATGCCTTTATGCTGCGCTTTTGTAATCCATTCGGCGAGGATGGGTTCGTCGCGGATGATGGTGTAGGAAGCAGAGGGATTGGGGATTGGGGATTGGGGATTGGGAGGAGAATAAGCAATGGCCTGATCTTCCCTAATCCCTAATCCCGATTCCCCAATCCCAAACTTGTTTTGCAACCTCGCCACCAGCGTCTTGAAGCCATGCTCCTGCAGGAACGCCACCAGCTTTTCCGGCGCGGGTTCTTTCAGCGCCAGTTCCGAAAGCGGCGGCAGCGGAACATCGCATTTAAGCGTCACCAGCTTTCTGGAAAGCCGTGCCTGATCGGCATATTGGATCAGGCTTTCGCGGCGCTTGGGCTGCTTGATTTCGGCTGCCCGCGAAAGCAGCGTTTCCAGATCGCCATAGTCGCTAATGAGTTCAGCGGCGGTTTTCGAGCCGATGCCGGGAACGCCGGGAACGTTATCTGATTTATCGCCGATCAGGCTCAATACTTCGAGCAGCTTGCCCGGTACGACGCCGAATTTTTCTTTCACTTCCGCTTCGCCGATTTGTTTCTGCTTCATGGCATCGTACATGTAGATACCGTTGCCGATGAGTTGCATCAAATCCTTGTCGGAAGAAACGATGGTGACCTCGATGCCCTGCGCCTGCGCCTGTTTGGCATACGTCGCGATGATGTCGTCAGCCTCGAAATCCTCCAGTTCGATGCGTGGCAGATTGAGCGCATCGGTCGCCTCGCGGATGAGGGCGAACTGCGGAATCAGATCGTCCGGCGGCGGCGGGCGGTGGGCTTTATATTCCAGGTAGATGCGGTTGCGGAAGGTTTTGCGCGCCGCATCGAACACCACCGCGACGTAATCGCAGGTATTGCCCTCCATCAGCTTCAGCACCATATTGACGAAGCCATACACCGCCCCGACCGGCACGCCCCTGGGGTTGGTCAGCGGCGGCAACGCATGGTAGGCGCGGAAGATGAAACCCGAGCCGTCGATGAGGTAGAGGGATTTGGTGGTCATGGGTTTTGGGTCAGGGGTCATGAGTTTAGTTGTCAATTGACTATTGCTGGTATATTGCATTTACCCAATGTCTCGCAATCTTTAAAGACCCATGACCCGCAACCCATGACCCGTGATTCCTTACAAGGCCCCCTCCGCAAGCCGCGCGCCGGCGGCGCACCTAAGCAGCTGGTTATCCTGCTGCATGGCTGGGGCGCCGACGGGCCGAACCTGATCGACCTGGCCGATATGTTCGCACCCGTGCTGCCCGATGCGCAGTTCATCGCCCCCAATGCGCCGCAGGTGTGCGAGGTCAATCCTTACGGCTACCAGTGGTTCTCGCTGGTGGACCGCCAGCCGCAGCACATGCTGGCGGGCGTGCGCGGCGCGGCGGATGTTTTGAATCATTTTATGGATGAGCAATTAAAAGCGTTGTCGCTGGATAACGGCAAGCTGGCGCTGGTCGGGTTTTCGCAAGGGACGATGGTCGGCCTGCAGGTGGCGATGCGCCGCACGCCGCCCATCGCCGCGCTGGTCGGATTTTCCGGGGCGCTGATCGGCGCCGAGACGTTGCCCACGGAAATCGCCGCCCGCCCGCCGGTGTGCCTGATTCACGGCGAGGCCGACGATGTCGTGCCGTTTCCTTCATTGAAACACGCCGCCGAGGCGCTGAAATCGCACGGCGTCCCCGGCGAATCCCACCCGCGGCCATTCCTGGGCCATAGCATCGACATGGAGGGAATTAAGATTGCCGGGGAGTTTTTGGGGAAGGCGCTGAAAGCCTAGCGAAACACCGCTATTCTCTCAATTTTATAAAGAGGGAGATACGGCGGGCTGAGGCTCGATAGCTGGAGTATAAGGCTTGCCCTGCTCTCCTGCAACAAGCTGGGCTGGAGGCGCTGCAGGCACAATCGGACTGGACCGGGCTTTTTCCAGAATGCCTTTTGCCGCCTCGTCTGCAATCTGTTGGCGTCGGCTTGCGTCAAGTGTGCCGCCGAGGGTGTTATCACCAATTTCATTGTAGATCGCGTTATATAAAGCCGTATATTGTTCTTCTTGTGATTGCAGCTGGCTGAAGAACTTGCCCTCATGTTTGCCGCCTTGAAAAATGAGCTTGTCCACGGCAGTGGCCACCTTATCACCCATTGCCTTCTTTTCCCCGGGAGTGGGCATCCTTGAAGCAATCATAGATTCGACCGGATCATTGCCTGTAATAGCGATACCTGCGTTTCGTCCAATAGACAGCCCAATAGATACAGGGGGTAAAATTTCAATTCCTGATTTCAGCCAGTTAGGAGCCCAACTATCCGTATTGGCAATAGCATTAGTGATAGCGTTGGCAGGCGCCAGCCGAGTCTTATCTGCTTCCCCCTCGGCCACGCTGGCGATAGTATTTTGGACAGTATTCGAGATCGCGGTAAACATTTCTTTTTTACGGTTCTCAATTCCTTGCGGGTCCAGTCCTCCGGCCTGACTCTCAGGCGGTTTGAATTCTGGCCGCTGACGTTTCACCAATTCACCGGCCGCTCGGGCAGAGATTAGCGGGATCATATCCTTGGTCAGTTGGAATCCACCCTGGCTATTGATGGCCTCAAGCTGCTGCGGTGAGCCGAGTGAAGCCTCTATTTGCGCTTTGGCTTTGGCATAAAGCTGCTCATCAGTCAGCTTGGCATTATTGTTATTGAGAATGATCGGCGCAGCGCCTTTGGCGATGGCGCCCCCCAACGCTGCGCGAGTATTGGCATCCATACTTCCGCGTGCCAGTGTCAGCAAGTTTGCCTGCGCGGAACCACTGGAAAAATCGGCGGCTAATGAATCACTCGCCGTTTTGGCGATAAATGATTCAACCATCGCACGTTTGTCTGAGGCAGTGTCCTTTGCGAATTTTTCGCCCGCTTCCTTGTCTATCGGGCGCGCCTTGAGATAGCTGACGGTGGCGTCATTGGCCATGACGCGGAAAATCTTTTCCTGTTCCTCGGCAGAAACTGCGCCAAATCCCATTTCCTGCGCTTTTTCTTTCAGGCCTCCCTGAATATGATTCCGGATTTTCACGGGATCGCGCATGGCGGTGGTGGCAGCATGATGCATGGTATCAGTCATGGTATCGACCAGTACGGAGGCTTGCTTTTCGGTAAAGGCGGTTATTCCGGCAATCTTTGCCAGATCGGAAAGCTGTGCCGTGCCAGTGGAGTTTTGAGCATCTGGCGTCACGTGGCCGCCCTTCTCCTGCAATCCCAGGCTGGCTAGCATCTTCTGGCGAATCTGCCCACGGATCATTTTATGGTCATCTCCCGTCAGCTCTGCCGGTTGCGCTGGCGGTTCATTGGGGCCGGGCAACTCCGCCGGCAGGCCAACGCGCGTCAATACGTTGTTACGCGCCTCGCGCACGGCGCGGTTGATCTGCGCCTCATTTAAGTCCAACTCGGCAGCATGGGCCGTTAGGCGCGAGCGTAGTCCCTGGCCAATGTCATCAGCCGTTACGCGTGCGATTTCCTGCTTCAGTTCTTTTGTTTCTTGCGAATCACCCCCGCCGAACAAGGCGCCGAAAATGGCTTGTATGCCCGCCATGAAACCTTTTTTCTGAATGTATGCCCATAGGCCGCTGAATGCCTGGCCAACCGTGGCTCCCTGTAGGAATTCAAACCCTCCCGTGTTCTCTGCCACGGTATCCCGGATATCGGCGGCACCAGCATTGACCTGCGCCATCATACGCTGGAATTCAGGACCATATTCAGCCAGTGGCTTGTTTTGGAATGTGCCTTTGTCGAGGATTTCCCGTGCCAGTGCGTCCCAATCCTGTTCATCGCTATCGATGAAACCGCCTGCCATCAGCAGCTTGCGGCGACTGGACAAGCCCTCCTTGATGATGGAGTGCCTAGCTTGTTCGTAGGCTTCCTGACTTAATCGTTCCGATGGTGAAGGCATGGGTATAGCTTTCCAGTTTCTTAACTAAATGATACATGAAAATGTTTGATGGTTTCATGAAATTATTGTGACAATGGGTTAAAATCCGTGTGACAGGCGGTCATTTTTGGGCTATCTTAACCTGGGTTTATTAATAACCTATTATAAAATAAATATAAATTAGGAAGGCTGCGCATGGCCGTCGTCCATATCCGCATTCATGGCCGGGAATATGATGTCGCCTGCGACGACGGGCAGGAAGAGCATCTGCGTTTTCTGGCCGATGAGGTGGATGAACGCGTCCGTTCGCTCGGGTTTGGCATGAGTAACAACCCCGGCGAGGCGATGTCGCTGCTGCTGGCGGCGCTGACCATGGGCGATGAAATCGTTGAAAATAAAAGAGAAATTAAAGAATTAGCCGGGCAAGTCAAGCGCCTCGTTGCGCAGGCTGCCGAGGATAAAAAACCCGCCCAGCCCGACCGCATGGTGGAAATCGAATCGGCCATGGCGGTGACGCTGGAGGAAATCGCCCTCAAAATCGAAAAGATTGCCGACCGCATCGAAATAGGCTAAGCTTTTAATGAACGGTTCTGCCGGGTGCGTCAGGTACATTGTCCCTTGGACCGATATCCTCTCGTAAGGGAGCTGTCCCTGGCGAAGGCATTGCTTTCGCACATATGGCACCCACCTGAATTTACGGGTCGAATGAGGCGTAGTTACCAACGGCCACGGCGGTTCCGTTCATCATCCCCGTCGAATGACGGGGTCTGGTTCTGTGGTTTCAATGGATTCAACTCGCCTTTTCCCCGATAAAAAATCCCTCCGCGCCCAGTGCCTGGCAGCGCGTGAGCGCATTGCGCCGGATGAGGCCAAAGCAGCGAGCCTAGAAGTGGCGAAACATCTGCTGAATCTTATCCTGGATTCTGTGGCGGTCGTGGCAGGCTACCGTGCCGTGCGCGGCGAACTGGATGTTTTCGAGGCGATGGCGCGATTGTCCGGGCGCGGGCATGAGTTATGTTTGCCGGTGGTCGTCGCGCCGCGGGAGCCGCTCATCTTCCGCCGCTGGCGCATCGGCCATGCGCTTGAAATAGGGCCATACGGCATTGAAATACCTCCCGCCGCCGAACCGGAACTGATTCCGGGCGCAGTGATCGTGCCGCTGGCGGCGTTCGATAAGGCCGGCCACCGGCTGGGATACGGCGCCGGTTTTTATGACGCGACGATTCACCGGTTGCGCCAGTCGCAAAAGAATGTGCAGATTATCGGGGTGGCGTTTACCGCGCAGCAGGTGGAGCATATTCCCGCCGAGCCGCATGACGAAAGGCTGGGTGCGGTGGTGACGGAGAAAGGAATAGTCGTTGGTCATGGGTCATGAGCCATGGGTTATAACTCATAACCAACGACCCATGACCCATGACTAAATAATTCGGAGAAATTGATGCAGATATTATTCCTAGGCGATGTCGTCGGGCGCAGCGGGCGCGATGCGGTGGTGAAACACCTGCCGAAACTGCGCGCCGAGTGGGCGCTGGATTTTGTGGTGGTCAACGGCGATAATGCCGCCGGCGGCTTCGGCAGCACGCCGCAAACCTGCAAGGATTTTTTTGCCGCGGGAGCCGACGTCGTCACCGGCGGCGACCATATATGGGACCAGAAGGAAATTATTCCCTATCTCGCGCAGGAAAAACGGCTGCTGCGCCCGCAGAATTTCCCTGCCCAGGCGCCCGGCACCGGCCACGGGATTTTTGCCACGGCCAGCGGCAAAAAAATATTGGTGCTGCATCTGCTCGGGCAGGTGTTCCATAAGGAACATACCAATTGCCCGTTCGCTACCGCCGATAAAATTTTGGAATCAACGCGGCTGGGCGCGGGTGTGGCAGCCATCATCGTCGATTTTCATGCCGAGGCGACGAGCGAAAAAACGGCGATGGGGAAATATCTCGACGGGCGCGTCAGCGTCGTCGTCGGCAGCCATACGCATGTGCCGACGGCGGACGCGCGCATCCTGCCCAAGGGCACGGCCTACCAGACCGATAGCGGCATGTGCGGCGATTATAATTCGGTGATCGGCTTCCAGCCTGCCGGACCGCTGGAACGCTTCCTCACCAAAATCCCCAAAGCCAAAATGGAACCGGCCATGGGCGAGGCGACGCTGTGCGGGTTATTGGTGGAAATTGATGATGCGACGGGGTTGGCGAAGAGTTGTAAGGCGGTGCAGTGGCCGAAGGCGATATGATAATGGAGAAACATTCTGCAGTATCCAGGAACCCAAGGAATCCATTTTTAGTATATGGCTATTTCGATACTGGCGAATATCCCTGTGCTATATAATCATGCACGCATTTTTCATCTCGATCTTTCTGAATGCTATATCCGATATAGCCCCCGGCAACAGAACCCACAGAACTACCACCACAGCTGACATAATGACCCTGCTTATCATTGAGAATGGTTTCAGGGGTGGCACAGGCTGCCAGTAATAATAATGGTAAAAAATACTTACTCATATTACTTATTCCTTATTGGCTTCGCTGCGTAGTGTAGTGGCTTTAAGAAAACTTACAAATTTCCCCTCTCCTAGGAGAAACCACAGGGTCCCCGCTGGCGTGGGAATGACGGCTATTCTTCCCGATAAATCATCGTCCCCGCCCCGTATTTGGTGAAGGTTTCGATGAGCAGCACGTGCGGCAATCTGCCATCTAAAATATGCGCCGCCTCGACGTCGTTTTCCAGCGCGTGCATACAGGTTTCGATCTTGGGGATCATGCCGCCGGTTGCCACCTTGTCTTTCATGAGCTTCCTCGCCTCACGGGTGGACATTTCGCTGATCAATTCGCCATCCTTGCCCAGCACACCGGCCACGTCGGTCAGGATCATGAGCTTGGCGGCGGCCAGCGCGGCGGCCAGCGCACCGGCGGCGGTGTCGGCGTTGATGTTGAAGGTTTCCCCCCCGGCGCCGATGCCGATGGGCGCGATGACCGGGATGATGTTCGATTCGGCGAATTCCTGCAGGATGGTCGGGTTGATGCGCACCGGCTCGCCGACGAAGCCGAGATCGAGGATTTTTTCGATGTTGGAATCAGGATCGCGCACGGTGCGCCTGAGTTTGCGTGCTTCGATCAGCTGCCCGTCCTTGCCGGAAATGCCGATGGCGATACCGCCCGCGGCATTGATTTCCGAGACGATCTGCTTGTTGATCGAGCCTGACAAGACCATCTCTACGATCTCGACCGTGGTCGAATCGGTGACGCGTAGCCCGTCGACGAACGAGGTAGGGATTTTAAGCCGCTCCAGCATTTTGCCGATCTGCGGGCCGCCGCCGTGGACGACGATGGGATTGATGCCGACTTGTTTCAGCAGCACGATGTCGGCAGCGAACTGGCGCGCGAGCCCAGGGTCGCCCATGGCGTGGCCGCCATATTTAACGACGAAGGTTTCGTCGGCGAACTGCCGCATGTAGGGCAGCGCCTCGGACAGCGTCGCCGCCGTCTTCAACCAGCTGTCGGGGGTTTTTATTTCACGGGTTTTCATGTGCAAATGCCACTAATTCTTCTTGTAATTCTTCAATGCCCATTTTTTTCGCTGCGCTCGTAGCCACCACCAACGGATGCGCCGCTACGTGCGATTTTATCGTTTTTCCAAGGCTTTGCAAGAGGAGGGTTGACTCGGCTTGCGTCACCGCGTCGATTTTGGTGAGTACAATCTGGAAAATGACCGCCGCTTCGTCCAGCACGTCCATGAATTCTTCGTCCGGTTTCATCACGCCGCGCCGCGCATCGATGAGCAGGCAAGCACGCTTTAAGCTCGGCCGTCCGCCAAGATAACTGCGGATCAGCAAATCCCATTCGCCTTTGCGCTCTTTCGATACTTTGGCGAAGCCATAACCCGGCATATCGACCAGCATCAGTGACTCGCCAAGCAGGAAAAAATTCAGCTGTTTGGTGAGGCCGGGATTCTGCGAGGTTTTAGCCAGCGCCTTCTGCCCGACCAGCGCGTTGACCAGGCTCGACTTGCCGACATTCGACCGCCCGATAAAGGCGATTTCCGGCACACTGACCGGTGGCAGCGAAGCGGTACTGGCCGCGCCGGCGATGAAGCGGCAGGGTTGGTGGAAAAAGGTCATGGGTTTTTGGTCATGGGTCATGGGTAAAAGCCATAATGACTAAAGACTCATGACCCATGACTCATGACGCCTTTTTTCTTTTCCTTCCTCGCCTGACTAAACTCATGGTGCTTGGTGATGACGCGCTGCTGGATAATCGAGATGATGTTGCTCCACGTCCAGTACAGTATCAATCCAGCGGGCATCTTGGCGAAAATGAGCAGCATGAAATAGGGCATGTACATCATCATTTTGGCCTGCGTCGGATCGGCAGGCTTGGGTTGTTGCTTCATCTGGATGACCATGGTGGCGCACATCAGGATCGGCAGCACGCCCAGATGCATCCAGCTGAATGGCTCCCAGGGAATGAGGCCAAACAGGGTGAAAATATTGGACGGGTCGCCCGCCGATAAATCTTTTATCCAGCCGAAGAACGGCGCCTGGCGCATTTCGATGCTGACATAGAGCACTTTATACAGCGCGAAAAACACCGGCATCTGAATGATGACCGGCAGGCATCCCGCCGCCGGGTTCACTTTCTGGCGCTTGTACAAGGCCATCATTTCTTTTTGCAGCGTGATCTGGTCGTCGAAATAGCGTTCGCGCAGCTTCAACATTTCCGGTTGCAGGTCGCGCATCTTGGCCGTGGCGTGGAAGGATTTGCTGGCCAGCGGATAAAGCAGGATGCGCACGACAATGGTCAGCAACATGATGGCGATGCCGAAATTGCCGGTCAGGGCGAAGAAAAAAGTCAGCGTCTGCAACATCGGCTTAGTCAGGAAATAGAGCATCCCGAAATCGATGGAGCGGTCGAACAGCGGAATCGGCGGATTGCCGGCGGCGTAGGCGTCGAGCAGCTTCAGCGCCTTGGCTCCGGCGAATAAACGCGCTGGGGTAGATGCCGCGGCGGCGGGCGCTACGGTCATGGCCTCTCCCAGATAATCCGCCTGGTAACGATCTTTGCCCGCCGCGCTGTAATAGCTGAAAGTCGCTTTATAAGCGCCGGAAGGAATCAGCGCCGCCAGCCAGTATTTATCGGTGATGCCGAGCCAGCCGGACACATGGTCGTAGGTTTTATTGCCCTTTTCGCGTAATTCCTTGTAGGTCACTTCGTTCAGCGTCCCGTCCATGACGCCAAGCGCCCCCTGGTGCAAAATGAGATTTTGCTGTTTGGGCTCTTCGTAAGCGCGATTGATGTAGGCATATGGCAGGAGGGAAATTTCGTGGCCGGAATGATTTTCCACACGCTGCTCGATGCCGAACATGTAATTCTGGTCGAGCGTTATCGCCAGGAGGAAGGTGGCGCCTTCGCCATTATTCCAGCGCAGGTCGACCTCGCCGCCGGGCGAAAGCGTTTTCTTGTCGGCCTGCCACAGCGTGTGCTGGTCGGGCACTTTGGTTTTGCCATCGGGCGATACCCAGCCGATTTGCGCGAAATAGGCATCGTTGCCGCCGCCCGGCGAAAACAGCGTTACGTCAGGGCTGTCCGGCTCCAGCGTTTCCTTGTATGCCTTAAGCGTCAGATCGTCGAAGCGGGCGCCTTTGAGCGCGATTGAACCTTGCAGCGTGTCAGAAGTAATGGCAATGCGCGGCGATTCCGCGATGCGCTGTTCCCAGGTCAGCGCTGGGTTTTCCGCGGCAGCGGCCTCGCGGACGGAAAGCGGCTGCGGCTGCTTCGCTTCCACATCGCGGCGTTTTTTCGCCTCCTGCATTTCCATCTGCGCCAATTGCTGGCGGCGCGGCCATTCGACTTTGGCCTGCCAGGCAAACAGCACCAGCGACGCTAAAAGCAATGCGATAAAGACGCGCTTGTAATCGGGATATTCCTGTTTCATACGGGCGGCACCGGATCATAGCCATGCCTGCCCAGCGGATGGCAACGCAGCAAACGCCGCATGGTCAACAAGCCGCCTTTTATCGTGCCGTGTTGCGCCAACGCTTCCAGCGCATAATGCGAACAACTCGGCTCGAAACGGCAACAGGTTCCCAACCATGGCGACAGGCACCATTGGTAGAGACGGATGATAACACAGGCGAGACGGCTGGCCATATTATTTCCTGGCGAATCTCGGTTTGGACGATTCGTCTTTCATAGAGGCAATTCGTGAAAATGCAAATTCCATATCGCGCAACAGGTCGGGAAATACACAATCCAGTGCCTTATGGCGCGAAATGAGAACATAGTCGTGCCCGGCCTGCGCATGTTTTGCCGCCACCTGCCGCAGAGCGGCGCGCAGGCGGCGCTTAATGCGGTTGCGGATGACGGCGTTGCCCATTTTCTTGGTCACCGTAAATCCGAAACGCGCTTCCGGACCGGCCGGATGCGCTTCGTCGCGCCGCTGCATCTGCAATATAAACGTAGCGGCGACGAATTTTTTGCCTTTGGCCGCCGCCGACAGGAAGTCGCGGCGTTTTTTGATGGTGTGTATGCTCAAACTAAGCGCTGAGGCGCTTGCGGCCCTTCGCCCGGCGGGCGTTCAATACGCGCCGTCCGCCGACGGAGGCCATGCGCGCGCGGAAGCCGTGGCGGCGCTTGCGCACTAAATTGCTGGGCTGGAAAGTACGTTTCATAACAAATCCCTGATAAAGGAGGGCTTTTATAGCCATTACCCTCATACCTGTCAATAGCATATCGGAAATGCCGGATAAACGGATTTCTAATGAAATCTCCAGTGCTTATCCTAACCCTTTATTAATCAGCATCGGCTATGGTAGAGTATATTTTCCATTATTCTATCCACAACACGCTTATGTTCGGTTATTTGCGGGTCGTTATCATCATTGCAGCGCTGGTCATCATGGCGCTGGGGGGGGATCGCGTGGCTGGTTTTGCCCGGCATGATCGACGGCTCCGTCGCGCCGCTGGCCGAACGGAGCAATGCCGGATTCGCCCAGGGCTATATCGACACGGTGTGGAACCGCCACCGCGAGGCGATGGTGCCGCTCCTGGCAGGCGATCCGCAAGCCATGCAGAATAATCCGGAAGTGCAGCAATTCGCGCAGGATACGCTGCATTATTTTCAACCGCTGCCGCTGTTGCGCGTCAATATTTACACGGTCGGTGGCACGCTTTTGCTGTCGGTGGGCGGCAATGCCGCCGATAAGATGATCAGTAAAAGCGCCTCCCCCGACCCGGCGTTTGCGACCGCGCACATGAACGGGGAGAGCGCCGCCAGCAAGCTGTTGCCGGAGGTGTGGCTGCAAAGCGGCAAGGCGGCGCTGGTGCAGACGGTGGCGCCGATCCGCCCGGCCGGCGCTACGGAAGGCGCGCTGGAACTGGTCAGCGACATGGCCGACCTGCCGCAGGCGCTGCTGCGTTACCAGATCTACGGCATGGGCGGAATAGCCGCCGTTTCCCTGTTTTTCCTGTTATTCCTGGGTGTAAGCATGGCCGTGGTATCGGGAAAAGCCGAAAGCGTCATCACCAAGCAACACGAAGCCAATCTTGAGCTGATGGAAGCCGTTGCCGCCGCGCAGGCGGAAAACCGCGACAAGTCGCAATTCCTGGCCAATGTCAGCCACGAGCTGCGCACGCCGCTCAACGCCATCATCGGCTTTTCCGAGGTGATCAAAAACGAGGTAATCGCCAAGATCGAGGATAAAAAATACCATGATTACATCAGCGACATCCATTCTTCGGGCGTGCACCTCTTGAGCCTGATCAACGATATTCTCGATTATTCCAAGGCCGAGGCCGGCAAGCTCGAACTTGAAGTCTCCGAGGTCAACGCCACCCGGCTGGTGCAGAACAGCCTGCGCCTGGTCGGCCCGCGCG
>Ga0207022_10089_pt1 | contig 24728 bp, 7 predicted proteins | sample Alteio_BWMinCont_46_FD_153307 | JGI IMG/M metagenome (GOLD analysis project Ga0207022, IMG submission 153307) | Enriched cells from forest soil in Barre Woods Harvard Forest LTER site, Petersham, Massachusetts, United States -... | ecosystem: Environmental > Terrestrial > Soil > Temperate forest >... | reverse complement strand
GATATCGAGCGTGGCGATCGGATTATTGAGAACCAGGGTTCCGCCGAGGATCTGGCCGCCCACCATGATCCACGATCCCTTGGAAGCGTCGAACGTGAAGGTACGGCCGGTGTTGTCCATGATCCCTGCCAGCGAGACCTCGCCGCCGCTGCGCTGGAAGTTTTCCACCGAGGCGCTGGAAAATACGCCGCCGAGCTGCACGGTACAGTCCTGGCTGGTAATGGTGCCGGTGTTGGACCAGTGCGTGGCGGACAGGGCAAACGGGCAGAAGAGCAATTGCGATTGGTTGGTGGCCGAGATGGTGCCAGCGTTGGACCAGGAGACACAACGGCTGGTGATTCCCACATCCAGTACAGAACCGTCGGCTGCCGTGATTTGCCCGCTCGCCGAATTGCTCCAGTTGACGGCATCGATCCCCAGCGTCGAGCCGTTGCGGACCTCGACGCTGCCGTTGTTGGTAAGGCCTTGCGTTTTGATGAAGATTCCGCCGTTCCGGGCAGAGTCGTTGACGTCTGCGGCAATACGGCCGTTGTTGATCAGCGTTAGCCTGATCAGGTTGCCGCTGGGATCGCGCACATCCTGGATCCTGGCATCTATTCCCCGAATGACCACTCCGGAAGCGAGGGTAACGACGGCATCGCCGCCGCTGGCCTGGATGTAATTAGTTCGCAGTTGCGGGGTAAGGGCAAAGACGAACGTGCCGCTCGAGACTTCCTGGTCGCCTTCAAAGGCAATGCCGACATTGCTTCCGCTCAACGTGGCCGTGCCCAACAGGTTCAGGTTGTCGCGAATGCGCAGGGTGCTGTCGTCCGCGGGGAGTGAAATGTCGGTCTGAATGATGCAATCATCCAGTCGCGCGGCCTGTGCGGCGCCGGCCAGCGTGATCCCCTGGCCGCCGGTTCCGCGCAATACGGTCGCATGCAGCGTGGCAATGGCGTCCGCATGCACGCTATCGGCGCCTCCCAACAGGAAGTCATTATTTACCTGCATCGTCTCCGCGACGGAGAGATACCCGCCCACCAGGGAGAACGCATCGTTGGAAACCAGGCTGCGGACGGTGGCCGTGAAAACCGGCTGCGGCGGGAAGACGCCGGCATTGGGGTCGCGGAAGGTGATCGTCACCTTGCCAGGGACGTCGATGAGGACATCGTCGTCCTGGTTGGGCAGGCGGCCGGCGTCCCAGTTCGCCGGATCGTCCCAGAAACCGCCAGCCGGGTTGATCCAGCGGATAGTAGGCTGGTGCACTATATTGCCGACGTGGAACGAACGGATGATATCGGCCGCTCCAAGCGGATTACCGGCGCGGTCCTTCACGTTGGCCGCATGGATGACGAACTGGTAGTCCCCTTCGAGGGCAGGGTAGACAAAATCGAAAGCGGCGCCGCGCTCGTAGGTTCGCATCGACACCGGCGCCACGATACCGCCCGGTCCCCGCAGCTCAAAGTTGGTCGCATTCACCCCCGATGTGTCTAGCGGCTCAGAGAATTCGATTCTGATCTTGTGGAAGGAAAGAGGTTGGATGCTCCCCTCGGGCGGATCGAGGGAAACGATGGCCGGCGGCGTCGAATCGGCTACCAGGTCGATGACAACCGGTTCCGACAGCGCGACGTTGCCTCCGGTGTCCGTGGCACGGATTTGCAGGACCGCCTGCTTCACACCGGAAGCCAGGATCGGCAGCGTGGTCGTGAGGTCATAGGGATACGAGACCAGGTTGCTGACCACGACGCCATTGAGCAGCAGCTCGACGTTGCGAACCTGCACATCGTCGGTAATGTGGGCCGACAGCGTAACGTCGGATCCTTCCAAGAGCTGGACGCCGGGCGCATTCGGATCGAGGTCGCCGTTGACCAGGCCGACGGAGATGGTAGGCGGCTGCCCCGCCTGGTCGAAGGCCAGGTAGTTGACCACTTGCAGCCCGGCGTGGCCGTCGGCCACATAGGCCAGCCCCGAAGCCAGGGTCAGGGGCAAAGCAAATCCACCGGCCGGCAGGACAAAGTCCGTAAAGAATTCGCCGGTTTTCGTCGGATCGGCCGCATTGAGGATGCCGGCGGCGGCAGCCTTGACCGCAGTGGGATCTGGAACGAACCCCGCAAAGATGCCCAGGCCCGAGCCGTTGAGCGCAAACCCCAGGGACTCGAACTGACCGCCCTTGTCCACGTCGCTGATCAGCACCGGATTGTCCAGGGACCGAACATCGACGGTCATCATTCCGAGCTGGGAAAAAGCGCCGACGTTGCCGACCGAAATCCAGGCCACGCCGTCGGCCACGAACAGATCACTGGCAGGCTTGGGCAACAGCAGTGTGCCCCGCGCGACCATGCCCAGTCCGGAGACATCGACGATATGGAGGATCGGTTGCCCAATCTCCGCGTTCCCGGTCAACACGTACAGCGTTGACCCGTCGCGCCGCAGAGCGGCAATGATATCGCCGAGCGGCAATCTCTGGATCTCTTCCAGCGTCAGGGGATCGTAGGCGACGACGTCGGTGTGTGCCGCCACATACAGGAGCCCTCCAAAGAACACAACTCGACCGGGTTCGTTGCCGGAACCGCCCGTCGTGTCAACGGCGATGGTGGCGCGCAAGGTCGGCCGTGTGGGATCCGATACATCGACCAGGTGAACACCATCGAGGCCGCTCGCCACGGCCGCGAGGTGGTGGTCCGAATCCAGAGCGACGCTGGTGTTGACGCCTGTCAGGGCGACCTGCCCCAGCAAGACCGGCTTGTCGAAACGGGAGGCATCGACGACGGCCAGGCCGTTTTCCAGGGCGACATACGCCAGTTGCCGTGCCGGGTTGGCCGCGTCGCTCGCGACCTGGACGTCATTGGCCTGTTGACCGAGATCCAGCCCAGCCACCACGCCGGTGGCGACGGGGCGGTCGGACAGTGGGTTGAGCCCCTGGTTGACGGCGGCGAGATCGCTGATGCCGTCGCCGTCGGTATCGACCTTGTGCGGATCGGTGCCGATGGCGAACTCGATATCGTCGGGCAGCCCGTCGCCGTCGGAATCGGGGTACCCGCTCGCCCCGAATGCGGAAACCAGCAGTGGCGTCGCGTTCCCGGAGCCGTTGGTGACGGCATAGGTGTGCGAGACAAGGCCGCTGACCGGATCGAAGATCACCACGTGGATAGGAGTGTCTGGCGGCAGGAAGAAACTCCAGTTGCCCATGTCGTCGCTTCGGGAGCGCAGGACGGGCGTGTTGTCTATGTCCCGGTTTTGAGATTCGACAGCCACGTAGTCATCGGCACGTACCAAGTTGCCATCGACCAACCCGGTTCCGACGACTGCATGGTGGATAATCGGGCTTGTTGGATCATTCGACACGATATCGACCGTGCCGTTCCGCAGTCCGGCCGCGCCGGGCCGGAAGTCCATCTGCACTTTGGTCGATTCGCCGGGCTGAAGCGTGATGGGCTGGAAGTTGACGACGGCAAATTCGTTCGCTTCCGGGCCGGCCTCCATGTGCACATCACTGATGGTGACCGGCTGGACACCGTCGTTGGTCAGGTCAAAGAATCCCCTCCGGCTATCCAGACTCTGGCCAACCGGAACGCCGCCGACATTGGTGCTGCTCAGCTCGTCGACGAGATGGGCAGTAGTCCGCCGGCCGGTGCCGATGAGGTCGAACCGATTGCCAAAGAGCAATTCCAAACTCGAGTCAACTACCAGCGTTCCGGTCACTGGACCGCTGGCGAGCGCATCAAAAGTAACCGGGATATCGAGTGACTCGCCGGGATGTAAAACCGTCGCAGCCACCATTGGCGTGGAGAAAGAACCATCACTGTTGAAGACCCGGACGCCTCGGATCGTCTCATCTTGAGAGCCGAAGTTGAGAAGCTGAAAATGTTGAACGACTTGCTGCCCGCCTGGGCCGTCTGCTTCGACAAGGCCAAGGTCGATTTGCTGGGACACGTTCAGGCCATCGGCATCAAGCAGGATCAACCCGGGGCCGTCGTAGAGCATGTCATCCGGGTCGGGCAGGTCGGGGTCAGTACCGGGCAAGCCGGGTGAGCTGGCCGGCCCCAATCCGAGTAACGAAGATTGCGTAATGATGGAGACCGCGGCCTTGCCGTCGCCGCCATCCCAGTCCAGCCCCAGAGATATGCGCAAGAGCCGTTGTGAAATCTCGGGCAAGAACTCTCGTAGTGGCTTAAGACCGGCAAAGGTGGCGTTCATCAGATCGTCATAACCGCTTACCGTTCCTAGTATGACCTGCTTGTTTGGTTTGTCGATTAAGTCCCCCTGGGTCACTGTCGTCGCCACGATCAGAGTAGTCCCGGTGCCAAAGCCGTTTATCTGCGGCACGTCGCGTCCGATTGGGAAAGTGATGGTATAGGGGCCGCCCGGAGCGCCTGCGACACCCGGGTCCAAAAACCCCAGTCCCGGCACATTCAGTAGCGCTTTCGCGACGTCAAGCGCTGTGGCATTATGAGGCAGAAGCGAGGTAAACCCGCCGGCGTAGCTCAACTGGAAGGTATCGGCATCTGTACCACCCTGGATGGTAATGCGTTGGACTTCAGTGGTCCCACTCGAGAACGCTTCGCTGCCTGTGTGACTTAAGCCAAGACCATGGCCAAACTCGTGCGAAATAACGCCCGCTAGGACCTTGAGCAGTTCGTCGCGGGACGCATTAACCGGAAGGCCGAGACCAGTAAAATTCCGGCCCAGGTATGCGGTTCCGACATGCGCGCCAGCAGAACGTCTCGCCTCGCCGAGAATTTGCGCGAGCAAGAAGTTGATCTGTTTCTGGTTAAGATTCGCCTTGGGAGTAGCCAAGAAAGTGCTGAGGCCGGATCCGGCGCTATTCGGGAATTCAGCAAGCACCTGCGGTCCCGCGTTACTCGTTCCGATGACCCAATTAAGCGCGTAATCCGTGGCGGCGCCGGGCGAAGGATTGGGGCTGATGGTCACGCCCGCGGACACGGCCTTGAAAAACACTCCGATCCCTGCCACCAGGTCGTCGAAGAATTGCTTTCTCTGCGACTCAGTCTGGAACAGATCCAGCTGTTCCTTCGTCAGCGGATGTGGTGGCAGAGCTCTGAAAATCTTCATAACGACCAGGGCAGGGTTACTGGTATTTACGACGAAATCCGGTGTAGGACCGAGCGTGAAAAAGTTCTTTGTCGGTGTTATGGTGTACGCGTCCACCAGATCTTTGGGACTAGAAGCGCTCGTTCGGACCAGGGAGACGGTTACGCCTCCGGCTCCAATCCCAGGCAGACTGTTGAGCGCCGATTCCACGGCTGTCGCAGATGTGCCCAAGGCGAAGCGAGGGGTATTGTTCGGCGCCGGCAGCCCGGGTATCGACACTTGGAACGTCGTGGGAGTCCCAGGATTAAGAAGCGTCGAACTGTAGTTCAGTCTAATGGTTATGGGAGTGATATCGTTTGCCGAGTCCGCCAGGAGGTCCATTAGGGTCTTGTCGAAACCGGGGTAATTCGCATAGAGGGTCGTCGGACCCACGCCGTTCCCCAGGAGGAAAAAGAAACCCGGACCCTGGACAACTCGTGGCAGCGGAGCCGTTGGGGCCAGGATTTGGACCGGGGCGTGGAGATCATTGGCGACTTTCGTCGGATCAAACAGGAAGGTCCAACGAAAAGCAGCCTTCTGTGCCGTGACCTGAAAATCTGGTGAATTGCCGGGAATCTGGATGTCCTCCGGCAAGTCTAGAGGATCTCCCCGGTACTCCACCGTGCGCGTGCGGGTGACCGATCCGCCCGCAAAGGCATCGTTGAACTTCAGCACGCCGTCGCTGGTACTGTCATCCGAGGCGTCGAGATAGTCGTAGACTAAAAAGGTCTGCGGCGCCTTCACCTGCTTGATGACGGGACCCGGGTCGAATTCATCCACCTCCACGGTGAACTGGGCCCCGTAAAGCACGTCAGTAGTTAATTTGGATAGGTCGAACTGCAGCGGCGCTATGGGGATGTTCTGAACTTGCCCGGGCAGTAGCGTAAAGCTTTGCGATACCAAGCCGCTGAGGAACGCTTGCGGTGAGACCGTGATCTGGACGAGCAGGTAAGACTGCGTTTGCACAGCGGGGCCGCATGATCCGGAGACTGCTGGTTTGGCCGCATTGCCAAAGGAGACCACCGCCGACTGCGCCGTACTTGTGAACAAGTAATCTTTCAATCCCGACACGACCAGGTCAGCTGGGACCAATGTCGTCGGCGAATTCGCGGCCGGGCAATTGTTGTTCATCAGTGTTCCGGGCGGCGTCAACCCATGCCAGCCCGGATGGGTGATGCCCATGCCTGGATCGGTGCTTGCCGAAAGCCCGTCACTCGAGACCGTGGCTGTGCCGTCGATCACCAGCCTTCCCGTCGTGTGATCGAAAGACAGGAAATTGAGCTTGGTGCCCGGTGCGGCATTGAAGATGTTGGGAAAGGAAATGGGCTGCGGCGTGGTAAAGTCGGCCACGCCGGGCGCCTGAATGGTGATGTCGAAGGTGTGCTGCAGCACGCCCTCGGGGAGCATGTCGCGAACGAGCTGCGGCGGCACGGTGCTGACGCCGACCTGGAAATCGGTCATCGGTTTGCCGCTGGCATCGACGGCGCTGCCCGGCTGCACGTCGAGCGTGAGCTGGGCGCGCTGCTGGGGCGTGAGATTGGGTGCGGCATTCGCGTCCAGGGCGATGGGCATGGGACTCGTGCCGGTAATTTCGTGCAGAATCGTCTTCTGCAACCGCGGCAAATAGACTTCCGGACGATCCCTGTTAGCGGCCTGCTCGGCAGCCATTCCCATGCTGCCCATGGCCGTGTTGGCTCGCCCAGCCTGAAGCGTCAGGTCCATGACCATTTCCGGGAAATAGAAGCCCGCCGGCGCGTTGGTCGCCGTCCTGCCATCGATCGCCAGCTTCACATCGCCGGAGGGTACCGCGTCGAAGTGGAAATTCCCCTGGGCGTCGGTGAGCACCGCCCTGTCCTCCATCCCCGGGATGAAGACCTTCACGCCGGCCAGCGGAAGCAGGTAAACGTCATCGGCCGTGTGCAGCATGCCGTCCTTGCCGGCGCGGACGTCGTCGAACGTGCCGGGGAGCAGATCGGGACCGGGGTCGAGCACCTTGCCGGACAGCGACGTCCCCATGAGCGGCGTCAAGCTGACCGTACTAAAGGTGGCGATGAACTCGCCGCCCGGCTGGCCGCTGCCGGTCGCATCAAGAACGGCGCCGTCGGCGGCGGCCTTGATGCCCGAGCCATCCACATGGAGGGTAATCATGGCGCCGCCCGGCAGCGGGTTGGCAAAGAACAGCCAGGCGAACGAGCCATCGGCGGCCGACACGATCGTCGCCGCTAACCGGCCGCCGCTGGGATCCGTGGCGAAGAAGTCGTCGGCCGTCAGCGATGTTGGATCAACCGGCCGCGTGAAGAAAACCTGTGGGCGAAACGTTACACCGACATCGCTCGCCCCCTCCATGGGGGTGGAGGAGGCGATGGCGAACGGAATCATCGCCGCCAGATGGACCTGGACCTGGCTGGTTGCCGTCAGGCCGGCGGCGTCCTGGGCGGTCAGCGTCAGCGTGTGGGCGCCCGGGCCCAGTTTGGAAAGATCGAGGGCCTGAGCGAATTGGCCGGTGCTCGCGTCGAACGCTACCGGGACAACCGTTCCGTTGTCGAACTGGTAGATCAGCCTGGTGATAGTCGAACCGGTCCCATCGGCGCTGCCGGTGAGCAGGGCCCCGTCGCTGATCTCCGCGGCGGAATCGGCGCCGGCCGGGATAGGGCTGCTGAGGCTGATTTGTGGCAGCCGGGTATCGAGCGTGAACGTGAACGGTACGAGCGCGGACGCATTGCCGTTCGAGTCGGTGGCCTGGAAGTTCAGCGTATGGGCACCGTCCGCCGAGCCGTCCACGGCCAGGTTGGTAGGGAGCGAGAACTTACCCAGCGCGTCCACAGCGACGGGAGCGAAATCACCCTCGTCCAGTTGAACTTTCAAATTCGGGGCGCCCGGCAGGCTGTCGAGCACGCGGCCCTGAATGGTCACGTTGGTAGCACTGACGATGACGCTCACGGCACCGCCGGCGGCCAGGGGGGCGGTAATGACCACCCGAGGGGGCTGCGTGGTTGTGAACGTGCCGAGCACATAGTGAGCCAGCGCCTGGCCGGCGGCCTGGCCGTCCTGGTTCGAGAATTCGAAGTGGATGCCGCCGTAAATGCGGCTACGGCCCGCCTCGGCGGCGGCCGCGTCGAAATTCGCGAACGAGCGCTGCACGCCCGGAAGTGTCTGCGAGGTCGTGCTAAAAGAGACATCCGAGCCGAAGAAGGCATCGAGCACCGTCGCGGCCGCCCCGCTGAACGTGCTGTGCCCGGAAATGTATTCGGGAAAATTCGGCGTAATCAAAAATGACGTCCAGGCGGCATCGGCCTGCACGTCCGAGTTGCCGGCCGCGGCCGCGTTTTGAATCGCCGTGATCGGCCGCCAGGTGTTGTAATGGTACTTGGCGTCCCAGGCGACGATGGCCGCATCGGCCATGCTGATGTCCAGCTCGGCAAAGAGCAGGGCATCGTCGGCCAGGCTGTCGCCGCGCTGGAGCGCCGCCTGCTCGGCGATTGCGTTCCAGTGGCCGGGGGGCGTAAACGAGCCGGCGCCGTCGGCCCAGAAGCGGGCGATCTGCGTTTGATCGGCGGTCCGCGTCGTGCTGCTTGCACTGCCGAGGCTCTTGACATCGTTGAAGGCAGCGGTCCAGGCCTGGCTGCCAAGATCGGGGGGGCCAGCCGGCCGGAACTGGTCGGGGCTGGTCATGGCGAAGGGCTGCAAGACGGCCCATTGTGGCAACAGGGCGTTGTCATACATGGGCGCTGTGGGCTGCCAGTCGCCCGGATTGCTGCCGGGCGAGTAGTTTACATACTTGTCGAAGCCATCGTGAGCGCGCAGGGCAATCATGGCATCGCCCGCGGCCTGACCCAGGTTCACGCCATCGACCTTGTCTTGCCCATCCGGGAGCTGCTTCAAGGAAGCCGCCAGGGCGGCCTCGAGTGTCGCCTGCTGGGCCGGATAGAGGTAGCCGAGCACCTGGTGAGCCGCGGCAGCGACAGCAGCGTCGGCCGAGGTCCCCGGCCGAGCCGTCAGGTGCACAAAGCGCCCGGGCGATCCCTGGATGGCATTGACGGCGTCGAGCACGGCGCCCTGAACCATGGCCATGGCCCGGCTGGCAACAGGCGGCGTCGACGAGTCCCGCTGGATGGCCTGCAGCAAGATCTGGTTCCAGGCAATGACTGCATTGGGCGGGGCACCGGGCGGCGGTGGAGGGGACGGCAAACGCTGGAAATACTCCTGAGAACCAACGATCCCCGACAGCACCGCCTCATCCGGCGCGCCTAGCTCAAGCTGAGTGACCCAGCCAACCAGGCCAGCCGGTTCCGCCGCGCGATGCAAGAACTGCTGATAATAGCCCTGCACCAGGCCGGTGTGCGCTTCCACGCTGTGAACTACCGTCCCAGCGACCGAGAGACGGCTCGCCTGTTGCTGCCCCAGGAAATCGCCCACAGCTAGAACTCGGCCAAACTCGGCAGCGCCGACGGCATCGGGGGAGCGCCCAAGCGTGTCCCGGTAGAGCCTTTCCAGGAAGCCGGGATTGCTGTTGCCTGCCTTCTGAAAATACTCCGGCGAAGCTAATATTAGCGCCTTCAGGTCTTCGGTCTTACCGCCGGACTCCAGGAACCGGGTGGCGCCGGAAAGGCCCTCCGCTTCCGCAACCCGATGAAGAAACGTTTGATAGAGCGCCTCGACCTGATCGATCCGGTACTCGTGGCTGGTCGCGATGTCCAGAGCCACCTGCATTCGCGAAAAGCCCCGGTTCAACAGCTCCGTCCAGCCGGCGAGCCCCGTCGCTTCGGGCTCGCGATGCAGCAGATCCCGGTACGTTTGCACAACGAAATTCTGGGCGCCAGCGTCCAGAAGTGTGCGGTCCTCGAGAACTTCCAGGCAAGGACGGTGCAGCCGGCATCGTTTCCCGAGGGACGGCTGTTCGGCCTTGCCCCTTTTGCGCCAGGGAGAAACAGACATGGTAAGCCCCAGTAGATCGCGTCTTGGAAAAAGCCGTCGTATTGCCTGCCCAGTCCCCTCGTCACGGGCGGCCTGGGCGCGAAGTGGTCCTTGCCTGTGCGAGCGGAGGCGAGTGCAACAGCTCCTTAGACAGATAACTGCCCGGCTCGGCCGGCCGTACACGCAGATTTTGCTTTTTGAGGAAAAACGCCCGATTGGGCAACGGAGAACTCCTTGGCCACGGCGTCAAGTTGATTTTGATCACTGCGCGCCGACACACACCCACGCGCAAGGTGGACAGAACTCGCACGTCTCCAAGTAAGGAACAGGAGAACGAGGGCGCCCCGTGCTCGTCGCCCGGCAGGCGCTGACCGCGGGGACTGTCTGGAGAAACGTACCTTCGTGTCCGTGACGCAGCAGCTTAACACCGCCACTTCCATGGGACGCCTGATCCTCAATGTGCTCTTGTCCTTTGCCCAGTTCGAACGCGAGATCATCTCCGAGCACACCCGGGACAAGATCGCCGCCGCCCGGCGCAAGGGGAAATGGTCGGGTGGCCACCCGCTGCTGGGCTATGACGTGGACCCGCACACTAGGAAGCTGCTGGTCAACGAGGCAGAAGCCGTGCGTGTCCGGGAGGTCTTCCGGTTGTACCTGGAACACCAGGCGCTCATGCCGGTGCTGGCGGAATTAGAGCGGCGTGGCTGGCGCAACAAGCGTTGGCTGACGCGGAAAGGCCAGGCGCGGGGCGGGCGGCCGTTTACCAGGCCCCGGCTCTACGAACTCTTACGGAACTGTGGTCTATGTAGGCCAGGTCCGCTACGCAAGAAGTGCACCCAGGCGAGCATGTAGCTATCGTTGATCCCATGCTCTGGCAGCAGGTTCAGGATCTGCTGAGTGCGCATGGCAGCGGCACGGCCCGCGGCGGGCGGTGTTCCTCGGCAGCGTTGTTAGGGGGCCTGTTGCGTTGCCAGCCGTGCGGTTGTGCCATGACGCCGGCGCAGGCAGCCAGGAAGGGGGGCAAGCGTTATCGCTACTACGTGTGCACGGCCGCCCAGAGGCTGGGCTGGCGTAATTGCCCCTCCAAGGCGCTGCCCGCGGCGGCTGTGGAAACTTTTGTCATTGACCAGCTTCGCGCCTTGGCCGCGGACCCCGCGGCCTGGTATAAGGCCCTGGGCTCGACCTTGGCACAGCAGCGTCTGCTGCTGGCCGACAAGGAAGGTGAAGCACGCACGTTGGATGAGGAATTGGCGCGGCTGCGAGCCGCCCATCGCAAGGCCAGCCCGGCTCAGCGCGTGGCCTTGCAGGCGCCCAAGCGCCGGGCCAAGGAGCGGCGAGCCACTCTCCGCCAGGAGATGAGCGCACTCCAACGCGGATCCGGCAGCGACAGCGACCGGGCTCAAACACTGGCAGCCCTGAGGAACGTGGCGGCCACATCTGAACAAGGGCAGATCGTCCAGCGGCTGGTCCAGCGCGTCGACTACGACGGCAGGCAGGGCAAGCTGACCATTGTCTTGCGCCAACGCGAGACCGGGACCGCGACCGAGTTATCCGCGTGATACCACGGGAAAGGACAATGATGACTACTCCCTACACGATTGAATGCCTGGTGCGTTTTGGCCGTCAGGGACAAGGCGGCGCCTTGCGTAGTACGCATCCACCGTCCGTGCCGCTCGCGGGACGAATCCCACGTCTGGCTCGGCTTATGGCCTTGGCGCTGCGCTTGGAGAAGCTGTTAGCCGCAGGCGTGGTCAAGGACTTCCAGACCCTGGCGCGCCTGGGACACGTCAGTCCGGCCCGGATCAGCCAGATCCTGAGCCTGTTGCATCTGGCGCCCGACATCCAGGAAGCGCTGCTGTTCCGCAGCCGTCCGGAGCGTGGCCGGGATGGCCTGGGCCTGCGGCAAGTGTTGCCGCTTACGAAGGTCTGGGATTGGCACAAGCAGCGCCGGCAGTGGCGTGGGTTGGCCGGCCAACGGCCGGACGTGGCCGCGGCAGAGCGCAAGCGTGGCATTCGCTTGGCCACCCGTTTCGGTGATTTTGCGACAGACGGTCGCTGCCGGACGCCGCAGCCTGCTTAAGCGTTTGGGGGGAGTTCGTATCAAATTCTCGGGGTGCGAGGCGGACGCTAAAACCTCCAACACAGTGGTTAAGTGGCACAAACCCAGGAAAAACCGGGCTCCGGCGCGAGGTCAATTAACTAGATTGTTGCGATTTAGCGTCCGCCTCGGGGAGGTGGTTGTCTTGCAGCGAAATCTCTCGAAACGGGCTAACTCACGGAGGTGCGGCTGTCAGGCCCGTTGCCTCTCTCCCCTAGATGTTCTTCAGGTCTCGCGATGCGGCTTCTCTCCAAGGACCCAGAGGACCGGCCGCAGACAGCCCGGGAGGTGGTGGAGGCCATAGAGGCGCTGGAGCGCGGAGAGACGGCGGCGGAGGTGGTGGAGATCGAGGTCTGCCCCCCGGAGGAAAATGCTTCACCGCCCACCCCCGCAGCCGAGGATGGAGAGCGGAAGCGGGATGATGTGCGTCCCAAGCGCCCCCGCGTTCGCAGGAAGAAGAAGCGGCCTTCGGCCATGAGAGACTGGGGACTTTGGGTGCTGGCAGCGGGGGCTACGCTCGTGGTCGTGGCCGTAGTTGCCCTAATCTTCGTGCTCATCCACCGCGCCAGGTAGAGGTCACGAGGCGGCCTTACCGGGGGAGTCTGCACATCTGTCACTTTCGGAACGGATAGACGGCGAAAAATGCCCGTTTTTGGGGCGCTCCCATGCGCTTCTGACTCCGAACCCTGGCCGTTGCGGCTCATCACCCGGTAGATCGTCTCCAGCAGCTCGTCCTCCTGGACCGGCTTGAGCAGGCGGGCGTCAAGTCGCAAGTCGCGCAACCGGGCGAGGTCGCCGGGGCAGTCCCCGGAGGTTAGCAGGATGAGGCGCGTGGCGGACAGCTCGGCCCGCTCGCGGATCTTGGCGGCGAGTGCGAGGCCGTTCGTGTCCGGCATGCGAGCGTCGAGCAGCACCAAGGCGCCCCCGCGTGACCATCCGCCGCGCTGCGTGATGCTGGCGCTGGCCCGGTCCGGCGAAGACTACTTTGCGCGACTCCCTGGACGCGGACGTGTCAATCTTCAGTTTCCATGCACGAACCACTGGACGAAGGTGCGCATCAAGATCGTTGGACCACTACAGGCGTCAATCACCAAGAGGCGAAGGAGAGGAAGGCAGACACGGAATGCGTGTGACCCTTGAGCTAGCCCAACTTCCGAAGTTACATGGCTGATATACAAGAAAACGCCGTGTTTTTCGCTACGAGTTCACGCCGCCTGCGGAGTCGCCAGACAGCGGACCAGGAGCTCCTGAACGTCCCCCCAGAAACGGAGATAATCGACACGTTCGGCTTCCGGCAGCTTGGCCAGCTCCTGGGCTTCGCGGATGCCGGCCAGCGCCTTCTCCTGTCGCATGCGCTGGAGGGCTTTTTGCGCGGCCAGGAGTTTGTGCGGTCTGCGGTCCCGCGGGTCAGCCCAGAAAGCCAGGTCGGCGCGGAGCAGATCGAGGGCCTGTTTCCGCCAGCCGGCACGCTCGCGGGCATCCCCTTCTGATCCATCTTTTCCCTGCTTGCAGCCGGCCCGGGCGGCGGCGCAGGCGGCCCGAAAATGGCGCTCCGAACTTGCGGGCGCCGGCTGAAAGCGAAATGCCTCGCTGTAAAGGCGGGCCGAAGCTCGATAGAGCTCCTTGCGATCACAGAGCGAAGCGTACTCCAGTTGCTCCGCGACATTGGCCGGCTTGACGCTGCCATCCAGGATGCCTGGCAGGTTCGCATCCAGCACCACCAGCCGCTGCGCTTCTTTCAACCACTGGGCGGAAGGGCGATTCCAACCGGGACGTTGCGAACCCAGTTGGTGGCCGCGTTCGATGGCGGCCAGGCCTTCGCGGAACAATCCCTTTTCCTGGAGGGCGCGGCCCAGGCTGCACTGCGCGTCGGCATCATTCGGGTCGAGCCGGACTGCCTGTCGAAAGGCGGCGGTCGCGGGGCCCCATGCCTTGATGGCCTGAAACGCCAGGCCGAGGTGGCACTGGTACGGCGCCGAGCGCGGGTTCAGCTCGACGGCGCGCGCGTGAGCCGTGATGGCCCGTTCCCGGTCGTCCACTTGACCCGCAGCTATTCCCAGGCCATGTTGGGCCTTGTCCATCATCGGGGCAAGACGAACCGCTGTCGCAAAGTCCGCCAGGGCTTCCTGCTTCCGCCCCTTTTGCAAAAGAGCATGGCCGCGGTTGACGTGGACATTCGCTTCGCGCGGATTCAATTGAATCGAACGGTCATAGGCGGCCAAGGCGGCGTCCAAATCGTTCCGGGCATGGTGCGCATTACCAAGGTTGTAGTAATAGCCGTCATTGCCGGGATCCAGCCGGATAGCTCGCTCATAGGCGGCGATGGCCTGTTCCGGGTGACCGCGCTTGGAAAGGACGTTGCCCAAATTGTAATGATTATCGGCCGAGTCCGGCTCCAGTTCCACGGCTTTCCGGTAGGCCGCTTCGGCCTGCTGCCGATCCCCCTTGGCATTTAGGGCGACACCCAGACAGTTGTAGGCTATGGCGGAATCTGGCTGAAGGTTGATCGCCTTTTGCGCGGCGAAGATCGCCCCGTCCCAATCCTTCAGATTCCTGAGAGACACAGCCAGGAAGACGTAATCAAAAACAGATTCAGCCGGGCGCAACGTCTGGGCGATGGAGAAGAAACGAGAGGCCCCGATGTCGTCGGCGGGCTCGCGCAGGTGTAGCGCTCGTCCCAGATCGAGGTTGATCCAGAAGTCCCTGGGATGCTGCTGGTGGGCGGAGCGCAGCATGGGGATCGCCGCTCCCGAAGCTTTGAAATCGAACAGCGCCCAAGTCAACGTGGAGATCGTTGCCGTCTGCTGGCGGGTGGCGTCGGCTTGCGCCGCGAGTGCTTCCAGAGCCTGCCGATCGTGCTGCGCCACCGCCCGGCGCATGCGCACCCGCCAGGCATCCTTATCCGCCATCTCCAACACCGTGCCGAGCCATTGGTGGACCGGATCCTTGGCTCTGACGGCGACCAGCCACCAGTTATTGAGACTGGCCACGAGAGCCTCCCGGACAGGGGCAGGGCGCTGGGCGATGCGTGCCGCCGCCTGGGCCGGGTCCGTGCCGGGGCCGATGCCGTACCGGGCGAATGCCTCCGCGTATTGGGGTAGGGCATTGCCAAGGAGAAAGCGCCTCTGAATAATGTCGAATTCGGCCTGCCGCAAGCGAATCGCCTCGATTTGCGTGATCAGGTCCAGATCGGCCTGCATGTCGTCGACGCGCTCTTTCCAGAAACTGCTGGCGCCGCTGTCGCAGAGCTCTCGGGCCCGGGTCAGCGCGGCCACGGCCTGAGGCCAATCCTGCCGGTGCGACCAGTCGGCGGCTTCGGCCAGGGCGGCCTCGACCTTGCTGTCCGTGGACGCCATCTGGAGCGCTTTCGTCTGCTGCACGTGCTCGTACCATTGCCAGCCGGACCCGGTCAGCACCAGAAGGACAGTGGCGGCGGTGGCCAGGGCGATGGTCAAGTGACGGGCACGCCGCTCGGCCCTGGTCTTGGCCCCGGCTTCTCGGGCCCGCGCCTCGGCGGCCGCCCGCTCCAGCTCCGCCTGGCGCAGCCGCTCCTGTGCCGAGGCCAGGTAGGCCGTCAAGTCTCGGGCCACGTGCCCCGCATCCGCTGGGCGAGCGCTGCGCTCGGCGGCCAAATAGCATTTCGCCAGCTTGCGCAGAGTCAGGTCGGCCCCGCAGGCGTCCAGCGCCGCGTAGGCATTTTCCAGGTCCCCCATGGCGGCCCGGTGACAGAGGTCATCGGCAATGTCTGCCACATACGCCGGCCGGCCGGTGAGAATTTCACAGAGGATCGCGCCCAGGGCGAAGACATCGGCCCGGGCGTCGATGAGCGCGACTTCGCCCCGTGCCTGCTCGGGAGGCATGTAAGCGGGCGTGCCCATGAGGGCGCCGCTGTGCGTGTTGCCATTTGTCCCGGTTAACGGCGGAGGCGGAGCGGCGCTTTGCCCGGCGCCTGCCGCCCGCTCGGCGGCGCTGGCATCTGCCGCCCCCTCCTGGGCGAGGACCTTGGCAAAGCCCCAGTCCATGACCTGCACCTCGCCGAAGGCCCCTACCATGATGTTGGCCGGCTTGAGGTCGCGGTGGACGACCCCCTGGGCGTGGGCATAGGCCATGGCTTGACAGACTTGCGCAAAGACCGGGAGGAGTCGCTGCGGGTCCGCGGTGACGCGCGGCGCGCTAGCCGCTTCCTCCGTATTCTGACCAGCGAGCGCTTGGCCGCCACGCTCGGTGAGGAGGTCCGCCAGGGTTTGCCCCTCGACCAGTTTCATGGTGAAGTAGGGTCGGCGGTCGCTGAACCAGCCGAGCTCATAGACGGGGACAATAGCGGGGTGCTGCAAGCGGCTGCCGACGCGGGCTTCCTCGGTAAAGCGGCGGCGGGCGTCCGGATCGTCGCGGTAAGCTTCACGCAGCACCTTGATGGCGAGCTCGCGCCCCAGGAGGCGATCGCGGCCGCGAAAGACCACGCCGATGCCGCCATGGCCGACCTCGCGCAGCAGGTCGTAGCGCTCCGCGCCGCTACCCACGTGGGACGGATTGGCAATCCGTCCGACTTCCTCGAGGCCGTGTGAGAGCCTGTCCGGGATCTTGGCTCCGTCCGAGCCGAGCTGGGTACTGTCCGGAGATTGTGTCATCGTGCGGTTGATGTCTTCGATCAGGGCCGGGTCGCCGGGGAAGCGCGCGTGGTAATCATCCGGCCGCGGCTCGTCCCCTGCCCGCCGGCGATAGTCCCAGTCCAGGAACAGGAGCTGGCGCAGCAGGACCGAGCGCATGGAACCAGTGGCCGCGCCGAGGTATTCGCGTGGGTCCGGGCGCGACCCCGCTTTCCACGCCGCCTCGAAATGGTCGCAGGTTTGGTCGATGTGCCGTGCTTCCGCAGGGCACAGGGCGGCGTAGCTATCGGTCACGGCGCTGGCTCCTTGTTCCAGATGATGCGAATCGTCTCCAGCTTGCGGGCCACGGTCCGCCGCGAGCAGTCCAGCCGCTCGGCGATCTCGTCGTTGGTCAGGCCCTCCATCTTCCAGACAGCGACCCGGCGCAGCGTGTCATCGCCGAGGAGGTCGAGCAGCCGCTGGTACTCCTCGGCGACCTGGGCCGCGAACTCGGGCGTCGGTTCCGCGCCCACGACCTGTTCGATGGCCGCGTCGTCCGATGCGGTCTTCCCGAAGGATATCCGCGATTCGCCCGCCAGCGTGCCACCGCCCTGGCGTTTGCTGTGCTCGTGGGCGAGCTGGTCGAGGGCCTTGCGCGCGGTGATGACCACCAGCAGCCGCCAGAGGTTGTCCCGGTCCTCAAGCTGGGGGAAGCGGCCGCGTGCCACTCCTTGAAAGAAGCTGTGGAAGGCACTCTGAACAACGTCCTCCTCATCGGCAGCGCGGCGGCGCGCGGCACGGAGTTTCTGGCGGGCCAGAGCAACCAAGCGGGCATGGTAGCGCTCCCACAACGGCTGCGCAGCCGCCGCATCCCCGCCCTTGAGCGCCGTAACCCAGCGAGTCACCGAACCTTCGGACGCCATACGTTCCTCTGCCGGCATGGTTGCAATCGGCTCCATTCTAATCCCACGTCTTCGCGCGCGGCAACTTTTTAACCCCCCGTGGCACCATTCCAGCCCGACGGCGGATGTACTCATGAGGATGCGTTGTACTCGCTCGGCTCCGCGAGCCGAATAACCGCCCCCTCTCAACATCAAGAACATCGCCCGCGTACCCAGCGTAGGAGTTCCACTATGAAGTTCCGGCCCTTGCTGAAGCGTTTGCGGAGTTTTGGCAAACGACCACTCCCGGTGCAGAAGCGTCGCAAAGCTTCCCCACTGTTCGTGGAAACTCTGGAAGAGCGAGTTCTTCTGAGTCTGTCAGACAAGCCGGCGTTCTTGCTGCTCGATCCTTCCGCAAAGGCTGCTCTGGATGTTACCGGGAACGGATCGGTCCAGACCGCCGGCGGAACGGGCGTGGTCGATTCGAAGAGCCCGTCGGCTGTGATCGTTGACGGCAACGGTAATTTAAGCGCGGGTGAACTGGACATCGTCGGCGTGCCCGGCACTTCCGTCTCGGGGAAGGGCAAAATCGTGGCCACGGTTCATACCGGCATCGCGCCACAGGCCGATCCCCTCGCTTCCCTTCCCGTACCGGACCCGCCTTCTACCACCTTCAACGGCGGTAACTACTCGGGGGACTTGTACCCCGGCACCTATCAGCACGGCATCCACGTTTCCGGCAACGCTTCCGTGACCCTGCACCCGGGCATTTATTACCTTAAAGGCGGCCTGGACGTCTGCGGACAGGCCACGGTGCAGGGAAGTGGAGTGATGATTTATCTGACCCCGAACAACGGCGACGATGGATTTGAGGTCTCCGGACAGGCGGTCGTCACTGTGTCGCCGCCCACCAGTGGTGACTACAAGGGAATCACGCTCTTCCAGAACCGTGCCGCGAACCAGGAAATCCAGGTCACGGGCAACGGTATTCTGAATCTCGTCGGCACGGTGTACGCTGCCCGGGGCGAACTGGAAGTCGCCGGCAATGGCCAGGTCAATGGCGGTGGCGACTCGGTCCATCTCATCGGCTCGCAATTCATTGGCTTCGACATGGACGTGAGCGGCAACGGCCATGTCACGCTGGATGCCAAATTCTTCAACGCGCTGAGCCTGACAGCCAATCTGTCGCCCGCCCCGCTGACACTGCCGGACGGCACTCTCGTCACCAACGCGCGCAACAGCACCGTATCGGGAAAAACCAATCCCCAGGCCACGGTCGCGCTGGAGACCAACGGCGATTCTCTCTTCGATGAAGGCAGCACCACCGCCGACGCATTCGGGAATTACTCCTTGCCGATTGCCTTGACAGAAGGGCCCAATACCGTGCAAGTCCGGGCGACCAGCAATGGCCAGCAGATCATGCAAGCGATCAACGTCACGGTCGATACCGTAATGCCCACGATTACCGTCACTGCCCCGGCTCCTGGACTGGTGACCAACCAGAACATCACGATCACCGGCCAGGTCACGGACGACCGCTCCGGCGTGGCTTCCTTGCAGGCGGCCCTGGACAGCGGTAAATTCGCGGCCGTGAATCTCGGCAGCGGTGGCAGTTTCACCTTGGCCACCGCTTTGCCGCTGGACCACACCGCCGATGGGCTGCACACCGAGCATCTCCAGGCTACGGATAGAGCGGGCAACGTGTCCCTCTTCGACATGTCTTTCACGCTGGATACGGTACCGCCCACCATTTCTGTCACCGCACCGGCCGCGGGCCTCGTGACCAACCAGAACGTCACCATTGCCGGCCTGGTTACGGATGATCGCTCCGGGGTAGCTTCATTGCAAGCGGCGCTGGATGCCGGCGCTTTCGCTCCGGTGAGCCTGGGTAGCGGCGGCAGCTTTAGTTTCGTCACTGCCTTGCTGCTTAACCATACGGCCGATGGGCCACACACCGAGCATCTCCAGGCCACTGACAAGGCCGGTAACCTGTCCATCTTCGATGTGTCCTTTACCCTGGACACCATAGCGCCCAGGATTACGCTCAGCGCACCGGCCCTCGGCCGGGTGACCAATCAGAACGTCACGATTACCGGCCAGGTCACGGATGATCGCTCAGGCGTGGCTTCCTTGCAAGCAGCCCTGGATGGCGGCGCCTTCGCGCCCGTGAGCCTGGGCAGCGGCGGCACCTTTAGCTTCGCTACCACCTTGCCGCAGGACCATACCGCCGACGGGCCGCATACCGAACATCTCCAGGCCACCGACAAGGCCGGTAACGTTTCCGTCTTCGATGTGTCCTTTACCCTGGACACGGTAGCGCCCAGGATTACCGTCACCGCTCCGGCTGCCGGCCTGATGACCAATCAGAACGTCACGATTACCGGCCAGGTCACGGATGATCGCTCTGGTGTGGCCTCGTTGCAAGCGGCAGTGGATGGCGGCGCCTTCGCGCCCGTGAGCCTGGGCAGCGGCGGCGCCTTTAGCTTCGCTAACACCTTGCTGCTGGACCACACAGCCGACGGACCGCACACCGAACATCTCCAGGCCACCGACAATGCGGGCAATGTATCTGCCTTTGATGTCACTTTTACTCTTGATACCGTGGCGCCCACCATTGCTATCATCAGCCCGCCGAGTGGACTGGTCACCAACAGCAACTTCACCATTACCGGGCAGGCAACGGACGAGCGTTCTGGACTGGCGAAAGTAGAAGAGAAACTCGACAGTGGCGCCTTCGTGCCGGTGACGTTCGATGCCTCGGGCAACTTCTCTTTCGTGACGACTCTGCCGCTCGATGGCAGTGGCGACGGGGTGCACGCGATTCATGCGCGCGCCACCGACAACGCCGGCAACATCTCCTCGCTGGCCGATTGTACTTTCGCTTTCGATGCGATCGCGCCGATCGTGACCATCACCAACCCCACTACACGCCTGACAACAGCCACAAATTTAACCATCAGCGGTCAGGCAACGGATGAGCGCTCGGGGGTGGCCAAGGTGGAAGAGCAGCTCGACGGTGGACCGTTTGCGCCGGTGACATTTGATGCTTCAGGCAATTTCTCTTTCGACACCACTTTGCCGCTGGATGGCACGGCCGACGGCATGCACACGGTACAGGTGCGCGCCCGCGATAAGGCCGGCAATGTGTCGGCGCTCGCCGCGTACAGCTTCACGCTGTCCACCTCATCGGGCGGGGGCACGATGTTGGTTGAGGGAACCCGTTTCCTCACCTCTTTTCAAGAAACATTCGTCGTGCCCGCTCAGTCCGCGAAACTGGAATTCGGCTATGACAACCTGAACTTCGACACGCGGGCGAACTTTATCAAGGACGCCTTTGAGGCTTCGCTGACGGATGTGAACGGCAATTCCCTGGTGTTGCCGATCGCCGGCTCGCGTGACGCCTTCCTCAATATCACCGAGGGACAAGCACAGGTCCTGAGTCCCAATGTCGCGGTCGCCGGCGGCATCGTGGACGTGGATCTGTCGCACATCCCGGCAGGAACCCAGGCAGTCTTGCGCATCCGCCTGGTCAATAATGACTCCGACACCAACACCTCCGTTCACCTGAGCGAGCCTCAGATAGTCGCGGCAACGATGAACACGCCCAACGCCGTGACGCCGGCTCCAACTCCTGCCGCCGTCGTGAGCCACATCGACTTTTCCGCGCTGGCCGACGTTACCAGCAGCATGACCGCCACTTACGCTCAGACGTCGTTGAATCAGAAAAGCGACGTCTTGTTTGCGGGGCTGACGCTCCAGAATTCGGGAAGTTACCCGGTCGATGCACCGCTGGTGGCGGTCATCACGCACCTGAGCGATCCCACGGTGCGCGTGCGCAACAGCGACGGCCTGACTCCGGAGGGCTTGCCCCATTTCGACCTCAGCGGCTCCATTGGCTCAGGCACCCTGGCGATAGGTCAGTCGACAGCCACGCGAACGTTGGCGTTCTACGATCCCAAGGGCGTCCAGTTCACGTATGATTTGGTGGTTCTTGGGCACTTGAACAGGCCGCCGGTCTTCACTTCGGAGCCCAACACGGAAGCTATCCCCGGTTTGGCTTATGTTTATCAAGCAGCGGCCACTGACCCGGACAACGACGGGCTTACCTTCTCCCTCCTGACCGGCCCGGCCGGCATGAGCGTCAATCCGGCCACCGGCAAGGTGACCTGGAGCCCGCAGTCGAGCGACCTTGGAAACCAGGCCGTGCTGCTGCAAGTGGACGACGGCCACGGCGGGAAAGCACTGCAGCAATACACCTTATCAACCATCACGGCGTCTCCCAATCGGCCGCCGCTGTTTACTTCCACGCCCGTTGTGCAAGGCAACGTCAACACGGCTTATAGCTATCAGGCGACGGCCACGGACAAGGACGGCGACCCGCTGACCTTCTCCCTGAACAGCGGCCCGGCGGGGATGTCGGTGAATGCGAACAGCGGCCTGGTGACCTGGACGCCGGTGGCCAGTCAGTTTGGCGTGGCGAACGTCACTCTGACGGTGTCCGATGGCCGCGGCGGAACGGCGACGCAGGTCTACGCCGTCAACGTTCTGCAAGACCCGAAGAACCCGCCGCCGCGGATTGTCAGCGATCCGCTAACCCAGTACAACATCCCACCCGCCAGCAGTCCACCCGCCGGCACGGTGAATCCAAATGGCATTCAGCTAACTCTGGGAGATGGGCAAAGCAGCAACCAGACGGTTTCGCTGAGCGGCCTGTCCGGTGGGCCGCTCAGGCTGGGCAGTTTGGTAACCGGCAACGTCGGCACTCCGGGTCAGCAGGACGCCTACACCTTCACATTGCCGGCTGACGGCCTATTTTACTTCGACTCCCTGACCAACAACGCCGGCTTCCAGTGGTCATTGAGCGGCGGTCCGAACAGTGCTGCCAACGTCAGCAATCGCTTGTTCACCGCCTCGGATACCGGCGTGCCCAATCCCGTGCTGAAACTGCAGGCTGGGTCCTATACTCTGACGGTGGCGGCAACCGGGCAGACCACGGGACCGTATGCGTTCCGTCTCTCCAACCTGGCGACCGTGACCGCGCTGACGCCGGGCACGCCGCTCAGCGGCACGCTCAACCCCGCCAACAGCAGCGACCTGTACCGTTTCAACGCCTCCCCCGGGCAATCGTTCTACTTCGGCAGCTCTAAGGGCGCGAGCGGCACATCGCAGGATCAATGGCTGCTGGTTGACCCTTACGGCAACGTTGTGTCCACCAACTTCCTCGGCAACGACGCAGGACGGCTGACCCTCACCGGCAGCGGTAGCTACACCCTGATCGTGCAGGGCGGGATCGTCGACAAGGGCACAGTGAGTTATTCCTTCAACGTCGCGCCGATCTCCGACACCACGCAGGCACTGACGTTGGGAACCACCGCGAACGCCACACTGGCCGCGCCCGGTCAGCGCGATGCATACACGTTTAATCTGCCCGCAAACGCCCTGCTTTACTTTGACGCGCTCACCAACAAGGATGGCATGCTCTGGTCCCTGAGCGGCCCAGGCGGCGCCGCGGTCAGTAACCGTTCCTTCACCGCCTCGGATGGGCGCTCCATCGGGACCAACCCGGTGCTGACCTTGCCGGCGGGGGCCCACACCCTGACGATCTCGAGTTCGGGACAAACTGCGGGCGCTTACGCGTTCCGACTCTCCGACCTGGCAACGGCAGCCACGCTGCCCTTGAACACTGCGATCAGCGATGCCCTCAACCCGGTCAACAGCACCAAGCTGTATCAGTTCACGGCCAGCGCCGGCGATCAGTATACGTTCGTATCGCAGGGCGACGGGGCTCCCAATGCGTTTTGGCGGCTGATCGACCCGTACGGCAACGCCGTGGCCGGCAACCTTCTCGGCAACAATCTCGGTCCCGTGACCCTGGTTGCCTCGGGGACGTACTCTCTGCTGGTTGAGGGCTTTGTCGTCAACACGGGGACGGGGACGTACACGATCACCGCCCAGTTCCAGGGCAACATTCCGCCGGTACCGCCCAGCGGCACAAGTTTGACGTTGGGCAGCACGGTGAGCAGCATTCTCACGACGGTCGGTCAGCAGGATCATTACACCTTCACTCTGCCGGCCAACGCCCTGCTCTATTTCGACGCCTTGACCGACAACGGCAGCCTTGCGTGGTCGCTGAATGGCCCGGGCGGCACCGCTGTCAGCGACCGCCAATTCAGCACGACGGACGCTGGCAGCGCCTCCAATCCCGTGCTGGCGCTGCCGGCCGGGAGTTACAGCCTTGCCATATTCGGGTTATTTGGCCAGGTCGGAGGCGCCTATAGCTTCCGCCTCACCGATCTTGCAACAGCAACCCCTATCACGCCCGGCACCACGGTCAGCGACACCTTGAATCCGGCGAATAGCAGCAACTTCTACCGGTTCAACGCCGACGCCGGGCAGTCGTTTTACTTCGCACGCCTGTCGAACAGCGGCTCGGCCTGGTGGCGACTGATCGATCCCTATGGCAACGTCCTGTTCAGCACGAACCTTGCCAACGACGCTGGACGGCTGACGCTCAGCGCCACAGGAAGTTACACGGTTCTGGTGGAGGGAGCACTCAGCAATACTGGCACGCTCACCTACGCCTTCGATGCCACCCCGATCACGGACATGACGCAGGCGCTTGTGCTGGGCAGCCCCGTCAGCGCCACCCTGGCATCTCCCGGACAGCAGGACCACTACACGTTCACTATGGCGGCCAACGCACTTATTTATTTCGACTCCTTCACGAACAACACCAATTTCCGGTGGTCCCTGAGTGGTCCAACGGGCACCGCCGTCATCAACCGCCCCTTCGATGGTTCGGATGGCCGCTGGATCAACGCCGACCCGGTGCTGTCGCTGCCGCCGGGCGCCTACAGCCTGACGGTGGCCGGCATGGGGCAGACCACGAGTGTCTATTCTTTCCGTCTTTCTGATCTGACATCCGTGATCCCGCTCACGCCGGGCACGCCGGTCAGCAACACGCTTGATCCAGCCAACGGCACCAACCTTTACCAGTTTAACGCCGCTGCCGGTCAGTCTTTCTACTTCGCTCGCCTCTCGGGCAGCACCAGCAACGCCTGGTGGCGGCTGATCGACCCGTACGGAAACATGCTCTTCAGCACCCTCCTCAGCAACGACGTAGACCGAATGACCCTCGGCGCGGGCGGCACTTACACCTTGTTGGCTGAGGGAGACATC
>Ga0207022_10097_pt1 | contig 24765 bp, 21 predicted proteins | sample Alteio_BWMinCont_46_FD_153307 | JGI IMG/M metagenome (GOLD analysis project Ga0207022, IMG submission 153307) | Enriched cells from forest soil in Barre Woods Harvard Forest LTER site, Petersham, Massachusetts, United States -... | ecosystem: Environmental > Terrestrial > Soil > Temperate forest >... | reverse complement strand
AAGAGGATGCACAACCAAACGATAGTAACGTTCCAACGTCAGTTAAGTTGCACTAATCTGTGGACAAGCAGTGGATGGGTCGAGTATCTGCAGTCACAAAGGAGGAGAAACTATGACAATGTCACCCGCAGCATCTTCAGCGGACCGCGCACAGCAACGCCTCAGTCACGGCTGGCTATCGTATATCTGGCTGTTGTGCCTGCTTGTCGTGGGATTGCACGGTGCTCCTGCGCAAGCACAAAATGCGGTAGTCCTCGTGGGGTCAGGATCGAGCGTCCCGGCACCTCTTTATACCCGGTGGACGCAGGAATATGGCAAGCACAACTCGCACATCCAGATGCGCTATCTGCCGGTCGGCACCAGCGAAGGGATCAAGCAGATCTCCCACGGCGTGGGCGACTTTGGCGCCGGAGAAGCTCAGCTTACTGACAGTGAACGGAAAGACGGCCTGATCGAAATGCCGGTGGTGCTTATCGGTATTGTTCCCATCTACAACCTGCCCAACGTCCATCGAGACCTTCGGCTTACGGGAGAAGTGTTGGCGGAGATTTTCCTGGGAGAGATCAAGAACTGGAATGCTGTCCCGATTGCCAAGCTCAATCCGGAGATCACGCTGCCGGATCTTCCCATTCAAGTGATCAACCGGCCCGCCGGCAAGGGCTCAAATTATGTGTTCACCGATTTTCTTTCCAAGACCAGCTCCAAGTTTCGCAGTCAAGTTGGAGTCAGTCCTTCTCCGAAGTGGCCGACCGGTGTAGCCGCGGAGCGCAGCGCAGATATGGCGGAAAAGGTAAAACTTACCATCGGCTCCATTGGATATGTTGAATATCAATACGCAGTAAAGGGTGGCATCCCCCAGGTTGCAGTACTGAATCCTGCCGGTAAGTTTGTTCATGCATCGGCTGAGAGTATTGCCGAGGCGTGCAAGGCAATAGAAGCGCCGCGCTGGAGTAACTTCTCGGCCTCATTGACCAACGCGCCCGGAGCCGACTCTTTCCCGATCACTAGCTTTACCTGGATTTACCTGCGCAGTAAATCCACAGATTCTTCCCGCGCCGCGGCATTAGGCGATCTATTAGATTGGGTGTACACAGACGGCCAGCAGTTTGCAATTCAGGAAGGCTATTCCGAACTGCCCTCGCCGTTGCTTGCCGCGGTGAGAAAAAAAATTAGAGACCTGCAGTGATTGAGGTCGGAGTGCGCGTAAGCGTCCGCCGAACCTGATAACATTTCGCTAGTTCACCTCAAAGAGAAACTATGCGAAATTTTTTCGTCTTGCTTATCGCAGGATTGACGGCTTTGGCTTCGGCTCAGATTCCGGAAGCACCAGTGCAATTCCCCGAAACAAAACAATCCAATGCCGCCTCTCCCGATACCCGCCTGAAAGAGATGTTCGAAGCAAAAGTTAAGGCTGAGTGGGAAGCAATCAAGAACAAGGACAAGAAAGCATACGCGGATTTACTGGCAGACGACTATCAGGGCGTGGAAGTCGATGGCAGGGGCGAGCGGACTAAAATCCAGGCCCTTAACGAACTGGCTGAAGGAAATATTTCAACCTACACTTTGTGGGGCTTCAGACTGATTCCCCTGGGTTCAGACGCGGCGTTTGTCATTTATGAAGTTACTGAGCAGTTCCCGCCCAAATCGGTCGTACGTTATTCGAGGGTTTATATCGGTGAGTTGTGGGTGAAGCGAGGCGGGCAATGGAAGGAACTGCACTACCAGGAAACGCACGTCAAGTGAGTTGGCAGTTGAAGCCAACCTTTGCAATAATCCTGCCATCCCATTCTGCGAGGTTAACTCTATGAGACAGGTGTGTTTCGTACTCACACTTTTGCTTTCCGCAAGCTTTTTGCTGGCGAAGGACTCCAACCAGATAACCGTGCAGGGCTGCGTTAGTAAAGCCAGCGGCGATTACATATTGATGAAGCAGCATCCGGCGGTGACTTACGAACTTCAGGCCACGGGGAAAACCAGGCTGTCGCATTACTTAGGACAACGAGTGGAAGTAACGGGCACGACGTCGCCTTCCATGGCCACAAGTTCGGACGCCATTACAAAGACGGGTGCTCCGTCTTCGATAACTTTAACGATTTCCTCGATCAGAACCATCTCGAAGGAATGCACTGTGAACTCCGGTCAGTGAAAAGGGGCCTAGTCACAGTCCGGCGGCATAGCCATAATTTCTGTTTCTGAGTCGCACGGACGTTTCTTCTTGGCGGGCTCCAGCAACGCTGGCCGGCTATAGCGCAAAACCCATAAGCCTTCGTTGTTGGTGAGATAGATCAAGCCATGCCCGCCATCGGGAAGCACGCCTGTGACGCCGGTGAACTCTTGCAGGGTTTTTGGATTGCGCGGATCGCTCAAATCCAGCACTCGCACGGTCTCAGAAGGATGGTTGCTGCTAGTTAGCGTAGTTGGTTTCTTCTCTGGAGCTACCGCAATGGCGACGTCTGGGCTGACCATTTCCAGATTGCCGGCGGTCGCCTGACTCGACTCAGCGGTTCGCTTCAGGAGGTTTGGCTTCTCCGGCTTGCTCACATCCACAATCATGAATCCCTGTTTGGAAGCCTGTTGCACGTAAAGATAGGTCTTCCCTTCCTCTTTTTGCAGCAACATTTGATTTCCTGTTGCCTGAGGCAGCGGCAGGTGCGCGATCACGCTCGCAGGAACGTCTGTGGGTTTCTTAGGAGTCTCGGTGGCTGATGACAGCCCGGCAAACAGAACAAGAATCACCATTCCACCCAGTACAGGTTTTCGCATGCTTTGCATAATTCTCACCAACTTCAGTCTAAGCCCAGCGCGTGGAATATTCCACGATTGTGTGACTTGGGGGAGGGTATTCATCCAATCCCGGGTTGACGCGCTATCCGAGATTCGAATGATCCGTTTCACTTTAATCCGTTCTCTTTATCATCATGTCATTCCGCGCGGAGCGAGGAATCCAGGTGTCTGTCAGTTGGCAAGAACCTAGCTCCCTCGCTTTTGGTCGGGATGACAAGTTCTACTGTTGCGCGTAGACGCCGATACAGCCGTTGCTGCTCTGCGTCGTGCAAATTCCACCCGCCTGCAAGGGCACAAACGCGTGGTTATTGCCGGAATCCACCGCGATGCTATGCGAGTTTGCGTTGGTAGCAACGTTCTCCAGCCAAGTGTTAGTTTTGGCATCGATCACGCCCATAACCGGGCCGTTAGGCATGTCCCTCGCTGCAACGTAGTAGCGGTTGTCGCCGGAGTTGTACCAGATCTCGTCAACGCCGCCAACGTTGGTGATTTCGGTTATAATCGCGCCGCTGGTGCCATCGATGACGAAGAGGTTAGGCGGAAAAGCCTCGCCGTCATGGTCCGCGCAGCCCACCAGGAAGTTGTTTCCCGGACCCTGGGCGACGCTAGTTGGCATGCAATTTTGCATCACGAAGGTGTTGACCACCACCGGCCCGTTCGGGTTTCCCAGCCGGGGGTCGATTTCATCGATGCAACCGATGTTGGTTATGCCGATGCAATTTTCATTCGTCTGCAGTAGGTGACCGGTGTTGGAATTCCAAACCATGCCACCCAAACCGGCTGGCGCGATAGCGCCTGCACAGTTTGTGCCCGGCGCGGTCTGGCTACAGAATGTCCCCAAGGTCTGGTCAATGATTGGCCCGTGGTGACATGGAATTGTGTAAGGCGTGCCAGTCGGGGTTACCCCGTAGCCCACAAGGGATAACGGGGGTGCGGCATCGGCCGCTCCTCCGGAAACACCACTGAAGATCTGCGGGTTGGACGCATCAGGGCAGGGGAACGTTGCTCCAACGGTGTCGACTGGAACGCTCGTACTGAGTCCTAAGCCACCCGAAGCCTTGCCGCCTGCGCCGTCGTAATAAATCTGTCCAATGATGCAGCTCGGAGGATTAAACGAAGTGCCAGCTGTTGCCGGATTCAATATTTGTGCTGGTGTGGGAATCGCAGTGCCAGATCCTTGAAACGGGTATCCGGCGCTGGTGCCGTAATTCGCCAAGACGAAACCAGCTTCGTATGGGCCGTAAGCGAGGGTGGGAACCAGCGGCAAGCAGTGGCTGGTTCTGGCGACGACGCCTGACATATCGATGAAGGTGACAAAGGGCAAGCCCGGGTCGCCGTTAATGACTGCAAGAACCTGGTGAGTCGGATCATACGCCATTTCATCAGCGCGATCATCTCCGCAAGTGGCGGCCGAGCCAGCCTCGCCGTTCCAGGAGGCGATGCAAGGGCCAATGCCAAGCGGTCCGTCGTAGTCTGCAGATGCACCCGTTGGTATGGTTGCGAGCACGGTTGGCGGTGTCGCCGTTAAATCAAAGACCGCTACACTCGCGTTGCCGACAGCGGTGAACAAGGTCTTGCCGTCTGGAGTAACTTCCTCGCCGTCCGGTCCCGACATGGGATTCACGCCGTTGGCACGCGAAGCGCAGCACTGCGCGCCGGGGAATCCACCGAAATTGCCGTTCGCGCCAAAGCCCGAAATGAGGTGAAAGGGGGCGTTCCGGCACCCGAAGCGGGTGAAGTTTCCCACCACGTCAACCTGGGGCGGTATGGTGGGGTTGCACGGACTGGCCGCATTTCCCGCGCCGGTCACGGCGTTGCTGCCCTGAATGGCATTGATCGCAATATTTTGGTTGGTGTCCACTACGACCACCGCCAAGCCGATGCGGTCCGAGACGTAGTCGCGGTGCGTGGCCTGGTTGATCCAGCTTATGTCGAAGGAGTTGAACGGACCGCCCGGTTCGCCAGTGGGATTGTGCTCCGGCACCGTAATGTTGACGATGTCGGCGTAACCGTCGGCGCTGGTGGTACCGCACACGGGGCAGTTCTTCACATTCCCGCAGCCGCTGGCGAGTACAAATAACACGCTGAGAATAACAGTAAGTAGAATTCTCGATCTCATCGAATCTCCTCCCACAATTTTCCCTTCACTGCCCAGGCTGCAACCGGCCCTGTTACGCATATTCATGATTCCCAAAGCATTCTTCAGAAGCGGAACTGCAACTCCTGGGTCACGGCGTAGAAATTCTGCGGCACCTGGCCGGTCACGCTAGGCTGCTTCAGTTGATCGATATTGACGTTGGCCTGGTATTTGACCCAGTAGTTCAAATACCAGTTCACACCGAACGTGATCTCGTCGGTGTGATAGTTATAGCCAGGAACAAATCCTGGTGTGTAAATGTTCAGGAAGCTCTGAGCGGGTGCATTTGCTTGAATGCCGGAGTACCGGGCGGCAAGTTCCCAAGCGCCCCAGCCCCGTCCAGTGCCCCCGGGAGTATCCGGGCCAAACAGCGGATGCTTCACGCGCGGTGTACCATTCTCCGGCCGCTTTTCGCCGGTGAGCAGATAGGTCGTGCCAATGTTCCACGCCTTTGCCCCCACTCCGGGCAAAGTCAGGAAGCCCAGGCCGCCGACCTGCTCTGAGCCCACGGCGTAACGTTGCTGCTGCAACTGCACATATTCGCCGCGCAGCGCCAAACCCGACTTGATGTAAGTGAATTCGCCCTCGTACCGTTCGGTCGGTCCGTTAATTCTCAGCTGCGGGAAAAAAGCGTACGTCGCGTCGGGCAGCGTCCCGACGAAGCTAAGGTCTCCGGAAAGCCCGCGGCTCCGGCCATGGGTGATAGAGCCACCAAACGCCAGTTGCTTGAACCAGTCGTTCTTGCTCTTGCGCCAGGGATAAAAGCGCAGCCTGCCTACAAACTCCGGTTCGTTAGTTACGTTGGCAGTGACGCCGTTGCGCCCGTTGAACGCACCAGCCCACCATTGCACAACGCCGCCAGAAATGTCTCCGTGAAGGGCCATACCCGGGCAGCGATACGCGGTCCCGACGCATGGATACAGCAGCGACTGCAAGCCGCGTTCGACGAAGTCCAGGTTGGTTGCGCCAATGCCCGTTTCCTGCGCGAAGGGCTCTTTAAATTGCCCCGCTTGGAATTGGAACTCAGGCCTAATCCTCACGTTGAGATAAACATCGCGCACAATCGCGCCGGTGGTGGAGTTGGCATCTGTCAGGATGGCGTAGTCGAAGTGCGAGCCGTAATTTCCCTGGAAGCCGAACCGAGCGCGCCGGACGATGAATGTATCTGCGGGAGCGCCATCGCCCTTGTACGCGCGATAGTCAATGTCGACATACCCGTACGGCATCAGTTGAAATTGGCCGTCGGCGCTTCTGATGAAAAAGTGCTCGCCATTCCATCCTGCCGCCAGCGGAACGTCTTTTTTCGGCGTAGCCGCCGGTTGTGCCTGGTTGATGATTGGCGCTTCGGCTACCGGTTGAACCAAAACGGTGTTTACCAGACGAACGCCATCATTGGCGGCGGTATTTTCGGGCGCTGCAGCGGGCGCAAATACGTTGGTCGCGGCCACTGGCTTCACGTTCGCCGATTTGCCGTCAGACGGCTGCGCCTTTCCCTGAACCAGTTGTTGGACCATCGCCTTTAATTCTTCGATGGTTTTGCGCTGTGCTGCGACCTCGCCGCGCAACTGGTTGACTTCTTCCTTGGTGGCGCCCGTGGAGCCCGATCCGTCGAGTTTGCTCGGAGGTTCCGTACCTTGTGCGTGGGCAAGCGGACCTGGCGCCATGAAAACGATCAGAAGCACGAAAAACGCGGTAAGCGAGCGCATGTGTTCCCTTTCCGGCCATACTGTGGCCGACAACCTGCCTAGCCCGGGGCGAGCGCGCACAAGCCTCAAACGCCGGCTGCCTCGGGGTGACAAAGCACGAAACCGGCTATTTGAAAAATCGATAACTTGTATGAAAAGCGGACCAGTTCCGCAGCGCGTCTATGTAACATGTTCCGGCGTTCATAGTCAAGTAATCTTTTGTCCGGCAAACGTGGAAACCCAGAGGCGATTAATTTCAAATGCAAACCGCGAAGCTCCGAGATGACACGAACTTTGCTTTTCACCCGGCTCACACTGCAAGAGTTAATCGGCGAACCTTATTCGGCGCAGGTCGCTAAAGTCTAAATCGCTGGCAAATGACGGTGCCGTAATGGTTATCACGCAAGAGAGTTTACGACCGAGTCAGATGCCGAAGTTGGTTGACTCTGAATCGACGCCCTGCAATGATGTTTGTGCTGATCGCAGCTGAGAAGGTAAGTATTCGCCGAATACGGCGAAATGGATGTTTATCAATTGGGTTCCGCAGGCGGTGCGGCTTCCAACAAAGCGAGAAATTGGCAGCTGAGTCCGATCTCAAGACGATGAGTGGCAGCCAGGCAGGGCGCGGTAACCGCCGCGCTCGACCACATACGGAAATTAGCGGGTGCGTTAATTAGTCCATCCCCCGCGCCGCCTGCATCCCAGAAACTGGCTTCGGCATCTATCGGATGGCTGAATCGCGCCCTGGCGAATGACCGTCACCAGAAAGCCAGCGAACACGCGAAGGATAAGATCTGATGCCCACACATACCGAAGACTCTACTTCGCAGTATATGAATTATGCGCCCGGTGATTTGAATCCACAGCGGGATCTGCCTAAGGGATTTTTCGATTTCCTGTTGCCGCTTCACCGGCAATTCACGCCCCGGCAACAGAAATTGGCCGCGAGGCGCAAAGACGTCCTGCAGCGATCGCACCAGGGACATCCGCCCGACTATTTGCCTCCGTCTGAAGCGACAACCTCCGACTGGCGGATCGAGGTACCGGAATGGTGCGCGGACCAGCGCAACCAGATGACCGGACCAGCAGACGATGCCGAGTTAACCGTGAAGCTGCTGAATTCCGGTTCTCCCGCCGTGATGTTGGACATCGAGGATTCGACGGCAAACACATGGGAGAACATCATGTTGGCGATTAAGAACACCATCGCCGCGTACAAGTATGAGCTCAGCTATGACGACAAAAAGCGCAAAAAGAAAGTTACGGTTCAACGCTCGAAAACCGTAACTTGGGTGCGTCCGCGTGGATTGCATCTCAGCCAGGGCGGCGTCGGCAAGAACGAGCTCATGTCGGCTTCCCTATTCGATCTGGCACTGATTTGGTATCAGCTCGATCCCGCATCGCTGCCGCATAATTTCTCGGTTTATATTCCCAAGAGCGAGTCGGCCGAGGAAGCCTTCTGGTGGCGTGATCTGTTCCAGGCACTTGCCAAACATAAGGGATTGCCACAGGACTATATAAAGTGCATGGCACTGGTGGAGGCGCATCCATTGGCCTATCAGATGGAGGAATTTCTTTTCAATCTGCGCGAGCACTGCCTCGGATTAAATTTGGGACGCTGGGATTACATGGCTTCGTTGATCGATTTTATGTCTGAAGATCCGAATTGGATTTTGCCGGACCGCAATACCATCCCGCACGATGTGGCATTTTTCCAGAACTTCCGCACGCTGATGCCGGAGATTTGCCACAAGCATGGAGCACACGCCATTGGCGGAATGACTGCGTTGTATCCCAGCCGCACGGATGCGGAATTGAATGAACGCGCCTTGAAGGTTCTGAAGGAAGATAAAAAGAACGAAGCTAACTGCCTAATGGATGGGGCATGGACCGGGCATCCCGATCAGAACGAAATCGCGGTTGCGCAGTTCCCTTATCCTAATCAGATCGCGAAACGACCTAACCTGCTCAACGCGCACCCTGATCTGCGGCCCGTTCCAAAAGGCGTCGGCAAGACCACCCTGGCGGGAACCCGAGCGGCGGTGCGAACCGTGATTCGCTATCGCAACGGCGTGCTCAATGGCAAAGGTGCGAGCCTGCTCGATGGCTTCATGGAGGATCTCGCCACGGATCGCATTTATCGCTTGATGATTGCGCAACGCGTGCGGCACAAAATCAAAGTTCCGGGCGACGATGGCAAACCTGTCGAGCATAGCCGGGAATTAGTAACTCGTATTTTTGACGAAGAGCTGGCTAAAATCCAAAAAGACTTGCCAAAGGAAATTGATGCCAAGGCCGCTAAAACACTGCCTGAAGCGCGGCGCATCGCGGAAGAATTGATCGTGCAAGGTCATCACTCGCCGATCTAGCCGAACAACCTGCTATGGCTGCGCTGAATCGAAGCACTGCGCTACGAGCCAGATAGGAAGCGCTTATCAAGCTGATCAGCAGAATTATCTTGACGCCGTTTGCGTGAATGGTGCCCACTGTCAAAGCTGCGTCGCATTCGCTTCCGTCATAATTCGTTATTGGCAACTAGAAACGAGGGTTAATGAGCGCTATAGAACAACAAACACCCGCAATTAACATCTTCCCTCCCTTACAACCGCCGCGGCGCTACCTTTTCGGACCGGGACCGACCATGGTCGACCCGCGCGTCTATGGCGCGCTGGCCAAGCCGATCGTAGGGCACCTCGACCCATATTTCATCCAGGTGATGGGAGACGTCCAACAGTTAGTGAAGATGGCTTACGGCACGAGCGACGGAGCCACGCTGGTAATTTCTGGCACGGGCAGCGCGGGCATGGAAGCTGCCGTAGCCAACTTCGTCGAACCCGGCACCAAAATCGCGATCTTCGCGAACGGGTATTTTTCCGATCGGCTCACGGAGATGGCGAAGCGCCAAGGGGCTAACGTCGTACGCTTTGAGAAATCATGGGGCGAAACTTTTGGCGACGATGAAGCTCAAGATTTCATCCGTCGCGAGAAACCGAAGGTTGTTGCATATGTTCACGCCGAGACATCGACGGGAGCGTTGCAATCGGGCAAGGCAATTTGTGCCGCAGCTCACGATGCCGGTGCGCTCGTGGTCGCCGATTGCGTCACGTCGCTCGGCGGATTGGCGGTGGAATTCGATCGAACCGGGATCGACGTCGCGTATAGTTGCACCCAAAAAGGGCTAAGCTGTCCGCCGGGATTGTCTCCGATGGCCATGTCGCGGCGTGCGATGGATTTTCTGAGTTCGCGAACTGCTCCCTCACGCAGTTGGTATCTTGACCTGAAGTTGATTCATGATTACTCGACGGTCTCGCATCGCTACCATCACACCGCGCCGATTTCCATGTTCTACGCCTTACGCGAGGCACTGCTCGTCATCGCCGAAGAAGGAAACGAAAATCGCTGGGAGAGGCATCGCCGTTGCCATCAAGCTTTCGTCAAAGGCATACAGGGCATGGGTCTGAGCTTTCACGTTCCGGAAGAACACCGAATTCCGACTCTGAATACAGTCTGCGTTCCCAAAGGTGTCGACGAGGCGAAAGTTCGAAAGCGCCTGCTCGATGATCCGGGGATCGAGATTGCCGGCGGGTTTGGTCCGCTTGCCGGTAAAGTGTTTCGCATTGGTGTCATGGGTCCGCTCGCGACCGAAGACAATGTCCAGTTTTTTCTGAAAGAGTTCGGCAAGGCGCTCAAAGCTGAGGGCTACTCGGCTTGAATCTGTAGTTTTACTACTGGGTAACAGCGGACAAAAATCGGCCCATCCTCCGGGACCTTGCGTTAAAGGCGACAGCGAATGACTCTGAAGTCAGTCGAAACGCTTCTCGACGTCTTACATTTCGCCGACAGTCACACGGCAGTTATTGTTCCTGAGCTGGGCATCAGTATCACCTACGATTCGCTTCGGCGGCAGGTGTTGGTTATGGCGAATGCTCTGACCGCCGCCGGAATTCGCCGGGGTGACGCTGTGGCGATCGCATTGCCGAATGGGCTGCCGGCAATCGTGAGCTTTCTGGCTGCTTCCATCGCGGGAACTGCGGCCCCTCTAAATCCGGCGTACCCTTACGAGGAATTTCATTTTTTTCTGGGCGATACCGATGCGCGGGTCTTGCTTTGCCCAGCTGTAGGATCAGAATTTGTGCGCACGGCCGCCAAGGACCGCAAGATTCCCGTGTTCTCGGTCGAGATGACCGCACAAGGCAACGTTCGCCTGGCGAATGTTCCGGCTGGCGATGGTTCAGCGACCTCGCCAGGGCCTGATGATATTGCCCTCATCCTGCATACTAGCGGAAGTACTGGCCGGCCGAAGCGTGTGCCATTACGCCATTTCAATTTGGCAGTTTCGTCCGCCAACATTGCCAACAGCTATGCGCTTTCCGCAGAAGACGTTTCGCTGTGCATCATGCCGTTGTTTCACATTCATGGTTTGATTGGCTCAACCATGGCGACTTTGCTTTCCGGAGGAACGTTAGTTGTTCCCACCAAGTTCAACGCGCTTTCGTTCTGGAGAACGGTTCGCGAACATCGCGTGACCTGGTATTCCGGAGTGCCGACGATGCATCAACTCCTGTTGGCTCGGAGTCACCAAAAACCGCCAGAAGCTGACTCTTTGCGCTTTATACGATCCTGCAGTGCGCCCTTATCCTCCGAACTCATTCACAAGATCGAAGAACTTTTTGGTGTGCCGTTTGTAGAAGCTTACGGAATGACCGAGGCTTCTCACCAGATGACGTCGAATCCGCTGCCACCGCGGCATCGCAAGGCAGGTTCTGTCGGCGTGGGCACCGGCCTGCGTATCAGCATCATGGACAAGGACGGCAATCACCTCGGCACTAATCAACGCGGAGAAGTTGCCATTCAGGGAGCAAATGTTTTTCGCGGATACGAGAACAATCCTGAAGCGAACGCCCGCGCTTTTGTGAATGGATGGTTTCGCACCGGAGACGAAGGATTTCTTGACACCGACTGCTACCTGCATTTGACTGGCCGGATGAAAGACATCATCATTCGCGGAGGCGAGAACATTGCGCCTCATGAAATCGATGAGATTTTGCTGAAGCATCCGGCGGTCGCGGCAGCAGTTACGTTTGGCTGCGCCCATCCTACGCTGGGAGAAGAAGTGGCGGCGGCCGTAGTGCTGCACGAACCGAATGGCGCCACGGAATCAGCACTGATCAAGCACTGCCGCGACTTTTTGGCAGAATACAAATGTCCTGGCAAGATTTATTTCGTGGAAAGTATTCCGACCACAGCGACCGGTAAAATTCGCAGGCGCGCAGTTGCCGCAGCGCTGGTGGATGATCGCCGATGAAAGATCGCCGATGAAAGGCCGCCGATGAAATTCCTGATCGCCGGGGCCGGTGCAATCGGCGCGTACATCGGGGCGCGTATGGCGCAGGCTGGATTCGATGTCACCCTCTTCGCGCGCGGGCCACATCTTCGCGCCATGCAGGAGCGCGGCGTACAGGTGAAGAGTAGCGAGGGTGATTTCGCGGCGCGGCCTACGGTCGTCGGCTCTCTCGAAGAAGTTGGGCCCGTGGAGGTAGTTTTTCTTGGCGTAAAGGCGCACGGCTTGCCGCAACTTGCGCCGCAGCTAAAGCCGGTGCTGGGGCCAAATACCACCGTGGTCAGCACGCAAAATGGAATTCCCTGGTGGTACTTTCAGGGCTTCGGTGGCGAATGGGAGGGACTTCGACTCGAACGCGTCGATCCGGGTGGGATAATTTCTTCCGCCCTTGATCCGCATCGCGTGCTCGGCTCCATCGTCTACTTTTCGACAGAAATTACTTCACCCGGCGTAATCCAGCACATTGAAGGAAACCGTATTTCTCTCGGCGAACGGGATGGCACACGCTCTGAACGCAGCCGGCAAGTTGCGGAAGCGCTCATCGCATCCGGTTTGCGTGCCCCGGTCACCACTCGTCTTCGCCAGGAGATCTGGGTAAAGGCCTTGGGCAACGCGTCCTTCAACCCGGTCAGTGCGCTGACCCACGCCACGCTGGCCCAGATGGTGCGCGATCCCGGCGTCTGTTCGGTGATCCGCAATATCATGCAGGAAGTCGAAGCAGTCTCACGCAAATTGGGCATGGATTTGCCTGTTTCCATCGATCAGCGAATCGCAGGCGCGGAAAAAGTCGGGGAGCACAAGACTTCAATGCTGCAGGATCTCGAAGCAGGCCGGCCGATGGAATTGGAAGCCCTGGTGGGCGCGGTCGTGGAGTTAGGAGAACGCGTCGGGCTTCCGATGACCTGCACGCGAACTGTTTATGCTTGCACCAAACTGCTCGCGGAAAATAATTCGGCAGCAAACCAGGTAAGCCATCCAGTGGATGCTGCGGTTCGTTGACGCGAACTTTCGATCGCGGATATCTTATCGCCAAGATAATCCGCTTCACTTCCACTGCGATTTATGGCGTTCCAGCCACCAGCATGCAGGATTTCCCTTTTGGGGGAAGATCGACCGGCTGCACGTCTCCTGGACTGTTCCCAACAAGTCATATTCAACCTTATTGCCCTTCAGCGGCGTCGCCAGAAATTGGTTGACATCGACTACGCGATACGCCGTACCATGTGCGATACGAAATTGCAGGACGATCCGGTCTCCCACGTACAGCACGGCGAACAGCACTAGCAGCGCTATTACGAGTTGGCCAAGTCGACGCTCCCAGTTCCTCATCAGGCGCACTCCGAATAGGATCGAAGTTCCGTGCCAAAAGTGAAAAGATAAATATGCAACCGATGTGCCGAAAAGTTCTCCATAACGTAGAAAAAAACATAAAGATCAGAAGCGGACTTCCCGGTAAAAGACACAGTGCGTTTCGAGATAGCAGGAAAGTACGAACATCACGAGCATCACACTCGAAGCCCAGCAAAATAGTTTCATCGGGGGCGTGGCCGTGATTTTTATCGTGTCCGCGTATGGTTCCGGCGTAGCGTCGCGGAAAATCAATCCGCTCATCATCGAGATCACGGCCGCTAACGCCAGTCGGAGAAGAGATTCGCAGATTCTTTGACGCAAATCAATCGATAGAGCCAGGAAAGCGGAACTAAACACAGCGTACAAAGAGAGAATGCAGAAAACCAAGGTGACGGGCTTGGCAACTTCCAACAACATGTTTGAACCTGGCAGACAAAACCAGTTTACCGATATTCCAGCTCTCGGCGTGCGGTGAAAGCTCGGAGAAGTATAGTTCTGCTGACGTGATTGTCTCCATGAAAATAAAAGCAATTGCCGGGTGTTGACAGGCGGGGTATACTCCCTGCGTTCGTTGGCCCACTCATCGGACCACTTGGAGATTAGCTTGCCACCAGCCGCCAAACCCGACTTCGAGGTAGTACGGCGAAACAAGGTCTATGAGGAAGTCGCCAAACAGATCGAACGTTTAATCATAAAAAAACTGAACCCTGGTGACAAACTGCCCTCGGAGCGCGAACTGGCCGAGACGCTGCACGTCAGCCGCAGTTCCATACGAGATGCAATTCGTGGCCTGGAGTTGATGGGCCTGGTTGAGCCGCGTCAAGGTGCGGGCACAATCGTCCGCGAAATCTCGGCCGAACCGCCGGTAAATCCCTTTATCAACGCCTTAAAGCGTCGACAGGAACTGGTTGGCGAATTACTGGATTTTCGTAAGATGCTAGAACCACCATTGGCGGCACGTGCTGCCACGCATGCTTCTGGCGAAGAAATTTCCGAGATGGAAGAGATTCTGCAACGGCAAGAGCGAAAGCAAACAGAGGATGCGCCCGCAGTCGAGGAAGATGCGGAATTCCACTACAGCATTGCTTTGGCTTCAGGTAACAGCGTCGTGCTAAAGGTGCTCGACATCCTCATGGATCTATTGCGCGATACGCGGGAACGCTCTTTGCAGGTACGCGGTCGATCACAAAAGTCGCTGGCTGGCCATCGCCGGATCCTGGCTGCCATCAAACGCCACGATGCCGAGGCCGCAAAAGCGGCTATGCGACGGCATATCGAGGACGTCGAAGAGATCGTGCTTGACGGATTTTAAATATGCCACCGGCTTTCATTGCGGACTGAACGCACTAACTGCGAAGTCTAGGCGGGCAGGGATTGGCCACGTGTTTCCGCGGCAAAAGGAATCAGCAATAATCCCAAAGCAAAAGCGAGAGAGGTCATCGCGACGGGAGTTCCGAGCGAGCCGTAATGTCGTACACCGGCTCCGACTAGAAAAGTAATTCCCGCGCCGGCAAACCGGGCAAACGAAGTGCAAAAAGCGAAGGCGCTGGCGCGGCATTCCGTAGGATATTGTTCAGGCAGCCAAAGAGTGTAGACAGCGAAGTTCGCGCCACCCAATCCCAGAAAAAAAAGACAAACGAACATCCATGGAAGCGCCTTGGGGCCGAGGTAAAAGACCTTGCCGAACGTTAGCGCAATGAAGATCATCATGAGAGTGAAGTAAATGGCCAGCGCCCCGCGTCGTCCTACCTGTTCCGCCAGCCACGGCATTGCCAAACACCCGAGAATCGTTGCGAACGAAACCATCATGATGCCCCATGAGGCGAGTTGCGCGGCTTGCGGACCAACGCGGCCGCCCGCTTCCGCAACCGCGGTGATGGCCGCGGGAACATACACAGTTCCCGCCCACAAGCCACAAATAGAAGCCAGCATCAGCAGGGCATTCACAGTCGTGCGGCGACGCAACTGATCGGAAAACAAAATCGCGAAGGGACGCCAGACTGCCCATGACCGTACTACTTTTTCTTTCTTCGTCCAGGCGGCCGGTTCAGTTACCCCGTGACGAATCCAGGCCAGCAACAGAGCCGGCAGCCCGCCGACAATAAACATGGCACGCCAGCCGAAATGACTGCCAATGCTGTAGTTGGCCAGCGCGGCGAGAAATATTCCGACGTAATATCCGGTATGCATCAACCCTGCGCCGACGCGGCGCCGGTGCTCGGGCCACTCTTCTGCTACAAACGTCCCACCCATGGCCCACTCTCCGCCAATACCGATGCCGGCAAGAAGGCGAAGAATTGCAAGCTGCCAGATTCCGGTAACGAACGCGCTTAGAAAAGTGAATGCCGAATACCACAGGATGGTGAGCATGAGCGTGCGCACGCGTCCATACTTGTCTCCGATTGGCCCCCAAAGAAATGCCAATCCCCAACCAACGAGGAAGAGCGCAAATAACAATCCCCCGTAGAATCCTATGTTTCCTTTAGTGGCGGGAATGCCCGACCGCGGCAGCAATTCACGTAGCGAAGGTACGAGAACGAGCGCATAGACAAACGAGTCCATGCCATCGAGCGCCCATCCTCCCCACGACGCCCAGAAACCGCGGATCTGATTTCGGGTGAGTGACCCAGTCGGAGGAGGCACGGCGGCGAGATGATTCGCTTCGTTAGCAGCGGAACCGGGCATGACAGTGGGGAACTATATCAAAAAACTCCTCCTGTCAAAGCAAAATATATGAATATCGAAGGCAGCGCGAGATTGGATCGAATTTTAGCGCTTCGCGGCCAGGAGCCGTTTCTCCAAGGCTGCAACTTCGTCCTGCAAACCTTTGGGCAAGCGATCGCCGAATTTCGCGAAGTGCTGTCTGATAAGCGGCACCTCAGCCAGCCAGCCGTCGATGTCGACGCTGAGCAGTTCGTCGACATGCGCGCCTTTGATGTCGAGGCCGGTTGTGTCGAGATCAGCTACGTCGGGAATGCGTCCAATCGGCGTTTCGTTAGCGTGGACCTTGCTGTCGCAGCGCTCGAAAACCCACTTCAGTACACGACTGTTTTCACCGTATCCCGGCCACAAAAACTTGGCATTCTTATCCTGCCGGAACCAGTTCACGTAAAAAACCTTTGGAAGTTTTGATTGATCAGCACTGGCTCCGATGTTGAGCCAATGGGCAAAGTAATCGCCCATGTGATAGCCGCAAAACGGCAACATCGCCATGGGATCGCGGCGCAACTGGCCCACCTTTCCCGTGATTGCAGCGGTCGTCTCGCTGCTGACGGTTGCGCCCAGGAAAGTTCCATGCTGCCAATCGAACGCTTCCGTAATTAGCGGAACAATTCCCGCGCGGCGGCCGCCGAACAGAATGGCATCGATGGGCACGCCTTTGGGATCCTCCCACTCCGGAGCTATAACCGGGCATTGTTTGGCAGCGGCCGTAAAGCGTGCATTTGGGTGTGCGGCTTTGCGGCCTGAATCGGGCGTCCACGGCCGCCGCAGCCAATCCACCAACTTGGCCGGCTTCTCTTCCGTCATTCCCTCCCACCACACGTCGCCGTCGAGGGTCATCGCGCAATTGGTAAAGATAGAATTACGGGCGACGGTGAGCATGGCGTTGGCATTCGACTTCATGCTCGTGCCCGGCGCTACGCCAAAAAACCCATACTCGGGATTAATCGCGTAGAGCCGGCCACCGGCGCCGAACTTCATCCAGGCGATGTCATCGCCAACAGTCTCGACCTTCCAACCGGGAATGGTCGGAATCAGCATCGACAAATTGGTTTTGCCGCAGGCAGAAGGAAAGGCACCGGTGATGTACTTCACTTGTCCGGATGGGCTGATGAGCTTGAGGATGAGCATGTGTTCGGCCATCCAACCTTCATCCCGCGCCTGCACTGAGGCGATGCGCAGCGCATGGCACTTCTTGCCCAGCAACGCGTTCCCGCCGTAGCCAGAACCATACGACAAGATCTCGCGCGTCTCCGGAAAATGGCAGATATATTTTTGCGAGGCATTGCACGGCCAGGTAGAATCCTGCTGGTTCGGGCCCAGCGGAGCGCCGATTGAATGCAGGCCGCGAACGAACTCTCCGTCGTTCCCAAGCACCTCGAGTACGTGCGCGCCCAGCCGCGCCATCAGATGCATATTGGCCACAACATACGGCGAATCGCTGATTTCCACTCCAATCTTGGCCATCGGCGACCCGATCGCGCCCATGCTGTAAGGAATCACGTACATGGTCCGACCCGCCATTGAACCCGCGTAGAGTTGCGACAGCGTGGCTCTCATCTTCGCCGGGTCTTCCCAGTTATTGGTCGGGCCGGCTTCTTCTTTGGCTTGCGAACAGATGAAAGTTCTATCTTCGACCCGGGCTACGTCCGCGGGGTCGGAACGGACCAGTACGCTGTTGGGACGCTTCTCTGGATTAAGCGGGATGGCCGTGCCCGTAAGGGTCATCAGCTGCAACATCGCCTGAAACTCTTCTGGCGAGCCGTCGCACCAGTGGACCCGATCGGGCTTGCACATCTGGGCTACTTCTTCAACCCAGCGTTCCAGCCTGGCATGCCGAGGATTGCGAGCTGCTGTCTCGACTTCTATCGTGGTACTGGCCATAGAAAGTTTCTCCGTACACCGAACTCGAGCGCATTGCCGCCGCGCTGAACATAGGATGCTGCCGGCGGTGCCCGCGTCTCAGCCGCAAGCCCAAACCCAACATTGTCTCGCACTTGTGCGGATTATTCCAGCTAGTGAGATTCCTTACCTTCGGTCACAATCTCGGAAAAGTCGGCGATGGTGGAGAAGTTAGCCAGCAGCGTCTGCAACAGAGCGAGCCGATTCGCGCGAGTTTGCTCATCCTCGACCATGACCATTACTTTGTCGAAGAATCGATCTACCGCAGGCCTCAGTCTTGAAATCTCTATGAGCGCATGTTCGTAATCGTTTTGCGTGCGGAGGGTTTCAACCGTTTCGGCCACGCGCGGGATTTGCGAGGCCAATTCCCTTTCCGCCTCGTCCCTCAGCGTGTTCGAGTCGACAGCAGAAGCCACTCGTTTGCCGGTTTCAGTGGCCTGCCGGAGAATATTCTTGATACGTTTGAACGCGACCGATATCGATTCGAAATCCGTCGATGGGCGAACTTTTGTCACAGCTTCAGTCCGGGCGACGGCGTCGACTACGTTGTCGAAACCCGCCGCCAGCACGGCATTTACCACGTCGTATTTAAACCGAAGCGCATCGCGCAGGTAAAATTCCAAACGTTCGCGGAAGAAGGTCTGCAGCGTACCTGTGTAATTGACTGCAGCTGAAAACTTTCGTTCAGCGGTCGATCCACGATAGGCCTCGCGGGCGTCGGTGAACAATTGATTGAGACCAAGCGGCAGTTTCTTTTCGGCAATCGTCTTTACGATTCCATTGGCCTGCCGTCGCAATGCAAAGGGGTCTTTCGAACCGGTGGGCTGAAGCCCGAGGGCAAACATTCCGGCAATGCTATCGGCCTTATCGGCGATGGAAAGAACCGCGCCCTCGAGTGATCGCGGCACTGAATCCTCCACGGATTGAGGGCGATACTGATCGTAGATGGTCTGCGCGATCAACTGCCGCGTGCTGTCGGGCAAATCAGGGTCAAGCTCCTGCACGCTCGCGTAGAGCCCTCCGATGATTCCCTGCAACTCGGTAAATTCTTTGACCAACTCAGTCGTCAGATCGGTTTTCGCCAGGGACGCCGCCTTGTGCACGATGCCGGGACGAATGGCAACTCCATTCTGGCGGATACTCTCGCACAGCCAGCTGCATAGGCGTTGCACCCGCTTCGTCTTGGCGTAGTAGCTGCCTAGATCTTTCTGAAATGTGACATTCTTTAGCCATGCAATTCGTTCGCGCAGCGGATGCTTTTGATCGGTCGTCCAAAAGAAACGCGCATCGTTGAAGCGGGCCCGCAGCACGCGCTCGTGCCCATGGCGAATAGTGCCTCGCGGGTCGCCATCGATGTTCAACACTGCCAGGAAATGTGGCTGGAGCCTACCATCTGGGCCCTCAATAGCGAAATACTTCTGATGATCGCGCATCACCGTGACCAGCACTTCCTCGGGCAATTCCAGGAACTCTGGATCGAAGCTACCCAAAATTGCGGAAGGAAACTCGGTGAGGTTGACGACAGTGTCCAGGAGAACTTTGTCCTCACGCCAACGCGCGCCAGCTATGGTACGCGCTGCCGCATCGAGTTCTTTCCGGATACGCTGTTCGCGCTCGACACGACTCAGAACCTTGGCGGAACGCAAAGCTTCAACGTAGGCAGAGCCCGCATTTGGAATGCGCACCGGGCCCGGAGCCAGAATGCGATGCCCACGCGATTCATTTCTCGCACGAATGCCATCGAGTTCGAGGGGGAGCACTTCTCTATCCAGCAAGGCGACCAGCCAGCGAATAGGCCGCACGAACTTCTCACTCGGCTTGCGCCAGTACATATTCTTCGGCCAGTAAATAGAATTAATTTCTTTAGGAAGTAATTGTGAAAGAACCTCAATTGCCGACCGGCCCTTCTTTGTGATCTCCGCCGTCAGGTATTCGCCCTTGGGCGTTGTAACTCTTTTTAGCTGAGAAACATCGACACCGGCTTTACGCGCAAATGAGTCCGCGGCAGTCGTAGGTTTCCCATCTTTGAAAGCCGCGTTCGTCGAAGGGCCGTTCACTTGCTCGGTAACATCGGGCTGAGCCACGGGAATGCCTGTGGCGAGAACCGCGAGGCGACGAGGGGAGTCAAGACTTGAAACTGTCCCGGCAGGAGACAGGTTTTCACGCTCCAGCAATTTCTTTACGCGCTCACGCAGTTCCAGCGAAGCGGCGTCGATCATCCGCGCTGGAATCTCTTCGCAACCGATTTCAAGCAGAAAATCTGGCATTATTGACTCCGTAGCGCCGGCATCTTGCTGTCCCGAGGGCATCTTATCCTCGGCTCGGCGGGCGAGACGCCCGCCGGACAGCCGCCGGGGACGGCGGCGCTACAAAACCCGGGCTGTCTCTCTTCTCGCCTTCGGCGTTTTCTCCGGTTCAGGCTCTTCAGGTGCTGTCCCGGCACGCTGCTGATCCACATACGCCTTCGCAATGCCCACGGCGAGCGCGCGCACGCGCGCAATCACTGCAACCCGTTCTGTCACCGAAATCGCACCGCGCGCATCCAGCAGATTGAAGAGGTGCGAGCACTTCAGGCACAGATCGTAAGCTGGGAGCAGAGGAAAGCGGCTCTTGTTCGATTGCCAGCCGTCATTTGTGGGTTTCGCTTTGCTGAGCGCGGCATATTTATCCAGCAGCGACTTGCACTCTGCTTCGTACAGTTCGAAGTGCTTCCAAGTCTTTTCGACGTCAGCCGCCTCGAAGTTGTAGACGGAGAATTGCTGCTCCTCTGCGAGCCGCACGTCGCCATAGGTGACGGCTAGACCTGTCTGCGAATCGCGCGCCCAGACAATGTCGTAAATCGAATCGACATCCAGCAGAAACGCGGCGATGCGCTCCAGACCATAAGTCAGCTCCGCTGAAATCGGATCAAGGTCGAGCCCGCCGCATTGCTGAAAATACGTGAACTGAGTGATCTCCAACCCATCCAGCATAACTTGCCAGCCCACTCCCCAGGCGCTGAGGGTCGGCGCTTCCCAATTATCTTCTTCGAATTTGATATCGTGCTGGCGCAGATCAATTCCAATTGCGCCCAGCGACTCCAGATATAAATCCTGAACATTTTCTGGAGGTGGCTTCAGAATGACTTGCAATTGAGTGTGCTTGTACAGACGATTTGGATTCTCGCCGTAGCGGCCATCGGCCGGACGGCGGGAAGGCTGCAAGTACGCCACTTTGTAAGGGTTCGGGTGCAATACGCGCAAAAATGTCTCGGGAGCCATGGTGCCCGCGCCCACCTCGACGTCATAAGGCTGTTGCAGCACGCATCCCCGTTCCGCCCAAAAAGTCTGCAGCCGCAGGATGAGTTCCTGGAAAGTCAGCGCATTGGAGTTCTTCTCAGTCAAAATCTTCGGGTGGCACGGTGGCGGTTTTACTTCTCAGCCGATTCTCTCCAGCATCCCGGCTGTCACCAGCTTTTTTTCCATGTGCCGCTGGAGAGATTGGAGCAGAAACTTACGCAAATCCGCGGCTTGCGCGTTGCCTTCTGAAGTCGCCGCAAAGCTGTGAACGGACGCGCGCAACATTTTTCCAGCAAGCGTTCGCGATTCCGCCGACATCTCCGAGGAGGCCAGTCGCTTATCCTCGGCGCACATCAATCCGTCGTTCAACGCGTGAAAGAATGCTCGACTTCCATTCAATGTGCGCCCGCAGACGATGCATTCGGAGAGCTCAGGGAGATAGCCCATCAACCTCGTCATCCACAGCTCAAAATACGTGATCGGCATCCAGGGATCAGATCCGCGTAGCGCCTCTAACACCGCAAGCGCGAGCCGGAAAGCATCATCGTTGGCTTCGCGATCGGGCAGCAACTCATCCAGCAACTCCGCCACATGACCGAGCGCGACCGCCCGCGCATAGCTCACCTCAAATACCAGCGGCGATTCCAAAACTTCGCAAGAATCGAGCCGCACCAACTCCTGCCGTTCGCGATCTTCGTAATACGCTCGGACGTAAGTCAGCGGCTCCAGCGCTCCGCCAAAGCGTCGCCTTGACTTCATGGCCGAACGTGCTACTCCGCGTACCTTGCCTTCCAAGCGAGTGAACAGCGTGACCAGCAGGTCGGCCTCGCGTAAGGGATACGTCCGTAAAACAATCGCTTCCGACTCCTTCAGCGCCATGGAAGCTCAGTTGATAATCCTTGATTGTAACGGAGCGATGGGGAGATGGAAAGCTGCGGCTCGAAAAGCTGATTTCGCAGGCGCGGAAACTCGGAGTTCAGTTAAGCCCGAATCGCCTTCTGACCTCGTACCGGAACCCGGAATCCAATTCTTCGCCGCTTACGCGGTTCTGGAGCCACCAAGTCATTGATCGCTTCAATGATTGCTTGAATCGAAGCATCATGGCCTTTCAAATGACGCTCCAATTCAGCCAGCTTGCTGGCAAGTCTTGCATTGGTGCCGAGCAGGTCACGTAAACGGACAAATGCTCGAACTACGAACAGACTCATTTCAATCGCCCGCCTGGTGCTCAGCACAGTTGCCGCCATAATTGCGCCGTGTTCGGTGAATGCATATGGTAGGTGCCGTCGTCCTCCGTGGACAGATCTTGAGGTCGCAAATTGCGACCTCAAGTTTCTATGCTCCGCGGGAGAAAGCTGAAACATGAAGTCTCGAGGAAAGCGCTCGGTATTGCGCTTGACCTGTTCGTTCAGCCGCTTGACCTTCACACCGTACAGCTCGGCCAACTCTGAATCCAAAATGATTTTCTGGTTTCGCAGAATAAGAATTCTTGGCTCGACTGGTTTTAACAATACTATCTGGGCAACACGCATAAAGACTCCATACTTGAGGTCGCATTTTGCGACCTCAAGCGTAAAGCATCGGAACCTTGATATTACGCGCTTTGCATTCTTCCACAAGGAAAAGGCGCGCATCAACAAACACTAGACGCGCGCCCGGTCCAATTGGGGAATTCTGTATTACCGCCCAAAATATTTGGCGTTCCGCTCGGTGAAACTTTTCCACTTCTCTGGCAGGTCGTCCAACGCAAAAATTGCCGACACCGGGCACACCGGCACACAGGCTCCGCAGTCGATGCATTCAACCGGGTCGATGTACAACATTTCCTCCTCTGCGTACGCCGGCGAATCCTTCTTTGGGTGGATGCAATCCACCGGGCAAGCGTCGACACATGCGGTGTCCTTGGTGCCAATACACGGTTCTGCGATTACGTAGGCCATAACTGTGACTCCCCCTGAATGTAAGCCGCTTAACAGGAAACCGATATTCTAACAAGAATGCCAACTGCGGTACAGAGTTCGCCGCCGATATTACAAAGTGCGCCGAACATCACGCACACTCGCAGTCGCCAGAAAACTTACGCGCGCGTTTTCTACGCATTTACCAATTCGCGCTCTGCGCTTGGTTCGTACTCTACGATATGTCCAGCCACGGCGCTGGCAGCCACTGTGAGCGGGCTGGCTAAGTACATTTGACCAGGTCCGCTGCGTCCGGGGAAGTTGCGGTTTTGCGCGCTGATGACCACTTGCTCGGGCCGCGTCGTCACCCCCGGTCCAGCGTTGATGCATGCTCCGCAACTCGGCTCGATCACGTGCGCTCCAGCTTTCTCGAAAACTTCGAGATAGCCTTTGCGTATGCAATAATCGCGCGTCTCCTGCGATCCGAACTGAATGTAGAACTTCACCGAGTCGGCAATGCGTTTGCCGTGCTTAAGCGCATCGGCAAGTACGAGCGCGTACATATCCGTTCTTCCCGGCGGTGCAGGTGCCGCCGTAAGCGAGTTCCACCGCCACCGGGACGCTGAGGTCGCGGATATATTTTCCATTCCCCGGATCGCCTGGGGTTGCGACCATGGGCGTGATCTTGGTGGCATCGATTTCGATGACGTGCGCGTACTGCGCATTGGGATCACTGCGAAGGCCCTCACTCATCGCTTCCGCTTTCGCGCGGTCCATGCCACGACGTTCCACGAGAAAATCCACGGCCCTGCGATCCGGCGCCACAATACCGGTAAATCCGCCGATCTCCGCCGCCATGTTGGTCATAGTGGCGCGCTCGTCGACGCTCAGCTCTTCAATCGCTTCGCCTGCGTATTCCATTACCTTGGCCAGCGCTTTGCCGCTACGAACATAATCGAGGCTGAGAATCTTGAGAATGAAATCCTTTGCCGCAACGTTCGGATGTTTCTTCCCACGAATCACGATCTTTACTGACTCCGGAACTTTCACCCTCACATCTTTCGTGATCCATGAGTTAAAGACGTCAGTTGTGCCAATGCCGAAAGCCACACATCCGATAGCTCCCACATGAGGCGTATGCGAGTCAGAACCAATATTCAATTGCCCCGGAAGCGCGTAGCTCTCGAGCACAATCGCATGGCAGATTCCTTCTGAACCCTTACGGTCTTTCAATTCTCCATGCAGCTTAATTCCCTGCTTGGCCGCGAAGTCTTGCTGCTTGAGTTTGAGCTGAGTCGCCAGATCTAGCAGACCAAGCTTCTTTTTTTCCTCCGAGATCACTTCATCGAGAAACGTGAGGTGGTCGCGGAAAAACAGAATGCTTGAGGAATCATTTACCTTGGCATCCTCGCCCACGTAGCGCTCAAAGAAAATGGCAGCCATCGGGGTAACGTATTCGTGGCTGAACCGCAGGTCGGCGCGGGCAAAACCAGTGTCGCCGGGCTTCACGTTGTCGACGCCGACTTCGCCCTGCTCGTTAATCATGTGTCGTGCGAAGATTTTCTCCGCCAATGTCATGGGCCGTTTTTCAGTTTTGATCGGAGGCAGAAAAACTTTCTTCTGCATTCGTGCGACGTTGAAGGGGAACAACCCTCCATACTCGATCACT
>Ga0207022_10096_pt1 | contig 24792 bp, 22 predicted proteins | sample Alteio_BWMinCont_46_FD_153307 | JGI IMG/M metagenome (GOLD analysis project Ga0207022, IMG submission 153307) | Enriched cells from forest soil in Barre Woods Harvard Forest LTER site, Petersham, Massachusetts, United States -... | ecosystem: Environmental > Terrestrial > Soil > Temperate forest >... | reverse complement strand
CGACAGCGGCTGGCTATTGCTCGCGCTCTGCTCAAGGACTCGCCGATCCTGATTCTCGACGAGGCGACGTCGGAATTGGATTCCGAATCGGAACTTCTGGTTCAGAAGGCGCTGGCGAACCTGATGACCGAGCGCACAGTCTTCGTAATTGCCCATCGGCTGTCGACCATTCGCCGGGCGGATAAGAGGATCGTCTCTTGCGTGACTATGGCAATCTGTTCGCGCAGCGAGCGCAAGCTTGCATCCCGCACGTCGACGTCATCGATGCGTAAGGATCCGCCGGTGACATCGTGAAAGCGGGGTAGCAGGTTCACCAAGGTTGTCTTTCCCGCTCCGCTCGATCCCACAATCGCTATTACCTCGCCCGCGCGCGCTTTCAAAGCAATGCCCCGCAGGATTGACACAGCCGGATCGTATCCAAAACTCACGTCATCAAATTCCACCTGGCGCGAAAACGGTGGAAGCGTGCGCGCACCTGGATGTTCTTCCACCTCCTCTTGCAAAGCCAGGAAGCCGAAGACTTGCGTTGTAGCTCCATGGGTCTGCTCAAATTGCTGGTACACGCCGCCCATTCCCTTGACCGGCTCGTAGGCTTTGAGGAGGGCATAGACGAAGGTGAAGAAGGTGCCGGTAGTCATCACGCCATGCTTGATCTGTTCACGTGCGTAAAGCAAAACCAGCGCGAAGACCACCGCGCTCAGAATATCCATGAGCGGCCCGCTGATCACGAAGGTGCGGATCCAACGCATGTTCTCACGAAGCAGTCGCCGCGCTCGATCGCGGAATTTGGCGATCTCGAAGCGCTCCATGCCAAACGCCTTCACCACGCGATTTCCGCTCAGCGTCTCCTGCAGAATCTGGCTCAGCTCGCCGAGATGCGATTGGCTCGATTCGGTCGATCGGCGAATCCGTTGGCCCAGTTTCCGCACGGGGAGCAGCACAATCGGCACCAAAACCAGTGAGGCCAGCGCCATCTGCCAGTTCACGACAAACATCACGATTAAAAGAAAGAAGAGCGTGAAGGCATAGCGAAAGGAAAGGGCCAGTGATTCAGAAAGTGTGAGGCGCGCCCGCTCGACATCGTTGATAACGGCGGAGATGAGGCGACCGGTGGGCTGCCTCTGGAGAAATTCGATCGGCTGGCGTACCAGCTTTTCGTAAACGTCGTTGCGCAAATCGGTAATCGCCGCCTGTCCTACGTACTGTATTTCGACGACCCCGAAGTACTCCGCAATCGCCCTGACCGTGAAAATTACCACCAGAGCGATGGAAAATATGGTCCAGCCCCAGTGGATGCTAGCCGGCAAAAAGGAATTGAGGTAGATGAGGTGATTGCCGGGCAGCTTCACCAGGGGCAATTGACTATCATTGCTCGACGGGCTCAGGATTCGGTCGACCATGGGCGTAATCATGAGGGCAACTAAGCCCTCCGCCATTCCCAACACCGCTAGAGCGACCACACCCATAAGCAATCGAGCGCGATATGGTCGCGTATAGCGAAGCAGGCGCTGCAATTCGTGAATGTGCGGTTCGGCTCTCACTCGTTCCAATCTTCGCTCATGAAGGCCACGTTACGAAGCACAAAAAGAATGTCAACCCGTCCACTTGTCCAGATCGCGGTGGACCACCTTAGTGGTATACCCCCGCTTTGCCAAAGCCCGGCGCACTGCTTCCGCCAGCATAACCGAACGGTGGCGCCCGCCCGTACACCCAAAAGAAATGGTCAGATAGCTTTTGCCTTCTCGGATGTAATGCGGAATGAGATAGGTCAACAGGGTCTCGATGCGCCGAAGGAATTCACCCGTCTGCGGAAACGACCGGATATAGCGTGCCACCTTGGGATTCTGCCCCGAAAGCTTACGCAATCGAGGAATAAAATGCGGATTGGGCAAGAAACGCACATCGAAAACCAAGTCGGAATCGGGGGGCAACCCATAGCGATAACCGAAGCTCACCACGGAAACCATCATTGGCCGCTTGCCTCGGCTCTGAAACCGATCCGTGATGAATTGCCGCAACTCATGAACGTTAAACTTGGTCGTATCGATGACCACGTCAGCGAGTTTTCGGATCGGCGCCATCAGACGGCGCTCATGGCTCAAGACTTCTCGCACAGGCCGGTCGTGGCCCAGCGGATGGGGGCGGCGCGTTTCGCTGAAACGACGCAGCAAAGCTTCGTCTGAGGCTTCGATGAACACCAGACTCGCGGGAACATCTCGGCGGATTTGCTTATAGAGCGCCGGCAGGCGCTCGAGTTGATCGCCTTCACGTGCATCGACCAGAAGCGCGGCGCGCTCCACTTCGGAATTCCCCTGCAAATTGAGTTCGCTGAACGTGGGAATCAGCTCTACGGGCAGGTTATCGACGCAGTAATAACCCAGGTCTTCGAAGGTCTTGAGAACCGTGCTTTTTCCGGAGCCGCTCAGCCCCGTCAGAATCACCAATTGACGGCCGTCCGAAGCGGCGCTCCGTTTCACGTTGGCGGGGCCTAAGCCTTCACGCGGCGCTGATGTGTGCTCGGGATACGCAGATCTTCGCGGTATTTGGCCACGGTTCGGCGCGTTACTTGAATGCCGCCCTCGGCCAGCTTTTTGGCAATTTGATCATCCGTAAGCGGATGGGCGCTGTCTTCTTCGTCGATCATCTTTTTCACCAAGCGCTTCAGCGTTTGCAATGACATGCCGGCGCCTTCGGGGCCATTGACGGATTCGCTGAAAAACGAGCGCAGTTCCATTACGCCTTGCGGCGTATGCGCATATTTGCTGGAGACGGCGCGGCTCACGGTAGACGGATGTACGCCAACCTCTTCCGCCACCTCCTTGATCATCATCGGCTTGAGATGATCCGCTCCATATTCCAGAAACTCCTCCTGGCGCTGGATGATTGATTGGCAGACGCGCAGGATGGTGTGCTTGCGTTGCTCGATGCTTTTCATCAGCTGCAACGCAGCGCTAAATCGCTCTTTGACGTAATTGCGTACGTCACGATCGGCGGCGTCGCGTGCAAGCAGCTTTTTATAGACATGGCTTAACCGCAACTGCGGCACGTCATCTTCGTTCATGAAGACATGCCACCCCTCATCCATCTTTCGGAAGTACACATCGGGTTCGACCAGGCGCGCCTGCGTCTTGTTATAGCGTAATCCGGGACGCGGATCGAGGCGGCGAATCGTCTCCATCGCGCGCTTGATCAGCTCAACGGGACGGTTCAGCGCCCGCGCCACTTCCTTCAGCTGATTCGCCTGCAACAACTTCGCCAGCGGGCTTTCCGGACTTTGCAGTTCCTCATCGGTGGCCGCCATCGGACGCTTGGGCATGCATTCAGAAACAATCTGCTGAGCAAGGGAGTTCTGCGGATCGAGCGTTCGAAGCTGCGTGAGCAGGCATTCCCGTAGATTGCGCGCAGCCACGCCGAGCGGATCGAACTCCTGTACCGTGGCTAAGGCCTCCTCCACGTCTTCCACCAAATAGTTGCCGTTCTTGGCAATCTCCTCGAGCGAAGCGCGGAGATAACCGTCTTCATCCAAGTTTCCGATGATTACTTCAGCGATCTCTCGTACGGTCTCGTTGCAAACCGTCACGCTTAACTGCCAACTGAGGTGCTCGGTTAATCCTTGGGGTGAGGAGATAAATTTTTCGAAGGACGGCTTCTCGATGACTTCGTGTTCGCTGTTTCCATTCCCGCCGCCGCTATCCAAGTATTGGTTAAAAAAGGAGTTTATGTCGAACTCGTCAAAAGGGTTCGCGGGCTCCGTCTCCGGAACCTTTTCTGTCTCCGCCTTGATAAACGTTTCCTCCGTATAGTCTTGTTCGGCCACCTGGGTCTCTTCCGTCAGCTCCTCGAGCATCGGATTGGCAACCATCTCCTGGGTGATCATCTCGCGAAGCTCTAGGCGATTCAGCGCCAGGACGCTGACCATCTGGACTAGGCCAGGCGTCAGAATCTGCTTCTGCGCCAGTTTGAGATGAAGTTTGGGTTGGAGCCAACTCATGGAAGTTAGTTCAGGCGGAAATTATTTCCCAGGTAGATGCGGCGCACTTCGGCATCGGTGCTTAGTTCGCTGGGCGTCCCGGCGCAAAGTATCCGGCCGCTGTGCAGGATATAGGCACGATCGGCCACTGCCAGCGTCTCTGGAACGTTATGATCCGTGATAAGGATACCAATCCGCGCCCGGCTTAAGTCCGTTATGATCTTCTGGATATCGACTACCGCCAGCGGATCGATTCCCGAAAACGGTTCATCCAGAAGTATGAAGGCCGGGTTCAGCACCAGCGAACGCGCGATCTCCAGGCGCCGCCGCTCTCCACCGGAGAGAGTATAAGCTCGACTGTGTCTTACCGTTTCCAGTCCCATTTGTGCCAGCAGTTCTTCCAAACGATCGCGCTGCTGCTCCGCCTTTAAGGGGAGGGTCTCTAGAACGGCGAGCAGATTTTCTTCGACGGTCAGTTGGCGAAAGGCCGAAGGCTCTTGGGGAAGGTAACTGATCCAGCTCCGGGCCCGAAGATACATCGGAAGATCGGTGATATCTTCCCCGTCAAGAAGCACACGCCCTGAGTCCGGGCGGGCCAAACCGACGAGGATGTAAAACGTGGTGGTCTTTCCTGCACCATTCGGACCCAGCAGGCCAACCACCTCACCCTGGCCGACCTCAAGGTCCAGGGCGTCAACAACCTTCCGTCCCCGGTAAGACTTGCAGAGGTCGACGGCCTGGAGTTTGAACATATCCCATCATTTCTCGACCTGGTGCAGCGTCAACGTCCGCGAACCTTCCGCCGAATCGATGTCAATGCTATCATCGCCAAAAAAGAAGGTCAATTGACGCCCGTGAGTCGCGTTTCCTGAAGCGTCATATACAGTTGGACTCCCGCCTGAAAGTACGATCTTGCCATTCTCGGCGGTGTAGTCCGCCCGATCTCCGTTACCGTGACGCCCTTGCTGTTCGACCTTGACCCTCCCAAACGCCGAGGCCCGAACCAGCTGCTGGCCCGTCCCGGGTCCTTTGGCCGGCCCCTGAGCTTGCTTGCCTGGCGCGTTCGCATCCGGAGTTGCCGGATTTCCTGCCGGAGCGAAGAAAAAGTCCACCGCGTCCCCCGTCATGGCCCCCTCATCGGAATGCGTGTGAACTTTATCTTCCATTCGGCCGCGATTTTCATCGCTCAGGTAAGTCAAACGATTGCCTTCAGCGTGCCAATACTCCGGTTTGCTCGATCTAGCCTGGCTGTGATTCGCCTGGGGGGCTTGTGGAAAAACTGCATGAACCTGCCCTGTCGCGATCAGAATATGTGTCTGACGATTGAGATCTATGGTGTCGCCTTCAACAATGGAGTCCCCCTGCCAGAGCCGCGCCTTCCCAGAATAAATGGACCTGCCAGTTGCGCTATTTCCATCAAGCCGTTCCCCGGAGACCCGCGCCGGTCCAGCAGCAAAATTGACGAATTGACTGCCACCGCCGTTCGAGGTTTCAACCGTGGCCACTCGCCCAATCGCATGGAACTCGTTCGTAGCTTGATTGAAAATCGCGCTGCGCGCCGTGGTGCTGGAATCGGGATCTGTGACCACAACCGATCCCTCTAGCAACGTGGTGTCACTGCTGCGTTCAAAATGTGCGCGCTCCGCCCGAGCAGTTTCATTGTCTTGACGGAGCTGCACGTTACCCGTTTGGTCCACGATGGACCATCCACCGCTGGGCTCGAATTGGGCCGCCATATCCCTGGACGTCGCAATTTGCGGAGAGCCTTCCCCAATCTGTTTCTCAAAATGGACGTCTTCGGAGCCTCGGAGTTCCCGCAAATCATTTTCGCCGCTGAAATCCGCCTCCAAATGCTGAGCGGCCAGCCGCATTCTTTCCCGAACCGGCTTTCCGGAAAGCATTTCCTTATCTTGCAGCTCGAGAATGCCCGCGGGAGTCACCGCATGCTTCACGCGCGCTTGGCCGCCCTTCTCGGAAGCAGCAAAGTCGAGGCGCAACATCGAAGTTTGCAGATTTCTTACCGCTCCCGCACGATTGGAATGCACTCTGACGTTTCCGGTAGCAATCAGGAGTCGTGGCAGATTGGATATAGGATCAAGTTCGGTCCCAACGCGATCCGCTTGCAGTTGGTCCTCTCCGTCTGGGTTTTGCGCAATCGCGTGCACTTCGCCATCAGCGACGATCGCCTCAATCCTCGCGGGCGAAGCGAGCGCCGTTATCGTCGCCGCCTTTAGCGATATGGGCGAGGGGCCGTCGCTCCGCAGTTCGGGATTTTCCGTAGCAATCAACCGGTGAGCGTACATATGCTCGTCCAACTCGACATCAAGTTTGCCGCAGATGAGGTCAAAGTTGGCTTGATGAGCATGGACGGGGCCTGTCACATGGATCATGCGCTGGTCGTCCGCAAAGCTCATGCTGCTTCCGGACAAATTCAACAATTGCGTTGGCGTCTGAGATGTATGGTCGGCGGGATCCGCGCTATGCAAGGCCAGCTCAACGGAGCTGAGTAGCTGCATCTCACCTTGTGGCACTTCGTACCGGAAACCGACTCCGTGGCCTTCGCCTTGCGAAAATTGAAAATTCGCCAGGCGGTCGGTCGTCGCCAAACCGGTCTTATGATCGAAAAATACGTGGCTGGTTGCGACTCGCACCAGCTTCGAATCGTTTCCCTGCTGCGGCGTTCCAGCTTGGACCTGCTGGTCCGGGGCGCGGTCCAGATCGATCTGCACATCACCGGCGCAGCTAATGCTCTCTGACGCGGTCAAGTAATCGCAAGTGCGCGTATGCAAATTGTCAAAGCGCTCTCCGGCGCCGCCGTAGGCGGTGATCCATACGTCCTCGAGCAGGCTGCGACCGCCTTCCGAGAATTCCGTGGCTCGCGAGGCCCGCACCGTGAATTCCGTACGGTCTCCCACCACCTTCGAGAACGTAAAGCCCGCCGAACGCTGCTCCACGCTTGACGGCACCGCCGCCGGCACCTTCTTTCGCGCCTGGCGTGATTGCCAGTCGCGTGCTCCATAGACGCAAGCAACAACGACAATCAGCAGAACGGCGATACCTGCCGACCAGCGTGCATAACGCGCGGCTTCGGTAGTGCGCATCGAATAGCGCCTCTCGAGCTTAGAAGCTCAGTATAGGAAGAAGGTTTGCGCCGAACAACCTTCATTCCGCCTTTTTGTTTTCGATACGGCAGTTCGTCTTTCGAAACAGTCAGGGCCGAGGGAACCCAGAGTCTTGAGCCGGCAAGGATATTTCCGCGGGATACCGCGCGACGCGATGGAACTTAGCCAAAGGCGTCAGCGCGCTTCCGTAGTTTTGCCTAGAACGCCAGGCGAAACCCCGGAAGTTCCGGGGAGATTACCATCTCTCCTGTTTACGAATCAAGGCGATACCTGAAACCCCGTCAAATGACATTCTCAAGGTGCCGATAGCATCCCTTGCTTTGCGGCCGCTACGTTGTCGCGGCTGCTGTTCTTGACCATATACATGGCCTCATCGGCCAAGTGCAGTAGCTCTGCTTTTGTCTTCGAATCGGTCGGATAAGATGCCACCCCTGCACTCGTGGTGATGCGCACGTCAAGACCTTCCGACTTGAGCCAGTGAGTTTCGCGGATTAGTTTGTGCAAACGACGCGCAACGACGCAGGCATTTTCCTTCGATGTTTGGGGAAGCAAGATTACAAATTCATCTCCACCATAGCGAAATGCGAAATCGATAAGCCGGCAGTTATCCCGCAGCACGTCGCCAATCTCGGCCAGCAACTTTGAGCCGGCCAAATGGCCGTGTGTGTCGTTCACAGCCTTGAAATGATCCAGATCCAGAAAGACCAGCGAGAATTCGTACCCGTAGCGTTGCGAGCGATAGATCTCCGTTTCCAGGATGAAGTTGAGGTGCCGCGCATTGTAAAGGTTGGTGCAATCGTCGGTAATGGTCAATTCGTGAATTCGCTGCACATGCCTCGCGTTTTCCAGGGCAATCGCAGCGAAGTCTGCCAGGGCCTCCAGTAGCGCCAAATCACGATCATGAAAGCCGTCCATGTCCATGCAATTGATCAGTTCGATCACACCCAGACAGTGATCCCGAAAGCGCACCGGAACGGCCACAATCGACCGCGTTTCCATCTTGGTTTTCTCGTCTACCTTCCCGAAAAAACGTGTGTCTTTGCTGACGTCGGGAACAATTACGGCTTGCTGGTTTTGTGCCACCCACCCCGCAATGCCCTGGCCGATCTTAATGCGCACGTCCTTGAGACCGTGGGCATTCTTGCCGATCGCCAACTCGAAATAAAGCTCCTGTTTGACTTCGTCGACCAGGAGCATGGACCAGGTATCCGGATGGAGGAATTCATCGATCTTCTCCATGATGGTCCGCAGAACTTGATCCAGCTGCAACGAAGAAGTAAGCGCTTTGCCAAGCTCGTGAAAGACAGCCACTTCGCCGGCTTCCCTGCGCTCGGCAGGAAGACCCGGGTTGCTACGGCGTTCAATGCCTGTAAAAAGCTTACTTTCCGACATTTCCGACATTTTCGTTTATTGAGCTTTGCGCGGAGCCGTACTCCGGCAACAGACGGTAAATTATAGGCATCGGTCGAAACACGGTGCAATGGCCCATTCAAATCAATGTTTCCGATTGGTTTCTGTTACGAAGACAAGGCTAAAGGTGGATTTGACAGCTTGCTATGCCCCGCCTAGTATGGCCGAGAAATCCAAACGCCTAGAAATCCAAACGATTATTGGCTGGCATGAGTAAATCTGGTTTTGGTGAACGTCTCAAGCGCGAACGGGAATTGCGTGGGGTCTCGCGAGATGAAGTCTGCGCGGCGACTCGCATCGGCTCTCGTTATCTGGAGGCGCTGGAAAACGAGCAGTGGGGCACGCTACCGGGCGGTGTTTTCAATCGCGGTTTCGTTCGCGCCGTGGCTCGCTTTCTCGGTCTCGACGAGGACGATCTACTCGCCGAGTACGATCACGCCATCGGCGAACAAGCTCCTCAAATTGAGCCAAGTGTGACTTCGCCGGTCCAACAGGAACCGCCCCGAACGAGGACAGCTCGTTTTGTTTTGCTGGCTAGCCTCTGTCTGATCGTTTTGCTGGGAACAGGCTGGCTCGGCTGGAGATGGCACTACAACGCACTACGCCAAGCCACTAATGATCGCATCCCTGTCTCCTCGATTGTTCAGGCGGCTAGTCAGCCGAATGCAACTCCGGCCAGCGTTTCCGCGGATGTGTCTAAAACGGCCTCGATGCCACCCGCAGCCTCCGCCTCCCCGTCAGGAATCGAGGCTCAAGGACTCGAACTCAAAATCGAAGCGGGCAAGGAAACCTTCGTCACTGTTTCTACTGACGGCACTAAAGCGTTTGAAGGCAGCATGATTGCAGGCCAGAGCCGCACGTTCATGGCGCAAAACGCAATTTATATCGCCGCGAAAGATGCAGGGGCTCTACTCCTGGAACTAAATGGCCAGACGCTTGCCCCGTTGGGTCCGCCAGGGCAGCCTGGCAATCTCACTCTCACGCGGAGCAATTTGAAACCGACAAGCGGAGGCTCCGATTAGCTCTGAGATCTACGAGGAAGTTCTCTCGGGCCGGACGACACGTGAGCGCAAGATAGCCGTTTGCTCCGGTTCCGCCGGAGTTACGCCGGCCGAGCGGGCTGAACTGCTCAGTGTGCTTTCCGAAGATGCCGATGATGTCGTGCGGGAGCGTGCCGAAAACGCCCTGCTCAGTCAATCGCCCGACGCATTTGTTGCAGCTCTGGCTGGTGACAATCCCGCCGCGCAGCTCTTTCGCTATTGCGGAGGCAATCTCGCTGATAAGCCGGTTATCGCCGAAGCTCTCGTAAAAAACTCACGTTGTCCGGTCCAATTTCTGACGCCGGCCGTAAAGGTCTTGCCTACTTCCGCAGTGCAGGAACTGATGCAGGATCTGGACCGGCTTAGCTCCAATCGCACGCTCGTCGCCGCCTTGGTGCAATCGCCTTCGCTCACGGCGGATCAGCGTCAGCAACTCGAAGAGCTCCTGGCGAACAAGGCCGCATCGGAATCGGCATTTGCTCAGGCAGTAGCGCAGATCGATGTCCCCACCGAACAGCGTGTTACGCTGCTGCAACGACTCTCAGGACTGCGCGTCGTCGAGCGAGTACAGCTCGCGCTTAAGGGAAATCGGGAAGAGCGAATGGCATTGATCCGCGATCCATGTAAGGTTGTGCAGCGGGCGGTGCTTCAATCTGCGCGGATTACCGATCGCGAGGTGGAGACCTTTTCGTCAATGGCCAGCCTCACGGACGAGGTTTTGCGTCTCATCGCCACCAGCCGGAATTTCCGCCGGAACTACAGTGTGGTAATAAACCTCATGAATAATCCGAAGACCCCTTTAGATATAACGCTCCGCATGCTTTCGAGTATCACCGCGCCCGATTTGAAAAAACTTGCTGCCAATAGAAACATCTCCGATACCTTGCGGAGCGCTGCCAACCGGCTGCAGGTCCAGCGGACCCAAAAGCGCGAATGAAAACTATCGGATGAGATGACTCGATCGTTCTGGATTAGGCAAAAACCCGCAGGTGCCGCAGGGTGGAGTCAATCGGCTGCGATGCCGAGCGTCGACATCGGCCAGGAAGTTGTATAACCGCGCTGTAGAAATGCAGAGGAAAAAGCGTCGCCGCGTTGGTGCGGCTCGAGTTCAAGTAAGGGCACTTCTGCAGGGCAACGCCATCGTAAAGGCAAAACGATGGTCCCAATACCGCGGCTGACGTAGATCTGCGTTACGCCCAGCCGGTCCCATCCCATTTTGAAGCGCATTTGCTCGGGCGACCGCCCGTAAACCGTGCCGAGCAGTGGCAAGTTCACTTGGCCGCCATGCGTATGTCCGGATAACACCAACCCAACTCCCCGGCATGCCGCCGCTGTCACCATGCGGGGATTATGGGCGAGAAGAATCGTAGGAGCATCCTCAGGGATGCCGCACATCGCCTGTCCCAAGTCCGCACCGTAGCCGTAGTCGTCAACTCCGGCCAAATACAGAGCTGACCCACGCCGCTGTAGCAAGCGATGCCGATTCCGCAAAACTTGAATGCGCTGCCGCCGCAGAGCTCTCTCTACCGCGTTAGCGCCTACGCGGAAATCGTGATTCCCGAGCACCGCCACAACGCCCGCACGCGCGCGAAGGCCGCCGAGTATCTCTGCGACAGGCTCGATCGAAGATCGGGAATATGTGACGAAGTCGCCTGTGAGTGCAATCAGGTCGGGTTTGAGTCTATTCGACAGTTCCACAACCGCGGCGACATGGTCCAAGGGCACGAACAGGCTGTGGTGGATATCGCTCAACTGCAGTATGCGGAATCCACGAAATCCTTCCGGCAGGTTACTAAGCCAGATTCGCTGTGCCGTAACTCCCAAGCCGCCGCGGAACCGGTGTGCTTGTTCACCGCCGCGTAGCGATTGGCTATGGACGAGACGGTTCTTGACCAGCGGACGATCTAGATAGCGTTTACGCAGTGCCGCCCAGCGACTGATAGGCGGCGATATAAGCAAGCTTCCCATCTTTACAATCATGGCACTCCGAGACTATTTCGCAAGCCACCGATGCCACCCGAGGACGCTTACACGATAAGACCCGGTGAGGCTAACACCCGGGAACGGACCCCGTCAATTGAACTGCAACAACTGGGAGGCGCAAGAGTTATTTTCTGTCTGGAACCGCCGATTTTTGAGGCACTTCGGTCTCGTTGGCAATCTGCTCCTCAACTTCGGCGGCTACTTGACGCAGCTCCAAATGAATACGTCCGTTCGAGGCCAGAGTCTCATAATCACCAACGTGGTAAGGCTGGCCTGAGAAGTTGGTCACAACGCCTTCTGCTTCTCGAACCAGCAGCACTCCCGCGGCTGTATCCCAAGCGTGCAGACCAAACTCCCAAAATCCATCAAAACGCCCGCAAGCGACGCTCGCCAGGTCCAGTGCAGCGGATCCATCGCGGCGCACGCCATGCGAACGCAATGTGAAGTTCCAGTAGTAATGAATGTTCGGGTTCCGGGCGCGTTTGGTGCTGGGAAATCCGGTGGCTAACAAGCTCGTCGAAAGATGATCGATCTGGGAAACCTGGATTCGCCTCTCGTTCAGAAAGGCGCCTTCTCCCCTTGAAGCAGTGAAGAGCTCTTTTGTAATCGGCTGGTAGATTACCCCTGCCACCAACTCTCCCTCCTGTTCGAATCCAATCGACACCGCGAAACATGGATAGCCGTGGGCGAAATTGGTCGTTCCGTCGAGGGGGTCGACGATCCAGCGATGACGCCCGTCCCCCTCCTGACCGCCTCCTTCTTCCGCCACGATGGCGTGCTTCGGGAAGTAGCCCCTCAACCGGCCAACTATCGCATCCTCGGAGCGCTTGTCGGCCTGCGTAACAAGATCAACTTCCCCCTTGTAGCTGATTTTTGCAGGATGATCGAACTCGGAAAGCAGGATGCCCCCGGCTTCTATCGCTGTCTCTACCGCTACTTCCAGAAATTGATTGCCCATTGATCAGAGAACCCGGGAATTCAGTTCGTCACCCCGCCACTATAGTAAGACTTACGATAGCGCACCTTATAGTTCCCTTTTACCCGGACTTCAATCGAACGATAGGTTCCCTGTGGTGGTCTGGGCTGGGGATAATATGCCAGGCGGTATTGGGTGCGAAGCTCGCGGTTAATGCGCTCGAATATCGCGTCCAGTTGCGAAACTTCGTCCGGATAGTACATCGCGCCACCGGTGCTATCGGCTATGGTTTCAAGGGCGTGTTCGCCGGCTGTGTTTCGACCGTTCTCGTTCTTCACGGGCCGGATGACAATGGTATAAAGCAGCGCCTCGGCGCGCAGCGCGGCGCGCCGCGCGGTTTCAAAATCGGCGCGGCTGGTGGTTTCACCGGCGTCGGTGATCAGAATTAAGACTTTGCGCCGATCAGACGGGGCCTTACCCAAAGCGTCGGACCCAAGGTAAACCGCATCGTAGAGCGCGGTCCCATCTCCCGGTGTGACGCGTCGCACTGCGGCTTGCAACTGCGGCACGTTTCCCGAAAAGCTGGCCAGCTGCGTAACCGTGTCCGCAAATTCAAATATGCCCACGCGATCGTCGGGCCTCACAACCTGCGCAATAAATCGAGCCGCTGCGTCTGTCTCAAACTGCAGCTCTTTGATTTCACTCAAGCTGGAATCGATCATCAGGGCCAGATCGAGCGGCTGCTGGGTCTCCGGCTCGAAAACCTCGATCTTTTGCGGCTTGCCCTCTTCATAGACTTCAAACTGATCCTGATGCAGATCGGGCGCGGGCCGATTGTTCGCGTCCAGTACGCTGGCGATCACGCCGACGAGATTCACGTCCACGCGAATCGAAGAGCGCTGGTCGGCACCTCGGTTTTGCGCTTGAGAATTGGCAACAAATCGTATCGATAGTGCGGCTGTAAGGCAGAAAAAGATCACGCCTGCTGGGGCTATGAGTTTAATTCGAGAGATATGCGGCAAGTGTGGACGCCCGGACTGGCGTCTCACTTGATAGATTCCGTTTTATGCAAATTGGATGGCAGCGGTGGCATTTCACCTTGAGCCCAAACAGCGCCATCTTCAAAGTATTCTTTCTTCCAGATCGGCACGGTTTGTTTGAGTGTATCGATGCCATAGCGGCATGCTTCGAAAGCAGCCCGCCGGTGCGGCGAACTCACCGCGATGAGCACGCTTGTTTCCCCGATCTCCAACCGCCCTAAGCGGTGAACCAAGGCAACAGCGTCGGTGCCAAATTGGCTGCGCATGGCGGCGCCGATGACGCCCATTTGCTTCAACGCCATAACCTCGTAAGCCTCGTATTCGAGATACAAAGTGCGCCGCCCTCCGGACTCGTTGCGCACAATTCCTTCAAATACGACGATCGCGCCGTCTTCGGGAGCCTTTAATCTGGCGCTGATCTCCCCTGTTCGAATCGGTTCTCGCTGAAGTTCTATAATGGCCTCGCTCCGCGCGAGCGCCGAAGTCCCGGCCCCGCCGCTCACGGGCGGCAGAAAGGCCACTTCGTCTCCCATGGCTAGAGGCGAAGCCCAGTCAGCGAAGGACTGATTGACCGAGGCAACCACGGAATTGCGAAAGCCGGCCAGCTTTGGATAACGCTGCCCATAGGTTGCGAACAGGTCCTCCAGACGCGCGCCATCGACGAGCTCGGCGTAATCCTCGCCGCAGCCTACGATTTCTTTAAGCTGACCGAAAAAAAGCACTCGCACGCGCATATCTGTATTCTATCCGTTTTCCACTGGCTCGCCGATTTGCTTTTGAGAACTAGGCCATCCCGGCGCGCCTTCCCTCTTTGTCGCTTACAAAATGCTAATCACTTGACTCACTCAGGACTCCATCATACCTTCCCTTGTATTAACAAGGCGATGAATGGTCGGTGCAATTCCTTCGCTCGGAGTCAAAAGTCGGAGCCGCTGAGTGAAAATATTGATATCCGGGTCCTCCGGACTGGTTGGGTCTGCTGTCGTTGATAATCTCAGTCATCAAGGTCACGATTTAATCCGGCTAGTCCGCCCCGGAACCGAGGCACGTCACCATCCCGCGGGCTCCGAGCTGCCGCAGGTGGTCTGGAATCCGCAGTCCGGACTCCTCGACTCCCGTGCCGAAGGTGCCGATGCCATTATTCATTTGGCTGGAGCATCCATTGCCGGGCATCGCTGGACGGATGCATGGAAACGCGAGCTGCGGGATAGCCGCGTGGCGGCGACGAATCGCTTGGTCGCGTCGCTGCGACGGCTTCATCGCCCTCCCCAGATTTTCATTGCTGCCTCAGCCATCGGCTTCTATGGAAGCCGAGGCGACGAAGAGTTAACGGAATCCAGCCCAGCGGGAACTGGTTTCCTCGCGCAAATAACCGTCGACTGGGAGACCGAATCGGCTCGTGCGGCAGAATCGGGCGCGCGGGTTATTATTTTGCGCTTCGGTGTGATCCTTGCTAAACAGGGAGGCGCACTTCCTCAGATGGCCCTCCCTTTTCGCCTGGGCGTCGGCGGTAGAATCGGATCGGGCCGCCAATGGATCTCTTGGATCACTTTGGACGACGTCGTCGGCATCATCCGCTTCGGGCTGGAAACGAATCTCGTGAGCGGCCCTGCCAATGCCGTGTCTCCTAACCCTGTCCAAAACGCCGCCTTTTCTTCGAGTCTGGCACGGGTGCTACACCGGCCCGCGATTTTCCCGGCGCCTTCGTTCGCTTTGCGCGTCGCTCTTGGTGAAATGGCCGATTCCCTGCTCCTGGCCAGTCAAAGGGTCTACCCCTCTAAACTCGAACAGCTGGGCTACCGCTTTCATTACCCCGATCTGCAACCCGCACTAACTGCCGTGTTACGCCGGTTGCGCTAGCCTCAAGCACAACTAATTCCCTTTAATTCCTCTACTTCAACCAACTCTCTGAATTGACATCTGCCTTTCCGGCCCGAATAATCGCGGGATGAGCCGTCCCGAAGCCGCTCGGCGCGTCAAGACCTATTCGGCCGCAAGCGGCTACGTCTATCAATACTATTTCTATGAAGTCCAAAAGACTCGCCGCGGGTTTTCTGCGGGGACGGAATACGTCTACATGGTTTCCGTCGATCGCAAACAGGTCTTCCCGCTTCGAATCTTCGTTAAGCAATCAGCCGTGGAAAAGTGGGGACGTTCTGCGGGACGCGCGCTTTCGGGGACTGAGGAGTATGCCGTAGCCAAACTACGGCTCTTTCAAGCTCTCGATGAATCGCAACAGATCGAGTCCAAACAGCCTGACCTCGTCGTAGACGACTCAAATCTTGACGCGCTTCTCTCTCAACTCGATCTCTGAAGACCTCGATCTCCGAAGCATTTTGGTAGCCCCGACGGGAATCGAACCCGTATTACCGGCTTGAAGGGCCGATGTGCTAACCGTTGCACCACGGGGCCACAAGTGGGCACAAACACGCCGCAACAAATCCAAATCTTAACATAGTGCCTCGGCTTAACCGGCGCCTCAGCTAACGATGACCTTCCGGATTCGCTGGCCAGAAATCCTGGACGTTTACTACCGCCGCCCACCTGAGCTCTCGACTTCAGCTTCCTTCAGCCCCCTCTCGAGGATATTCGCCTGTACGGCGGCGCCTAGCGCCACCACTTCATCCGGATTAATTCCGGTACGGGGACGTCGTCCAAAAAATTGCGTCAGCATCCGGCGAACCAGCGGCAAACGGGTTGAGCCGCCGACCAACACCACGTCATCGATGTCCATCGGGGCAATTTTCGCATCAGCCAGCGCCGTCCTCACCGGATCCATGGTCCGCTCGAGAATTGGCCGCGCCAGTTCCTCGAACTCGGCCTTTAGAATATCCCGCACATAAAGACTTCGATTCGGCAGCGGCACTTCCAGCGTAGCGCGCTCCTCAAAAGCAAGCTCATGTTTGGCCTGAACGACCGCTTTGCGCAGGCTCTGCAGACTTTGCGGATCGCTTCCCACATCAAGACCGTGACGCAGCCGGATCTCTTCGCGCGCCAGCGCGAGCAAAGCCTCATCCAGGTTGTCGCCTCCCAGGTGCGCGTCTCCCTTCGTCGAGATGACGTGATAGATCCCGCCGTCGCCCGAGGGAACCAATTTCAAGACCGAAATCTCGAATCTGGTGCCGCCCAGGTCATAAACGGCCACATATCCGCGCCGCCGCTCGTGCAAGCCATAGGCCAGCGCTGCAGCCACGGGTTCGTTCACCAGGCGTAACACGTCCAGGCCCGCCAGCATCGCGGCTTCGTTGGTGGCACGGCGCTGTCCCTCGTCGAAGCAGGCCGGCACGGCCATTACGGCCCGGTCCACCGTCTCGCCCAGAAAGACCTCAGCCCACATCTTTAATTCTCTGAGAATGAACGCGGATATTTCAGGCAGCGTGAGGAAGCACTCGCCCAGGCGAACCCGGACCACCTCTCGGCTTTCTGGATCGAGCGATAACTTTGCCTTCAAAAAGTCAGAGAGGCCGTCCACACCTCGACCCATCAGATGTTTCACCGAATGAATGCCTCGGTCCGGATGGCTGATGGATCGGTGTTGAGCCGGCGCGCCTACGATGATGCTGCCATCCGCATCCAGACCGACGATCGAGGGACAAAGCGTGTCCCCGTATGGGCCCGGAATAGATTTCGCTTCGCCGGCCGCTTTGTCGACATAAGCAACCAAGCTATAGCTTGCTCCCAGATCGATCCCAACCGTCCGCGACATATGCGTTCCTTGTACCGGCGCGCGAATTCCGTGTTCTGCCCGCACTACATGAGATTGCAAACAGGGGTTTCCAGCTTATTGCGGAGCGATTCTAAAGAAAAGCTCCCAATGAACCGAATAGAGAATATTTTGTCTGATTACGCCCGGTTTTGGCGAGCGAGCCTACACCGTGAATGAAGTTCCGCAGCCACAACTGTGCGTGGCTCGCGGATTTTGGAAGATAAATCCTTGCCGCATCAGCGTCTCTTCGTAATCCAGCGTCACTTCCTCGAGATAGATGTAGCTTTTCGGGTCCACGAAAACCCGCGCTCCATTCTCCTCGATCACCTTATCGCGATCCCTCGCCTCAGTATCAAGCCGCATGGCGTAAGTAAGCCCGGAGCAGCCGCCGCCCTGCACGCCCAAGCGCAAGCCACCCTTTGTGGAAACACCCTGCTTGACCAGGAGTTCTCGAATCTTCTTGGCCGCTTTTTCAGTGACGTGAATCATCTTCAGTTCTAACCTCGCTCCAATACCTTAATTGTATCTTCAGTTCGTTTTGCTCAAATGCACGCGTTCTTTCGCTGTGTCGTAAAGTGGCGAAAGTTCGCGCAGGCGGCTGACCACCTCCACCACGCGCTGGATCACGTAGTCCACTTCCTCTGGAGTATTGAACCGCCCGAGTCCAAACCGAATCGAGCTATGCGCCAGATCCTCATTCACACCCAGAGCCTTCAGAACATAGCTAGGTTCCATCTTCGCCGAAGTGCAAGCCGAACCGCTCGACACCGCCACGTCGTTGATTCCCATGAGCAGAGATTCGCCGTCCACGTAAGCGAAACTCACGTTCAGGTTATTCGGCAGCCGGTAGGTCATCGAGCCATTCACATACACCTCGTCCAGCCCCTTTAGAATTCCTTCCTTCAGATGGTCGCGAAGCCCGCGCAGTCGCTCGCTCTCCTGTGCCATTTCGCTTTGAGACAGCTCAGCTGCCTTGCCGAACCCCACAATCCCCGGAACGTTAAGAGTCCCCGAACGCATCCCTCGCTCGTGTCCGCCGCCATCGATAATCGACGTCAATTGCACACGCGGATTGCGCCGCCGCACGTAGAGCGCGCCGCAGCCTTTAGGCCCGTAAATCTTGTGTCCCGTCAGCGCCAGCAGATCGACATTGTCCTTGATAACGTCGACGGGAACCTTGCCCACTGCCTGCACAGCGTCCGTATGGAAGAGAACGCCCTTTTCCTTGGCGATCTTTCCGATCTCTTCGATGGGCTGAATTACCCCAATCTCGTTGTTCCCGTACATGATGGCAATCAGAATCGTCTTCGCCGTGATCGCGCGCCGCAAATGATCCAGATCGATCCGGCCATCCTTGCCCACGGGCAAGTAGGTCACCTGATAGCCATACTTTTCCAGGTGCTTGCAGGTATCGAGCACGGCTTTGTGCTCGGTAACCTGGGTGATAATGTGATTTCCCTTTTCGCGGTACATCTCCGCGACGCCTTTGATCGCCAGATTGTTGGATTCTGTCGCACCGCTGGTGAAAATGATCTCTTTCGGCGCGGCGTTAATCAGCCTGGCGATTTGGCCCCGAGCGCTTTCCACGGCCTCCTCGGCTGCCCAGCCGAACGAGTGATTGCGGCTGGCCGCGTTGCCGAATTTCTCATTGAAGTACGGCAGCATCGCGCTGACCACGCGTGGATCCACGGCCGTGGTGGCATGGTTATCCATGTAAATTGGCAACTTGATGCTCATGCGTACTTCAATTCTAGCTCTAAAGCCCGGACCAGCGCCACTTAACCCCAATGTCCAATCTCCTGAAGCACTTAACGGGCCGCGATTTGTAGCTTCCGTCTTCACCGGCGAACCATCGGGATTTTTCTTTCGTCCGGGCTCTGATGCGATAGAATTACTTTTCCTTCTTATGGAACCAGTACTGGCCATCTATCCCGGTTCGTTTGATCCGGTTACCAATGGTCACCTCGACCTGATCGAACGGGGCGCCAAAATATTTGGTCGGCTGATCGTGGCGATCCTTCGGAACACCGAAAAGGAGCCGCTGTTCAGCCTGGCCGAACGTACGGAAATGCTTGCTGAGGCGACCGCCTCATTTCCGAACGTGGAGATCGATTGTTTTCACGGTCTCCTCGTGGATTACGCGAAAGAACGCAAAGCGCACGTCATCCTCCGCGGCATTCGCGCCGTATCGGACTATGAATTCGAGTTGCAGATGGCCATGATGAACCGGAAGCTTAAGCCGGGCCTCGAAACTGTTTTTATGCTGCCGGCCGTGGAGTATAGCTATCTCAGCTCGAGGCTGGTTCGCGAAATCGCGCAACTGGGTGGCTCGGTCAGCGGTCTCGTGCCGGTCGCGGTTGAACGCCGCTTGCGCGCCAAGGTAATCTAAAGGACTCTCAAGGGAGCCAGCTAAAATGACGGAAAGATTTGCCAGTCGTGTCCTTCGTGTCGTCCCCTCGCCGACGATGGCGGTTCTTGTGGAGGCGGAAAAATTGCGCGCGCGGGGCCTGGACGTCGTTGATTTTGGCCCCGGCGAACCGGATTTCCCAACGCCCGCTCATATCAAGGACGCCGCGATAGAAGCGATCGAGCGTAACCGCACGAAATACACTGCGACGGCGGGCATCACGCCGCTGCGCGAAGCGGTTTGCCGATGGCATGCCCAACAACTCAACAGTGCCTACGAGCCCAGCGAGTGCATCATTTGCGTGGGCGGCAAACATGCCATCTACAACGCGGTCATGTCGCTGATCCAGGAAGGCGACGAAGTCCTGATTCCTTCGCCCTATTGGGTCAGTTTCCCCGATATCGTGAAGATTGCGGGTGGCGAGCCCGTTTTTGTGCCGACCGAGGCGTCCACTGGCTTCACTTTGCGGGCCGAGCAATTGCAAGAGGCCATTACGCCTCGCACTCGCATGGCGATTATCAATTCGCCCAATAATCCAACCGGCGCTGTGATCCCTCCGGCGGAATTTGAAAAGATCTATGAAGTTTGCCGGCGGCGGGGCATTTGGCTACTGACAGATGAGTGCTACTCACATTTCACATATGGCTCGGCCCGGCCCTACTCCGTCGCCAGCATCCCGGAATCGAAGCCGCACGTGATCGTCGTAGGTTCGCTCTCGAAGACCTTCTCGATGACAGGCTGGCGCCTCGGTTACGCCCTCGCTCCGAAGCCTATTATCGATGCCATGCTGAAGGTGCAGAGCCAGTGCACATCGAACCCGACCTCGATCTCACAGTACGCTGGCCTAGCTGCGCTCACCGGCCCGATGGACTCTGTGCCGGTCATGCTCGCTGAATATGCGCGACGCCGCGCCCGAATCCTGGCCGGCTTAAGCGCTATTCCAGGAGTCACGTGCCCCGAGCCTTCGGGCGCGTTCTATGCTTTCCCCGACGTTTCCGTGCATCTGGTCAACGGTTCGGGAGACTCCACGGCGCTCGCGCGGCATCTACTCGAACGCGAACATGTCGCCGTAGTGCCGGGCGATGCGTTCGGCGCGCCGGGCTATCTACGCATTTCCTACGCCACCTCCATCGACCGCATCGAGGAAGGCTTGCGCAGGCTCGAGCGCTTCTTCGCGTCGGCTGCCGTCGCCCGGTGAGTATTTCGCCTTCCCGTCTCGCACCTGTCTTTGTGCCTCGCATTTGGGGTTCTCGAAGCTTGGCACCTTTGTTTGACAGCGGCCCGGCAGCCACTGAACCAATCGGCGAAGTCTGGCTCACGGGAAACCAATGTACCTTCGCCTCCGGTCCCCTCACGGGCCGCTCTCTCGGCGAGGCGTGGCCCGGCCTTTCGCCCGAGTGGAAAGGACGCCGGCTGCAAACGACCGGGCGCATTCCCTTGCTCCTAAAATTTATCTTCCCCGAGGAAAAGCTCTCCGTACAGGTTCACCCGGATGACGAATATGCCCGCGTGCACGAAGCGGCCGCGGGGGGTGTGGGCAAAACGGAGATGTGGTATGCAGTCGCCGCCCGGCCGGGTGCCGAACTCCTGCTAGGCATGGAACCTGGCGTCACGCCGGAAGTTTTTCGTCAGGCGCTTACCGATTCCGATGTGGAGCGCTGCCTAACGCGGCGGGCAGTGCAGACCGGAGACGCCTTCTTCGTGCCGGCGGGAAGCGCGCACACCATCGGTCCTGGCGCGCTGTTGTGCGAGGTCCAGGAAAATTCCGATATCACTTACCGTGTCTTCGACTATAACCGGCGGCAGGCGGATGGCTCGACCAGACCGTTGCATATTCGCCAGGCTCTCGAGGTTCTGCACTTCGGCGCGCAACGATGTGCAAAAGTGCGTGGCGTCCCAGTTCAGCAAGGATCGGCAAGGAAGACCTACTTGGCGGCCTGCCCACATTTCGCCACCGAGGTCTGGGAATTTACCGACAGCGTGCAAGTCGCAGCTAACCCGGATCGGTTTGAATTGCTTGTTCCTCTCGAAGGCCATGGCCGGATTCAATGGCGCTCAGAGTCCATGCCTTACAATCCGGGCGAAGCCTGGATGATTCCGGCGGCACTGGGCGAATATCATCTCGCCGCCCAAGCCGCCACAAAGCTTCTCCGTACGTATGTCCCGGATTTGCAGCAACTCTCGCACGAACTCGCTGAGAAGGGCCTCAGCGAATCGCAGCGCTCCGAGATACTTCACCAATGAGTTCGCTCGCGCCGCCCGCTCACGCCATCATTCTTGCTGGTGGACGTGGAACGCGCTTTTGGCCTCGCAGCCGCACCCGCTCGCCGAAACAACTGCTCAACATCGTCGGGCAAAAAACCATGCTCGAGCAGACGTACGAGCGTCTCGCGCCGCTCTTTCCCGGCTCACACATTTGGGTTGTTACGCATCGCGAACAGGCTCGTGCTGTGAGCCGCCAATTGCGACAGGTGCCTTCTCGGCACATTCTGACCGAGCCCGTGGGCCGCAATACGGCTGCAGCCATCGGCCTGGCGGCAGTGCATTTGCTGAAGCAAGAAAAAAGCGGCGACGCGCTCATGGCCGTTCTACCGGCAGACCACTTCATCGGCAAGCCCGCGCGCTATCGACGGATCGTTCGCGCTGCTTTGAAAGCGGCCGCGCAACCAGGAGCTTTGGTGGTGCTCGGCATTCCGCCCACGCGGCCCGAAACTGGATACGGCTATATCGAACGCGCGCGCCACGATAAGCCGCGACAATCTGCGGATCGCGATCGCGCGTACGCGGTCCGCCGGTTCGCCGAAAAGCCGTCTCTCGAACTGGCCCGCAAGTACGTCGCGTCGGGCCGTTATTTGTGGAATGCGGGAATGTTTTTCTGGCCCGTGTCCACGTTCCTCGAAAATATCGAGCGCTATCTGCCCAGAACGCATGCTGCCCTGATGCGTATCGCCGAAACGATCGGTACTTCTCGCTATGCCGCGGCGCTCCAACGCGAATATTCGCGTCTTGAAAACATTTCCATCGACTATGCCCTGCTCGAGCCGGCCTCGCGCGATCCAAAACACGCTCACGTCTGTGTCATTCCCGCGGCAATCGATTGGAGCGACGTCGGCTCCTGGGCCGCTGTCTACGAACTCTTGGCCAAACGCGCCGGAGCCAATGTTTCCACTGGCCGTGTGCTCGCGCTCGATGCAGCCGGAAACCTCATTTCCAGTCCCTCCAAGTTCGTCGCGGCCGTGGGCATTTCCGACCTTGTCATCGTGGAAACCTCCGACGCGCTGCTCGTCTGTTCTCGCGAACGCGCTCAAGACGTCGGGCGCGTGGTGAAATGGCTCGAGCAGCATCGCATGCAAAAATTGCTCTAACTCGTGTACTTCGCGCGCGTCTTCCCTTCGCATATACTGTGCCCGTGAATACCATCCGCTTTGGCACAGACGGCTGGCGCGGCGTCATAGCCGACGACTTCACATTTGAAAATGTCCGCAAGGTCTCTTGGGCCATCGCTCGCTACATCGTTCGCGCGGAAAAACCCGGGCAGGGCGTGATCGTCGGGTACGATAACCGCTTCGCCTCGGAACGCTTCGCGCAGGCAGTTGCGGAAACGATTGCCCTGGCCGATGTGCCGGTCTGGCTCGCAACTTCGCCTTGCCCTTCTCCTGCAGTTTCATTGCTGGTGCGCCAGCGCGCAGCAGCAGGCGGCGTAATGGTCACCGCCAGCCATAATCCGTATCGCTGGAACGGAATCAAGTTCAAGGCGAGCTACGGCAGTTCGGCGCTGCCTTCCATTGTGGAGCAAATCGAACAAGATCTCGCGACCGTGCAGGTCCGCGGTATTCCGAAGCTTCCGCCGCGTTCCGGACAAATTCATCCTCTCGATATTCTGACGCCGTATCTCGACACGATCGATAAGCTGGTTGACTGGGAAAAGCTGCAGGCGGCCGGGCTTCGCTTCGTCGTCGATCCGATGCACGGCTCAGCCTGCGGACTGCTGATTGCTCTGATGCGGCGTCATGGTGTCGTTTGCGATGAGATTCGCGGCACCCGCGATCCTCTCTTCGGCGGCGTCAACCCGGAACCCATCGAGCCTCACGTCGCCGCATTGCGCGAAGCCGTTCTCCGCGGCGGCTACGATGCCGGATTTGCCGCCGATGGAGATGGCGATCGCATTGGAGCCATGCATTCCGACGGGACGTTCATCAACCCGCACCAGATCTTTTCCATCTTGTTCTGGCATCTCGCAGGCACGCGGCAGGTCAGCGGCGATCTGGCCAAGACTTTTTCCACGACCAAGCTGCTCGATAAAATCGCGTCTCGCTACGGCCGCCGCGTTCATGAAGTTCCCGTGGGGTTCAAATACATCTGCGAGCTGATGCTCGAGGGCAATATTCTGATGGGCGGCGAAGAGTCCGGCGGCATCGGCACCAAACTATATCTACCCGAACGCGATGCCACCGTCAGCGCGCTTTTGCTCGCAGAAGTCATGGCCTGGCATCGCATGTCGCTTGGTGCGCTCGTCGCGCATTTGCATTCCGAATATGGTGAACATCATTACGGCCGTGTGGATCTCGAGTTGCGCCCCGGCCAAAAAGAGCGCGCCATAGAATACTTCGCTGATGGGCAGCTTGCGCGGCTGGGCGATTGGCCCGTTGTTCGCCGCGAAGATCTCGATGGCATTAAGGTTTACCTTGGCGACATCGGCTGGGTCATGGTGCGCGCCTCGGGCACGGAAAACATGCTCCGCGTTTATTCCGAAACGACGCGGGCGGAGAGCACGAAACGTCTCCTCAATGAGGTCAGCGCCCTGGTGCAGGCCTTGTGAGCAAAGAATGAAGCGCCATTTTTACCAACTCGACGTTTTCACAGACAAACCGCTCGCGGGCAATCCGCTCGCGGTTATCACCGATGGTGACGGCCTGACCACGCGGCTGATGCAAGCTATTGCGCGAGAGATGAATCTTGCTGAGACCGTTTTCGTGCAGAAACCCACCGGAAATCGCGCTCTCGCGCGCCTCCGCATTTTTACCACCAAACGCGAGTTGCCCATCGCGGGTCATCCGGTGATCGGCACGTGGTTTCTTCTGGCGCAGCTCGGCGTAGTGCCGGCCCAGGAAGGCAGCGTTCACATCTTGCAACAAACAGGCGCGGGCATTCTGCCGGTCGAGATTGCTTTCCACGACGGCCGCCCGGTTCGCGTGGCG
>Ga0207022_10095_pt1 | contig 24848 bp, 23 predicted proteins | sample Alteio_BWMinCont_46_FD_153307 | JGI IMG/M metagenome (GOLD analysis project Ga0207022, IMG submission 153307) | Enriched cells from forest soil in Barre Woods Harvard Forest LTER site, Petersham, Massachusetts, United States -... | ecosystem: Environmental > Terrestrial > Soil > Temperate forest >... | reverse complement strand
CGGTCGAACCCATAATGCAATTTGGCATTCAGCAATTCCAGCACGCGGCATAATTCATTGCCGAACTCGTGATGAATTTTTTTCAATTGGTGAAATGCTACAAATTTTTCTCGCGCAACCATACACTCTCCCGTCGCTGATTTATTCACTAAAGTGGACTGGTCATACCATGAAAACAGCCGTGAATCCAGCAATTACTTTGTCTCCCTATAAGAATTGCTGCAGTGCAATATAATACTGCCGTAGGGAGATTAGCGGGCTTCGGCCGCAAGTTTTTGTTGCGCCGATGCCTCTGCTCACGTAGTTAGGGCTAGTAAGGGCGGCGGCCTTGCGTGCCCGTAGCTCAGCTGGATAGAGCAACAGCCTTCTAAGCTGTAGGTCGTGGGTTCGAATCCCGCCGGGCACGCCATTCTTCAATTTTGACCGCATTGACAAACTGGTCAAAGGGCTGTCTTAGGCGGAATGCCAGCTTTTCGCCTTTTAAGGATAGGTTCGAAAACACGAAATTGATAAGCCGCCTTTTGCCCTGGTTGTTCGAACTCACGAATAAATCATGGGCTTTTTTGCTTAATTCCAGCATATCCACCACCGCGTCACGGAAGCCGTCATCGGCGCTATGGTAGCTGTTCATCAGGTTGGTCAGGTCTACCTGCCTGCTGCGTAGCGAAGCGCGCTTCTCATCATGCTCGGCCTTTTCAATCACCCCTTCCAGCAGCAAGTCCATCAGCTTATTCAGCTTCTGCTGGATGGTATCGATTTCGCGGGTAGTTTCCTGCATTTGGCGCTTATGGAAGACCTTCTCGGTATCACAGGTATTTTTGGCATAAGCGATCACGTCTTCGTAAATATCATCGTCAATGCCCATGTTCTTGAATACCTGCTCCACCTCGGCCAGAACAGCATCCTCCCGCACCCACATCCGCTTGGCCGGGTCTTCCGGGTTCCAGCACATCAGGTAAGTAAATTCGGCGGTATTTCCGTTGCGGTATTTTTTCGTCTTGGTATCGGCCGTAACAGTCTTGCCGGTGGTGGCGCAGGTCAGCAGCCCACGGAAGATATAATCCTTCCCGGCATAGGCGAACGGCTTTTTATGCCAACCCAGCCGCACCGCCTGGCAGGCATCGTATAGCTCTTTGGAAATCAGCGGCGTATAGACATGCGGGTAGCGTTTGCCCTTCACTTCCATTTCACCGTAGTAAAACGGGTTTTGGATGAGCCGATGTATTTGGGAGCGCACCAGCGGCTCCTGCTTGCCCCGCGCATTGCGTAATCCCCATTCCCGTGCCTTATGCACCATTTCGCCCAGCGTATAGCTTCCGGTGGCATATTCCTCGAACAGCCGCCGCACCAGCAGCGCCCGTACTTCGTCCACTACCACCGTGCCGCGTCCACGGCTATCCTTGGCGTTCATGTAGCCGACCGGCGCGGTGGCGATCCATTCGCCGGTGCGTATCTTTTGATCAAAGCTACGTTTGACGTTATCGCGCAGGGAATCGACATAACTTTGCGCCATCACCACGCCGATGCTCCACATCAGCCGTTCCTGCGAAACGGATTCGCGGTGGATGATGTAATTCTCGGTATTGAAATGCAGCTCCAGCTTGCCCTCTTGGATCAGCGCGTCGAGCATCGGGAATTCCTTGAAGCTGCGCTGAACCCTGTCTACTTTATCCGCCACTAACGCCACACACTCGCGCTGCTTGCGAATGAAGTCGATCATCTGCGCGAAATCTTTGCGGTCGCCGTGGGTAGAAGATTCTACCAGCTCGAATGTACGAATGATTTCTAGATTTTTGCGCTCACAATATTGCTGCAGCCGGTGTTTCTGTGCGGCGATGGAATAACCTTCTTCCTGATCCTTCGTGGAGACGCGCGCCAGGATGATGGCTTTTTTCAAACCAACAGGCTTATATTCTTCAAATCGGACGATTTTTCGGCTCATGGCTCGACATTACCGCTATGTTTGGATAGTTCAAGCAGTGTTTGCGTAAAACCGATGAGATTGCGCGCCGCCGCAATGGCCTCCATCTCGCTGATTCGAAAGTCATATTTGCGGCCGATTTTGTAGACAATTCGCGTGAAAAGCTCGGTCTGTGTCAACTCATCCGCCTTGCGATCCAACAGGGTCTGGTCAATCGCCATACCAGCCTCCTGTCAGGGCGGCAGTGGCGCAAGTGGCGGGTGTTCCCACTGCAAGCAAACATATGCGCACATATGCGAGCGGGTGTCTGCTGATGTAGGGGGTGTAATAAGAGGAACCGCCACTAACGCCACTCATGCCGGTTCCCCCGCGTATGAGATGGTCAGGCGGATGCCATGCAGCATACGCCTGCCGCCGCTACCCTTGTATGGCTCGACACCAAAGCGCTTCAGGCGGCCAGTGAAATTCTTGCGGTTGAGCGGGCGGGCGCTCCCTGCTTCTTTTGCCCATTGCTGGTAGCGGGCGTAAATTTCATGGGAGGAAGATTCGTAATCCTTATACAGTTCACAGCATTCCTCCATGAACTGCGCCACCTGGTCGGATTCCATGCGCCAGTGTTGCTTGGCTTCAATGCTGGATGGCGGATCGGTAAATGCTTTGCGGGCGATGACACCGGCGATAGCATCGAGCGCCATGTTAAAGATGCCGGACAGTTCGGCAATCAGCTTATCGGATAGGTATGGATCACAAGTTGCGCCCTCGAATTTACGGTTGAAGGCAAGTACGATGGCGCGGCGGTATATGGCATCGGAGAAATCCCGTGTCTGCGGCATGTGGTTAGTGCCGAACCAGCAGGTGCAGTATGGGCGGAATTCAAACGGTGGTTTGTGCTTATGCTCGGCGGTAATGATTTCACCGCTGACTACCGCTTTCAAGGTAGCATCCGCCAACTCGCCGCCTTCGCTTAATTCGCTGATGATATTGGCGAGCTTGCCATGTAGATGCGCGCGCTGAAAACGATTCTCGAACTGCGATGGGCAGACAGCAGTGACGCTTTTATAGCCCAGCAGCGCTGTCAGTACCTTGAGAGCCACCGATTTGCCATTCGCGCCCGCACCGATCAGGATGATGAACCGCTCAAACGCGCAACTGCGCAGCATGGAGTAGCCAATCATCTCCAATAATGCCTGTTCTTTTTGCCTAGCATCGGCATCGCCAGCGAAAATCTCCTGCAGGAATTGCCGGAAGCGCGGTGCATCGGCGCTGGCATCATGCTTCACCGGCAGCTGCACGGTCATGTAAGACTCACGCCTGGCTGGCTTCAGCACCCATTGCCCGTCAACCAGATGCAATTCGCCTGATTGGCAGTTGATCACCATGTCATCATGGCAATCAAACAGCGAATTCTGAATGCTGGCCTCCGTTTCGGTGATGTAGAGGACAGATACGACGAAATTTTTGCTGACAGCAGGATTGGTGCTGGCAACGCGGTGGATGACTTTCCTTACTTCATGCTCATCAAGACGCGTCCATACGCCAGAGCCGTCCCAATGCCAGAAATGATTTATGGCATAAATCAGGTTGCCCATGCCGAAGGTAGCAATGACCGCCAGCGCCAACCGCACATGATCGGAAGCGATGAGGCTGGATTGCTCATCGTCCATACCTATTGTTACCGGGCGTTGCCCGATATTCTGTCGTGGATTTGTCTTACCGCCTTCCAATCCGCTCTGGATGGTGATGGCAATTTCAGCATCTTGCAGACCAAGCCCGCGTGCGGCTGCAGTCAATTCATTAGCAATCCTGTGCTCATCCAATCCTGCGCTGATAAGCTGACCAAGACTAAAGGCTGCTTTATTGAGTGCATCATTACGACGCCCCACAGTGGCCACGCGCAACTTATCCAATTCACCAGCGAGTGCCTTTTGCAGATACGATGAGGCGAGTGGCACATCCTGCGTGCCATTGTAATCCAGCACTGGCTCTGGCGTATCCTTCACAGCCACCAGAGCCAGTAACCATTCCGGCGCATCTGCCATCGGCGTTTCCAATGGACTGACAATCCATTCATACGTTGCGCCGTTGGGATGGATCGATGGCGGCGCTACGACATAACCGCCATCGCTGCGCTGGTCGATGCCGGGTAATACTGTTCCATCGACTGCCTTTCCGGCCAGATTGCGCATCTTGTAGCCGGATGGAAATTTGAAGTAGTAATGTTTTCCTTTGCCGGTCTTAACGGTTGGCGTTCTTGGCAGCTCACCATGCTTGGCAACCAACTCCGCCAGCGTCTGTGCGCCGAGTTCACCGTCAATATCGAGTACGAAGCAGTCGGATATTTCGCCGGTGACGATGGCGATGTTATAGCGGCTGTAGCGATAAGGTGGTTTGTCCCATGCGGTACATTGCGCCAGAGTAGCGGGAACAGTCTGATATTCCTTCCAGCTGCCGGTGGGTTTTTTATCCCGTGGCTGCAAAGGGAAAACGCTAAATCCCAATTCGCGCAGGCCAGTGAAGGAAGTTGCATCACTCATGTGCATCTCCCTTCAAGTGGGTGTGGCGCACAAGGAAAGCCTGCAGATCGGACAGGCGGTATCTCACCAGCCGCCCAACTTTGATGTAGGGTAAATTATAGCGGCCGGTGCTGCGCCAGACAGATAAAGTGTTTTCGGCAACGCCAAGATATGTGGCGGCGTCACCCGGTGAGAAAAGCCGGTCATTTTGTGGGTCGGAATGTGTCATGCTGTACCTCCGTGATGCGTGATCATCGGAGACCAGTGAAGCGTCAAAAAAGCAGCTAAATCAAAGCCGCTACCGTAGCGCCATTAAGGGTGACAACGTGGGTGTCAGGCTTTATTTATCAAGGGAAATAGCGGCTTTTTGCGGTGACACTCTTTCGCCGCCATACGCAATGGGTGTCACCCATCAAACAGGTTCAGGCTGTTTCTTATTTCCGCCTTTTTGCGCTTCCGGTGGGCGGATGGATGTCGCCAAGCTCTCCAGCATACGGCCAGAAAGCTCGATGCCTTTTTCGGTAGCCTGAGTCTCTAGCCAGTCGATGATGGTCTTTTTCAGTGGTGGGTTGGTGGCATCAATTCCAAAATGCTTGATGGCATCCAACTGGAGTTGAACGTAAGGCGATATATAGCTGGCATCAGCCTGTGCAGGATTAGCGGCCGGTGGCACAACATTCGGCATTGAGAAGGATTGGTTTGCCTGGCGCTCCTTTACCAACGCGATGGTTTCCGGTGGCACATCCTGCTGCCTTTGGAAAAAGACGCCTACATAATGCAACCCGTGGCCGAAGGCTTCCGCTTTCTCCGGTTTTGTCTCCAGAAATAGCCAATAGTTGGGAGGAATGACTTCAATAGAGTTTTGCGGCGTTACCGGCAACGGCGTGCCGAAGCCATAAATTCCTTCCGTAATCAGCAATTCCTCACGGACAGCGCGGTAAGCCGCCTGGTCGATATGCTCGATCCGCTCGTCCCATAGCTTTATAGCGCCATCAAACGCCCGCTGATCGCTTTCCGTTTTCTGGCATTGCAGATATACGTCCTGCTCCAGCGCCTTGCTGCGCAGGCATTCATCCAACTGCCCCTTGAGCTGGGGTTTGGAGGTAATAGCTATGTCGCGTAGCCGGTTGAAAGTAAGGCGTTCCGCTTTTGGATTAAATAGCATGGGTAATGCATCGTTATTGAGATGCATACCATGATACTGAGGCTTATGAATTTATACCAGCGATGATTTAGTTATACGAAAATCCGTATCTATCCCAGGTTGGAACGATTACTGCTGGCGATTTTCCTGCGCGCGCTGGAAGGTATCACGCTCACCGTTTGAGGGAGTCAGGCCGAAAGATATGCCAGTATTGCCTACCGGCTGTGCCTGAAAATTGCTGGCTGGCGGCGTGCCGTCATCGGCAACGTGCGGGAACGGAATCTTTTCATCCGGGTCGTCGAATTTAGCCGAGCCATCTGCGTTAGTGCCGGTGGTGGTGTCGATGGATAAGGCGAAAGCGCTGTGCAAGCCAAACCCGGCACCCAAGATTGCGGTTAAAGCGATAAATTTTAGTGTTTTCATAAGAACCTCTATCTAACCAATCATTATATACCTTCCGTTGTGTTATTCCACAGCAAATCGTACACGGATATCGAAGGTGGAAGCGACGGGCTTTCCGCCATCGGTGGCAGGCGTGAAGCGCCATGTCTTAAGCGCCTCCAGTAGCAGGCGGTTTAACCTGGGATTCTGGCTAGGCGTTAGCAGTTCGACGGTAGCGCCACCGTCTGCCGCGACATGGAATCGCGCCATCACGTAAGTGTTGAATGCTTCCCGGCGTAAATCGTCGGGGATTTTCGGCATAGGCTGGTAGGTGATGACTGCACCGTGGGTATCCGTTTTAGCTTCCGTCCATTGCTGCTTCGGTGCGACGGTTTCCTGCTGCACAGGCTGCTTCGGCGCTGGCTTGGGCTTGTTGACCTTGACCGGCGCAGGTTTGGGCGGCGGTGGCGCTTCCTGCGTCTGCGGCGTGGCTTTGGAGGCGATGGAAACCAGCCGGACGGTAATAGTATCCCGCCCCATCATCGGTCTTGCCACTTCGCGGTTGAGGGCAAGCGTCACCAGCATAATGACGATACCCCACAGGGCGAAGCTGGAGGGGACTGTAATGAAAAGCCGTTCATTCATTATCAACCGCGATGGAAAAATCGTTTACGCCAGCCGAGCGTGCGCCCAGCATGGCTCTAACCACATCGCCGTGCCGCGCATCTTTATCGGCGGCGATCACAACGTTGTCATTGCCGTGCAGGAGCGCCTGCAGAGCCGGTTTAAGGCCGTCTGCCGCCACCGGGGCTTTGTTGAGCATTATCTGGCCGTCCTTCTGCACGGCGATGGTGATCTGATTTTCGATTTTTGCTTCCGCCGCCTGCCCCTGCGGCAGCTTGATGCCTACTGCGTTTAGCTTCTGCATCGAGAGTGAGGCGATCATGAAAGTAACCAGCAGAAAAAACATAACGTCGATCATCGGGATGATTTCGATGCGGCCTTTTTTGACCTGGCGTGAGCGGGGCAGCTTCATGCCGCCTTCTCCTGCGCTCCGTTTTGATCGAGCCGAATATGGTCGATAATGCGTGTGCCCAGCCGTTCCATTTCGTCCATCACCTGCGCGTTGCGGCGGGAAAAATAGTTGAAGGCGAATAAGGCAATCAGCGCGATCAGCAGGCCAAAGGCGGTGGCAATAAGCGCTTCCGCCACGCCGCCGGTTACTTCCTCCGGCTTGACCAAGCCGTTTGTGCCGATGATTTTGAAGGAACTCATCATACCGATGATGGTGCCGAGTAAGCCGATTAGCGGCGCGGCAGTGACTACCGTTTCCAGCATCCACAGTCCACGATTCAGTTCCTTGTCGATCAGGTGGGCTTCGTCACCGGCGCGCGATTCTACCCACCAGGCAGGCCGCGCGCGGTTTTCATAAATGGCGGTGAAAAAACGCTGGTAGAAATTCTGCGGTGGTAGCCCGCTCACTTCTTGCTGAAATACTTTCCAATCAAAGCCGAAGGTTTCGACCAGGGCAAGCAGCGGCGGCGGCAAGCGGCCATAGCGCACATGCACTATGGCTTTGTCAAGAATGATCACCGTCATGATAATGCCCAACAGCAGAAGTGGGTAAACGGCTAACCCGCCCAGCTGCAGGGTTTGAAAAACTTCCATGAAATTATCCTCAGAATGGTTTGCTTAAAGAGACGAAGAACGTCCGCCGTGGGCCGTATTGCGGCGCAAACACGCCGATGCCGGAACCGTCGCGGATTTCATAAACCTTATCGAACAGGTTAATGACCGACAGCTTCGCATCGAGCGTCCCGGCTTTTCCTAGATCGAAATTATGGTCTATCGCTGCATTGACCTGCGTATAGAACGGCAGGTGATCGGTGTTATTATCGCCGCTGCGTAGGCCGCTGCCGTAAATCAGGTCGGCGCTATACTTGATCGTGTTCCAGGTATAAGCCGCGCCCGCCGAGCCGGTATAGGTCTGGTCGTGGTCAAGATGCACCCAATGATTAGCAATGAACGGCAGTTCGGTCGCCGGATCGAAATTGAACTCGCCGGAAGCGACCTGCTTACCCATAGCGCGCGATATCGCCAAGTTTGCATAACTTGAAAATGCACCGTTTTGATAATCACCGGTGAATTCGATGCCCTCAACGTAGCCTTTTTTATAGTTGAACGGGGAAAAGATAAGCGCATTGCCAAACTGCCCTTCGTCCAACAGATTGCGCGCCTGCTTATAATAAGCGTCCGTGCCGAATGTGAAGTGATCGCCAAATTTCTGAATTACACCGGCATCGAAGTAATTATCTTTTTCCGGCCGCACAGGTGATGAGCCGGTGCCTGGAGGTGCGCCGGTAGTATTTTGGAATGCGGAGATAGTTACCGGCGCGATCAACTCAGTTGGCGGTGGGGTAAAGTAGCGGGCATACCCGGCATGCAGCTTGGTAGTGGGCGTCAGATCGTAGATAGCGCCGATACGCGGGCTAATCTGGTTATCGGTAACATAGGCATCGTAATAATCGAAGCGCGCACCGTAATTAATTGTCAGCTTGTCTATGGCTTTCCACTCATCCTGCAGGTAAAGCCCGAATAGTTTGGCGTCCTTCTGGTGATTGTCGATAATGGTGAGCGGTGTGCATGCTACCGCTGTGCAATCCGGGCCGAGTGTGGAGAATGTTGAGGAAGTGGTATCGCTGTTTGCCGTCTCATAGCTTGCCGACCAGCCGCCGCGCAGCGTATGGTTGTCGTTTAAGTGATAAGTATAATCATTCTGCAGCCCATTGGTAAAACTTTCGCGGTCATCGCGCGAGGCAATGCCATTAAATGCCAAATCGCCCAGCGGATCGGGCTTGAACAATACTGTGCTATCGCGGCTGAATAATGCAAACTGATAATCGGTTTTGTCGCCGATGACACCCTGCAATGCCAATATGCCATAGGTATTATGTTCAAATTGGTGCTCATTTAAGGTGGCGGAATCAAACGTCGATGTGATCGGATAACCTGGTGTCTGGCCGGGGTTGTTGGGTATCTCGAAGCGATTGGTGGCATTGCCGAAAATGAAGCTCACACGGTTTTCAGGATTCAGCACATAGGAAAAATAGCCAAACTGCTTATCCTGCTGGGTATAATCATGTATCGCGCGGCTGCTGGCGGTCGGCGGCTCTATGCCTCGGTCATTCTGGTCATAGCTGCCGGTGAAATAATAGCTGAATGGGCCTTTGGAACCGTAAAATTCTTGGTTGCCTTCGAGCGTCTGGTTGCCGCCCGCCATGATACTAGAGCGCCCACCGTCTTCAATAGCGCCCGATTTAGTAGTGATGTCTACCACGCCCGCCGTGCGATAGCCGTATTGGGCAGGCAGCGCACCGGTCAGAAAGTCGAGCTTATCAGCAAAATGGGTGTCGAGCGTTTGCCCAAAGCCGGTGATGCCTTCCGGCAGGATAATGCCGTTGATACGGTATTGCAGATTGGCGTGGTCGCCGCGTACATGCAGCTGGCCGTAGGAATCTTGCGCTACACCCGGCGCGCGCAGCAGGACATCATTTACTCCGCTGAATTCGCCCTGTGGCAAATTATCGAGGGTTTTTTGATCGAAGCTATAGGTGCTGCTGCCGGTTTCGGTAGAAAGGCTGTTGCGCGCTGCATCCAGCTTCTGCGCGACGATCTGATAATCAAGGACGTTATCCTGGCTGCCCTGATCGGCAGCAAAAGCGCCGGTGGCCGTACCGTATAAGAGGGCATTGAGGATTAAATAGGTGCTTTTTTTATATTTCATGGTGCCTCCCGATGTGCTGTGTTATAAATGAGAATCGAGAATCAATAACTGAATGATATTGAGAAATCAATCTCAAATATGTTATAATGTAACAAATGGCAGGAGAGACAATGCAGGCGCGAAATACCAAACAAAGGCAGATAGTAACGCAGGTGATTCAGGAAGCTGAACGCCCGCTAACAGTGCATGAGGTACTTGCCGAAGGGCAAAAGCACTTGCCGACGCTCGGCCTGGCCACGGTATATCGGGAAATAAGCCGCCTAACGGAGACTAAGGAATTGCGTACCGTCTCCATCCCCGGCGATCCGCCGCGCTACGAAGTCGATAAGCACCATCACCACCACTTCAAATGCACCGAATGCGATAAGGTGTACGAATTGGAAGGCTGCTCAAAAGAATTGAGTAAGCTGGTGCCAAGGGGTTTTAAGCCACAGACGCACGACCTTACTTTTTATGGTCTGTGCCGGGTGTGTGCGTAGGCAAGACAAACCTGTATCCCACGCCGGTTTCTGTCATCAAAAACCGTGGATTCAGTGCATCATCACCTAGTTTCTGGCGGAGATGTTGCATGTAGATGCGCAGATAATGGCCTTGCTCAGTAGAATGCTTGCCCCATACTTCGCGCAACAACTGGCCGTGGGTAACAACTTTCCCGGCGTATTTTACCATCGTGCAAAGCAGCTTGTATTCGGTGGGCGTCAGTTTTATTTCCTGATCATCGACGGACACTAGTCGTTTAACCAAATCCACTATCAATCCCTGCGATGAAAATACCTGCTCCTGCTGATTGCCGTTGCTGCGTGCGTGGCGCAATGCCACGCCGATACGCGCCAGCAGTTCCGCTGCGCCGAAAGGCTTGGTCAGATAATCATCTGCGCCCAGCTCCAACGCCGTCACCTTATCCTGTTCCTGCCCGCGCGCGGAAAGCACGATAACGGGCAATTGACTCCAGCCCCGTAGTTCCTTAATAACATCCAGTCCGTCGCCGTCCGGTAGACCGAGATCGAGCAGCATTAAATCGGGTGGATGGGTGGTTAATAATTTCAGAGCATCGGCACATTTTTCTGCTTCGCTTACTTGATAATCGTGGCTAGTAAGTGTGGTGCGCAGGAATTTGCGAATCTGCGACTCATCATCGACGATGAGGATATGAGTTTTAGATGTGTTCATACTACCTCTGTCATGACCGGCACTGCTCCCACCGGCAATATAATGGTGAATATCGCGCCACCTTCCGAACGATTCTCGACTTTGATGTTGCCCTCATGTGCCTGTAAAATACCGCGACAAATGGCTAATCCTAAGCCGCTGCCTTTGCGTGGTTGTGTAGTTACAGCGGTATGGAAAGCATCGAATATTTTTTCTTCTTCACCGGCAGGAATGCCTGATCCTTCGTCCTCAATCACTATTTTTACTTGTCCGGCATACGCATTGCAGTGAAGGGCAACTGGCGAGCCTTCAGGTGTGTATTTGGCGGCATTTTCGAGCAGATTGACCAGCACCTGCTCAATCAGCAATCCGTCAACATACAATGCTGGTAAATTCGGCGGTATCTGGCAGGCAATCTTCCTGCCCTGTAAGACCGATTCCGTCTGCTTCAGCGCATTTCCCACCAACTCAGGCAGAAAATAATAATCCTGCTTGAGTTTGAGCTTACCGGAGTCGAGCAACGTTACTTCCAACAGGTTGCTGACGATACGTTCCAGCCGTGCCACCTCACCATGTGCAGACGCCAGCAATTCTTTTTTATCATCCGGCTGGAGGCGATTATCTTCCATCAATAGGCTGCTGATTACGCCTTTGATCGAAGAAAGCGGTGTGCGGAAATCATGCGATACGGCACTGAGCAGTGCATTGCGTAGTTTTTCCCCTTCGGCTTCGACTTTGGTTTTTTCTGCCATTTCGGCGATATCGGTACGCTCCAAGGCCGAGGCTGCCAGATTGGCAAACGTATGGATCATTTCACGCTCGTCGGCGGTAAAGCTCTGGTGCGTACGCGGCATGACCCCAAGCACATATTCCGTTCCCTTGAGCGGTATGTAGTAACCCTGCGCGCCCGGCAATGTCGTTGTGCCAAGCCCAGAAGACTGCTGATGCTCGTATGCCCAGCGTGCTGCCTGTTCCTCGCGCAACACCTCCAGCTTCGTGCTAGGTGACCACACTATTGCCTGCGCATTAAATGCTTCTTCGATATGGTGGGAAGTAGTAGCCACGATCTGTTCCCGCCCGCGCGTGGCCGTCAGTTCATTGGACATGGCATAAAGAACCGAAGTGTTATGCTCTTTGGTTCGGAAAAAGTTTCGCTCCGCTTGGAGTTTTGAAGTTTGTGCTCCCGCAATAATACCAGAGACAAGCAACAGCAGCAGCGTCAGCACGTCCTTATAATCATTCACATAAAATGTGTAATAAGGTTTGGTGAAGAAAAAATTATAGGCGAGAAATGCAAAAATACTGGCGGCAATGGAAGCTCGCCGACCATAACGTGCAGCGGTGAGTATGACCCCCAACAGATAGAACATGACCGCATTGGCCGGATTCAGATAGTCCCGCAACGGCAAAGCCAGCGCGGTAGCTACAGCGCTGGTGGCAAGCGCAAAAACATACGCTTTCGTGGGGGAATTCTGGTTGGTGTCAGGTACTCGCATTCCCTGAAATTAGTCTATTTTTCCATCCAGCGCGAGATTCAATTTGAGTACGTTAACGGTTGGCTCCCCCAAAACTCCAAGCTGGCGATTTTCGGTATATTTTTCCACCAACTGGCGCACGGCAGATGCGTTGGTTCCGCGTGTTTTAGCCACGCGCGCTAATTGGTATTCCGCTGCCGCAGGGCTGATATGCGGATCGACGCCACTGCCAGAAGCGGTGGCCAGATCGACGGGGATAGGCTTCGTGTTGCTGGGATCGGCGGCTTTCAACGCCTCGACACGGCCTTTTATCGCATCCATGAGCGCTGGATTATTGCTGCCTAAATTGGAACCGCTGGAATTGCTGGCGTTATAGGCATAAGGGCTGGTAGCTGACAGTCTTCCCCAAAAATATTTAGGATCGCTGAAATTCTGGCCGATCAATTCCGAGCCGAGTGCTTTGCCATCCTTCCCGATAATGAGGCTGCCTTGCGCCTGCGAGGCAAAGAGCGATTGCAGCGCAGCGGTAGATAGGACTGGATAAGCCACACCGCATAACAACGTAAATAGCGCCAACGAAACAACGGTTGGTCGCAAAGTTTCAATCATGTTTTTCATACAATCCCCGCAATGGTTAGCAGCCAATCAATGGCTTTGATGCCGATAAATGGCACGATGATGCCGCCCAGACCATAAACCAGCGAATGGCGCGCCAGCAGTTTGTCAGCACTATCCGGGCGATATTCCACGCCGCGCAGCGACAGCGGAATCAGGAACACGATAATCAACGCGTTGAAAATCACCGCCGACAGGATGGCGCTCATGGGTGAGGTTAGGTGCATGATGTTGAACACCATCAGCATCGGGTAGGTGCTGGCAAACGCTGCCGGGATGATAGCAAAATACTTAGCCACGTCGTTGGCAATAGAAAAGGTGGTTAGCGCACCGCGCGTCATAAGCAATTGTTTGCCTATTTCGACAATCTCGATTAGTTTTGTTGGGTCGGAATCGAGGTCGATCATGTTGGCAGCTTCCTTGGCGGCCTGTGTCCCGGAATTCATGCACACCGCCACATCGGACTGGGCAAGCGCCGGCGCATCGTTGGTGCCGTCGCCCACCATCGCCACCATCTCGCCGCCGCGCTGTTTTTCACGAATCAAAGCCAGCTTGTCCTGCGGTTTGGCTTCGGCGAGGAAATCATCAACACCTGCTTCTGCGGCAATCGCTGAGGCAGTAAGCGGATTATCGCCGGTAATCATTATGCTTTTGATGCCCATGCGACGTAGGGCTTCCAGCCGTTCTTTAATACCGCTTTTTACCACGTCTTTGAGGTGAACAACACCAAGCACGGTATGCCCGTCAGCTACCAACAGGGGCGTGCCACCGGTACGGGCAATTTGTTCGACGGAGGTTTTAAGCGAAGGCGGCATCATCCCGCCCAGGCTTTTTACATGCTGATCGATGGCGTCGCCTGAGCCTTTCATAACGAGGCGATTGCCGATCTTGACCCCACTCATGCGCGTTTCTGCGGAAAAAGGAATAAATTCACCACCAAGTTTGGCCGCATCTGTCGGCGCAATCTGATATTTGCCATGCGCCAGCGCCACGATGCTTTTGCCTTCCGGCGTTTCGTCGGCAAGTGAGGAAATCTCGGCGGCTTTGGCTAGGTCGGTGACGCTGATGCCATCGGCGGGAATAAAAACTACAGCCTGGCGATTGCCATAGGTAATGGTGCCAGTTTTATCGAGTAGCAGCACATTGACGTCACCAGCAGCTTCTACCGCCCGGCCGGACATGGCAATGACATTGGCTTTCATTAACCGGCTCATGCCCGCAATGCCGATGGCGGAAATCAATCCGCCGATGGTGGTGGGGGCGAGGCATACGAGCAGCGACACCAGTACGGTAATGCTGACTATCACACCCTGACCGGATTTTTCTACGCCGAAAGCAGAGAACGGCCATAATGTCATAGTCACGATCAGGAAGATAATGGTCATGGCGGCGAGTAATATGCCGAGTGCAATTTCATTAGGCGTGCGTTGGCGCGTTGCGCCCTCGACCAATGCAATCATCTTATCGATAAACATTTCGCCGGGATTGGCGGTAATGCGGATTACCAACCAATCGGAAACCAAGCGTGTGCCGCCGGTGACTGAATCATGATCGCCGCCTGATTCGCGGATTACTGGAGCAGATTCGCCGGTGATCGCGCTTTCATCGACCGAGGCCACACCCTGAACAATTTGCCCATCGCCGGGTACGAAATCGCCAGCTTGTACCAACACAAGATCGCCCATGCGTAGATCGGTGGAGGGAATTTCCTTAAAGCGTGTGCGGTCATTCGCAGAAACCAGCTTTTTCGCCAGCGTCTCACGACGGGAGGCTTTTAGAGAATCCGCCTGTGCCTTGCCGCGCCCTTCAGCGATGCTTTCGGCGAAGTTGGCGAACAATACAGTGAACCACAGCCATACGCTGGTGGTGATGATGAACCACGGTGCTTCCTGGCTGGTAGGATGTATTAGCTGCTGCACGTAAATAAGCGTAGTGAGAATACTGCCGATATAGACGCAGAACATCACCGGGTTTTTAAGCTGGTAACGCGGCGTCAGCTTACCGAAAGCTGATACCGTTGCCCGCCATAAATTGGCCGGATCGCTAGCATGATAAGAAATAGTGGGCTGAGCGTTCATAGGATTCTCATTTAATCAGGTTAAAATGTTCAACAGCAGGCCCAAGGGCAAGTGCAGGCACGAAGGTAAGCACGCCGACCAGCACCACCGTTCCCACCAGAAAAACGATGAATAATGGTTTGTGGGTAGATAGTGTTCCGGCCGAGCGCGGTACGGTGTTTTTGATAGCCAACGATCCGGCGATGGCCAGCACCGGCACGATGATGAAATAGCGGCCAAATAGCATACAGATGCCTAGCGCCGTATTGTAAAATGGCGTGTTGGCGGAAAGTCCTGCAAAGGCGCTACCGTTATTGTTGGACGCGGAGGAAAATGCATACAAGATTTCTGAGAAACCCTGCGCGCCGGGATTCAATATGCCTGCCTTGCCCATATCGGTCATGACACCAAGCGTCGTACCGAACAGTACAAGGAGCGGTGTGATAAGGATGGCGATGGAAGCCATCTTTATCTCGAATGATTGGATTTTCTTGCCCATATATTCCGGCGTGCGTCCCACCATCAATCCGGCGATGAACACGGCAACGATGACATACATCAGCATGCCGTATAACCCGGAACCAACGCCGCCATAGATAACTTCACCGAACTGGATCAGCAGCAACGGTATAAAGCCACCGGCAGGTGTGAAGGAATCATGCATGGCATTGACCGAGCCGTTGGAAGCGGCGGTGGTCGCCGAGGCCCACAGCGCCGAATTGACGATGCCGAGCCGCGTTTCCTTGCCCTCCATATTGCCTCCCGACTGCAGGGTGCTGGCATGCTGGTCGATATTGAAGGCAGTAAAATGTGGATTGCCGGATTGTTCCGCCGCCACGCAATAAAACATCAGCGGTACGAAAATGACCGTCATCGCCGCAAGCAATGCCCAGCCCTGGCGACGATCATTCACCATCGCACCGAATGTATAGCAGAGTGCCGCTGGGATCAGGAGGATGGCCAACATTTCCAGGAAATTGGAAAACGGCGTCGGGTTTTCATAAGGGTGCGCTGAATTAACATTGAAGAAACCGCCGCCATTGGTGCCCAGCTGCTTGATGGCGATTTGCGCCGCCACCGGCCCTACCGCGATGGTCTGCTCGGTGATGGTATCGGCTTTTTGGGTCACAGTGCCGGTCGCGTCTTTTACCTCTGCCACCTGCTGCGTTTCTATATATGGCACTTTGATATATTCGCCGAATGTCTGCGGAATGCCCTGCGCGCCGAGCAGAAACGTCCATAGCAGCGCCAGCGGCAACAATATGTAAAGAGTGCCGCGCACGATATCCGTCCAGAAATTGCCGATCTTGTCGGTATTCTTGCGCGCGATACCACGAATCAGCGCCACCATCACTGCCATGCCGAGTGCGGCCGATATGAAATTCTGCACCGTCAGCCCGATCATCTGGCTGAAATAGGATAGCGTCGATTCGCCACCGTAAGATTGCCAGTTGGTGTTGGTGATAAAGCTCGCTGCCGTATTAAAGGCGAGATCGGGCGTAATATCAGCCATACCCGCCGGATTCAGTGGGAATAGCGATTGCCAGCGCAGGATGCAGTAAAGCAACACGAATCCGCCCAAGCTAAACATCAGCGTGGCGGCGGTATATTGTTTCCAGTTCATTTCTTTGCGTGGGTCGATGCCGCAAAGTTTGTAAAAAATGTTTTCCAGCCAACCAAATGGCTTTTGTAGCCATACGGTGTTGCCTTCATATACGCGCGCCATATACCCGCCCAGTGGCTTGACGCAGGCGAACAGCACAGCGAAATAGAGGGCAATCTGAAGAAGCCCGTTGCCGGTCAGGAATGAACCGCTCATAAAAATACCTCCGGCTTTATCAGGGCAATGATGAGGTAGATAAGGAGTCCGACAGCGGCCAGCCCCGAAATAATGATAAGCGGGTCCATATTATTGCTCCTTCAAGCTGTCGCTGAAAACGGCGAGACCCCAGCAGATCGCAAAAAATCCCGCGCCCAGTAGTAGATAAATAACGTCCATATCAAACCTCGTTCTGGTTTGATTTAAGACTAGGACGATTGCTGTAGTGGAGGTGTAAAAGTCGGCGGGCGGGATGTAAAAAAGATGTAAATTATCTATGAAAGAAGTTCTTCCTATTCTTTTTCATCTGTGGCATCCCCATAGCGATGCTTGCGAAGCATGATATCTTCATCGGCGCGCTTCTTCTCAACTTCGATTTGCTTTTCCAAACCGGCGATATATTTCCGAGCGAATTGTTTTATCTTATCGTCAGTGTCATCCAGCCACGGTTTGATTTCCTCTATCTTTCGCTGATGCGCTTCTGCGAAGCCATATGCACCCCATACAACGCCGGTGGTCTGCAAAATAATGCTTACCTCGTTTAATAGTTTGCCACCCTCTGGCAGCACTTTCACCAATTCCTTGCATACTTCATGAAGGAAAGGCTGGCCTTCATAACCACGCAATATGGCCAATACAAATAGCAGGTTTTTTTCATCCTTAGTGCGCACCAGCTGTATCAGCTTATTGATAAATAGCTCGGATGGGTTGGGGAAAATGTTTTTGAGTAATCGACCGCCGCGATAAATGAACATACCGTAATCGCCATCATAGGTGGCCAATACGATATCAACGGCTTCCACCGGAATTTTTGATAGCGGCTCTGCCAGTTTATGGAAGCTAAAGGGAATCGGTTCTTTTTTACCGCCGATATCCTCCTCTTTCTCTGCTGCGATTCGGTCACAGAAAAATTTAACCACCAGCGCAGGAAATTTCTCTGCAATTCTGCATAGAATTTCTTCCGCCTGGTAGTCGATAGCGTCAAGATGGAATAGGTTATCAAGGATGCGCTGCTGGCCAGCTGCGTCCATATCGGCCAATATTTCGCTGCGTTGCTTCCGAAACCAAAAGCCGAATATCCATCCGCTATTCTTGTTGCCGGTCAAAATCTCCAGCGCGGGCAGGAATAGCTCTTGTATTAGATGCTTAGTGGTATCGTTATATTGCGCTGATATAGTCAAAATCACCTGATTGATTGCGCCAAAATTATTGGCGGCTACGGCAGCAGCATAAATCTTTTTCAGCAATACCTCATCTAAGCCCGCCGTATATTCAAAGAGGCGTGCCAAGGCGAATAAATAGCGCCCCTGATCAATCCAAGTGGTAATAATACGCTTGGCATTTTCCCTTTCCGTAGTCTCCCATACGCCGCATAGGATGGGGATAATAAAGCCCTCCAGCTGTTCTGAGGTTTCCGATAACAAGCGGAGCGCCAAGGCAGGAGAAGCATTGCCGAAATGTTCTAAGAATTTGGCAAAATAAGGGAACATAGCCATATCATCGGATTTGATGCTGGCATAATTAAGGATACGTGCTTTCCAGGCAGGATAATCGTCTGCCGTAATGGATGCAGCAAATACCTTGGCTTTTTCTTCCCGCAGGGCCTGCTCCCGTTCAAAATCTTCGTGATCGCGCTCTTGTGTTTCATCCCAAGGGCGGAATACACCTTGAAAACCGATCAGTATTTTGAAGATTTGATATTCCGCGTGCGCATCGATGAGAGCTTTGACCTCTAAGGCTAATGCTTTCACGTTTTCATTTGCGCCCCTTCGGTAGAAGAAATATGCGTCATGTTCTATTTTCTGTACGATGAGTAAATCTGCACCGGCAATTACTGTTTTCATAAACTGCAAGATGGAGGCAGTATCCTGCATGACCATAGCAAGCACATCATCTTTATAACCTGTATGTGGCGTGTGCGTGGCGTGGTTCATGCTGCTTAGAACAGTTTTTTTACGTTCGAGAGTATCGGCAAACCCATAGAGATTTTGCAAAATGGCCAGCGCTTGTTGGCGAATATCCTTAATACCCTGTATGGCAGGAACCGCGCCGGTGCTTATGGTCACGGATTTATATGTCCAATTTGTACCCTCGATGGTGGGAGATAAAATTTTATTACATGCGGCGATAATGCCGGAAAAGAATTTTCGCCTATCGGTATCAGAAAAAGAATTAATCTTCTCGATCACCTTTTCTTGCGGCTCCCAACCAAGCCCAGGCCAATCTTTCCCATCGCCATAAAAAATATCCCGGTCAAAACCGGCCAGCATTTCAATGCCGTGGATGGCTTTTTTAGCTACCTCTGTATTTGCATGCGTGGAATATTGGAAAAAGATATCCAAAATGGCGGCGGGCTGGTGATAACGGATATGCTCCAGTGTCTCCAGGGCTTTGCCGATGAGTGTATTATTATTCTGATATTCACTTAATTTTTCGGCGGGGTAGCCCAATATTTCTTGATAGGTGAGCGTCAGCGTTGTCAGCCTGACAAACAGTGCCTTCGCAATTTCAACGGCTTTTTCATGCACTCGATATGCAATCGTATCCAACAGCTCAAGCTGATCATCAATAAGATCGTACCGCGTCTCCGCCTGTAGCGCCGCTGCAATCTTATCGGCCTCTTTGTTTAGCAAAGTTTGTGCAGCAGCGCCGCCAGCAAGGGCAAGCTGTTTGAGTGCTTTTTGCTTAAGTGTATTATCCATTATGAGGCCCCTATTATTTCAATTATTTCCGGCATGACCGATGCCATCGCCTGCTCACATATTTCTTTTGATTGTGGGGTCTGAGTATTGGGAAGCCAGTGGTTGCCGGTATCAAGCAATAACTCCTCAATGCGCAACCGCTCTGCATTGTTATCAATCACATCGCTTTTGTACTGCTTTGCCTCTAAAAGCGTATATAACTCTTGTTTACTGATAGGCGAGAACCACTGCGTATAGCCAAGGACGCGCAGCCGTAATGCCAAATCATGAGCGGCAAGTCCTTCTAACAAGGGCGATACTGATGATGTTTTTTGCGGCAGTTCTCTAATGGCACTAAATTGTTCAGCATATTTCGCATCAACTTTCTTAAGAGTCTCAATAAAAGCTTCGTTTCCTCCTTGTTCCGGCTGATCTCTGACAATAGCAATAACGTCGGGAAGGTCTAATTGCTGGGACGCGCAATCACCGAATAATTCTTTTACAAAATCTTTTGCATGACGCTTTACTTCAAACCCCGCTTTCTCGAAAGAGCGACTTAGATTTCCTTCTTCACAAACGATTATGGCATCTTCTTTATTAAGAGAATTTAACGCTGCTACATATATTAAGGCATCCCTGCGGTCATTAGGATTTTCCGCTTTGAAATAGTGGCCATCATCTTGGATGATAGTTTCCGCCACAGCATCCATCTCAGGCGTATGAACAATAATTTCGACACCGTAGCTTTGAAAAAAATGTTTGAAGGCTTTATAGACATCGGTAACGCTGATTTTTATAAGCTTCTTTTCAAAATTTTCTTGATAATATTGGCGTGATCGCTCGTATAAAACCCATTCACTGATAATGAGTTTTGTGCCTGCATTTACTTTCGACGCATTTAATAAGGCGGCTATTTCCGTTTCAAATTTAAGTGCCCTTAGAGCATTGGTATCTAAATAAATATTTGGCATAGACTACGTCGTAGAGCATCTGGCTAGGAAACCCAATTTTTCCATTCCCTGACTGATAGTACCTGGAAAATTTTGGTCGCAACCAGTTGCATATAGAATTTCTTTAATCGCCCCTTCCACAAAAGCCCTCTTGAAATTAAAATCCACCTGCAAGGATGTAGGGAACTGAATGATCTCAGAATTACTAAGGGCAAAATTCCCCATTCCGAGGGTCGATAATGAAATTCTCAGCTCCGCTTCGTTTTCATATTTTCTACCTTTGATGTAGGTATATTGTATTGGGTTGGGGAACCGCTCGCCATTAAGTTGCAACCCATTCCTATCCGCATATTCCACAATGCCATAGTTAATAGAAAAAATCTGATGGCATTGATTGTCGCCACACATTAAGGCGGATTGGCCGATTGTTTGGTTGAGCATGGTACGCAGCTTGTCAAAATCAAACACTAGGCAAACAGCGTCCTTTCCTCCGTTCCCATACTCATTCCAAATATAATCGGAATTACTGAGCGAAAAACAGCAGGCATACGTTCGCGCCCGGCTTGTGTCATAATATTTGGCCAAGCTGAATGACTGATCCTTGGCAAAGGTAGCTTTTTCGTTGCTCGCCTTATCCAGCAGCAACTGCTCACCATCCGTGTTATCTTGGTATGTATCTACGCGCCGAAAATACAGGTAATTACGCTTGAGCATATCCAGAAAATATTGCCCTGAAATAATCTTATACAGTGCCTGGCCTGATTCTGGCTGTTTCAGAAGCGGCGCATGAGGTTCGATATTGTGATTTGGATGTAAAAACATACTGTTACTTATAGCAATCCTGCTGCACATTTCACAGAAATACATGCACACGGTTGCTAAAAACATGCACAAATCTCTAAAACCCGTGCACATTTTACTAAAAATCGAGCACCGGGTTTGCGCTCAATAAACAGCCTTTTCCCTATACCTCGCTGAAAGCCTTACTGGCCGGGATTCTCCGGGAGGGGGCTTTTAGGTTCTTCCTCCGCGCGCGCTATGCGGGGGTGCAACGCCCGGAATCTCGCTAGCGCCAGCGCCTATAAACCCGTTTCGTTTCGCTTTTTTTAATGCAAAGCCTTGGAAATACTTGGTTCTAATGAATTGAGAAGCGAAATGGGGGTGCGAAACGCACTTCGTAATCTTCTTTAAGCCGCAGTTTCCCTTTGCCACAGCAGTTCGCCGATGTGTTGGCGCTTCATCTCCGGGTAGCGCATGACAACCAGGCGAAGCTCAGGTAAAGTTCGAAGCGTGTCCACCAGGGCACGCCAACGTTTTTAGATCAATGGGTTAGGAACCTTGCAACTTATAATCTTAGAAACGACGACTTAATCTTATCATTCCCTGATTAGCGGAGTAGCCGTCATTGCTCCGGTAATAATCATAACCGGCCTCGAGCGACCATGTCTTCGCACTGCAGCTGCATGAGAGAAGGGTGATGCCCGCACCGAGATTGAGCGTATCGTTAGCGGTCTTCGTACCTCGAGTGTTAAACGATGACGAACCTGCCGCCGCGAACACTGCGTTCTGCTGCAACGTTGGGTTAGACAGTTCATGAAGCCATTTGACGTGTATATCGGGAGCATACGCGTTATCACGATAGCTGAAGTCACGCCCTACCTTCACACCTAGCCCGGACTCAAGGAAATTGTAGCTCTGTGACTGCACGTTCAGATTGATATCACCCGCGCCCGTTTCGTTGTAGGCATTCAGATTAACGTGGGTGTACTGGAGGGAAGCCAGCGGCGTGATCGTGAATTTCTGAGCAGGAAAGTGATAGCCGGTGTTTGCAAAAGCGGTGTAATCCTGTCCACTATAACTGGCGTTTGCCGTGCGGTCTACGCCGGTAAACACAATGTGCCGCATGCCTGAATAATCATTCAAGCCAATGGATGCATTTCCGTTGACAAACCATGGGCCCTGCTCATGACCGATATAGGCGGTTGCCTGATAGCTGTTGGAATCGGTGCTGGTGTCGAACGTCTTTCCATCGATGGTGCTTTTTGCATAGCCAATGCCCAATCCGGCGCGTGTGCCAGGACCAACAGGCACATCATAACCGGCCATCGTGCCGAGAATAGTGGAATCATATCCTGCGATATTATTCTGGTTTCCCTGGTCTCCAGCATATCCGAAACCTTTCAGCCACCAACCGCTGCGTTTATCATCACCGCGGCAGATCGAACGTTTTTCATCAGGCTGGCCGGTCTCCTCGCACAGGACCGAATCCAGGCGAGATACCCAAAGATCCTGAAATTGTCTTGTGCCCTGAAAGGTAACTAAAGGTGCCGCCAGAGCCGGAGTCGATGGATTAAGTTGCGCAACCGCATTGGTGACATCAGCCGGGTTGGAGAAAGCGTTGATTGCAGCTAGGACGCCGGTAAGATCGGGGCCTGGCGAAGGAATGTTTATCAAGACCGGTACTACGGGATTTGAGGCTACCTGCAACGGGATACTGTCGGTTTTTATGGTTACCAGACCGTTTAATGTGCCGGCGAGAGGCACAGCGGAGAACGTATAAAGCGGATTGGTAGGATTCTGGGCTGTTACAGCGACAACGCTCCCAGTAGTGCCGCTCGAAGCCTGAACGATATTGAACAAGCTTCCAACCGGTATATATGCCGTCGAGGGGACAAGTACATTGATCCCAAGCGTCGCCGGAAGGGTTGCAAATCCCGTCGGTATGATGTGGCCATAGACCGTCGGGCTGGCCAGGGTTGTATTGATACTGTCAGGTCCTGGATTGTCGATCTTAAGCGCACCGGTGACATTGAGTGTATTCGTTCCAAGGGAAAATGAGTAGGCTTGCGTTGCACCGTTGATAGTTGCGCTAACCCCAGCGGTGTTGCTTCCTCCGAGGACATTAATGGCTTTGAGCCCATTCGCGCCACCGACTGCGCCGGTTAACTGACTTCCGCCGCCAAGATCCAATGTGCCTGTATCTGCCGTATTGGTGGTGAGCGCGCCGGTGAGGTGCGTATTCGGAGCAAGGCTGATCGTGCCGTCACCGGTAAAATTTGTGGCCCCAATATTGGTGATGGTTCCGCTGTCGAAGTTTACCGTACCCGTTCCAACGTTCATCGTGGTCGTAAAGACCGTTCCGAGAAAATTCACCGTAGTGCCATTGGTGGCGGCGATATTTAGAAAGAATGCTCCTGCCGTGCCTATATCTCCATACACCGTCGAGTTGCCATTGAACGTGATATTGGACGTACTGGAAGCATCGGTCGAAACAGCAGGAGGGCTAGTCGCCAGAGCAGTGTTGCTCGAAAATATATCCTGCGTCCCAACGGTCAATGTCCCCGTTCCGGCTCCGCCTGTCATATCGACGCCAAATACGCCACCGGTTGGTGTGTTGAGCGGAGTGGTTCCAGCGCCGACGGCTGTTTGCCTTACGGCAAAACTCGGCGAGGCCCAAGATGTGACTACAGCGACAGAGCATATGAGAAAAAGTTTGTGGTTCATAAACATGTTCTGAAAAGCCTTCGATTAATTAGAGTTACAGGGCATTACTTCCCCACTTGCGCCATGTAACTGCGCATCTATTGCAACAAGGCACGATGCGAAATCACTCGTATTACGTAAGGATGTCGTAAGGGAGGTGATGGTAAAGACGGTTAAGCCACTAAAACTTGCTACATTGACCGCAGCGCGCATGACAAGGCCACCACATCCTGATAATAATCAGTTCGCAACGTGTCCACTAGGGCACGCCAACATTTATAAATCAATAAGTTACGCAAAAATGTGCCGAAACCGCACTCTGTGTAATATCCATAATTAATCTACATAGCCTTGACCACTATAAACAACGCCAGGTTGGTGCTGGTCATAACCTGTCCTTACGGGATCCTTATAAAAAATCAGATGTTCCATATCGTTTCTTGTTCCAAGAGATGCCAATTCATAATAAGTGGAGCGGATCAAAGCCTGCCACTAATAAACATTTTTGGGAGTAATTTTATGAATAAAACTTTCACACTACTCACTGTCATTGTCGGTATCGCTATTGCTTCTCCGACACTTGCCAGGAGCGAGGTTCAAGACGATAAGCAGGATATCCAGAGGGATATCGACGCTATTTATAAAGATGACATCGCCCTCCAGAAAGACCGCGAAACGCTGCGCAACGACCGTGCGGCAAAGGCTGCAGATAAGGCCAATGGAGATACAGTGAAGCAGGCGGCTGACAGCGCTCGTATTGGCGCCGTTCTCACTGCTATTGCAGAAAAAAAAGCGGAAAGAAAAGTTGATAGAGAAAAACTCGAACACGACGAAAAAGAACTGAATGAAGATAAGGCAGACCAATAATAAGAAACG
>Ga0207022_10087_pt2 | contig 25061 bp, 23 predicted proteins | sample Alteio_BWMinCont_46_FD_153307 | JGI IMG/M metagenome (GOLD analysis project Ga0207022, IMG submission 153307) | Enriched cells from forest soil in Barre Woods Harvard Forest LTER site, Petersham, Massachusetts, United States -... | ecosystem: Environmental > Terrestrial > Soil > Temperate forest >... | reverse complement strand
GTATTCGGAAAGCGGGCCCTTATGCGCATGCCGTCCGATCTTATCGCCAGATACTTCACGGCCGTTGACTCGGAATCATGGAAAATCCTCGATGACCTCCGGCAATCGGTGCGGTTTGTGCCGACTAATATCGTCGATCCAGCTGAGACGCGTCAGCATGGAAAATTCGATATCATATTCTGCCGCAACGTGCTGATTTATTTCGACGACACATCGCGACGGATTGCGGCGGAGAATCTCTACGAGAACTTGTTGCCGGGAGGATACATATGTTTAGGGCACGCGGAATCCATGAGCCGCATCTCGCCGTTGTTTGAGGTACGCAGATTCGACGATGCCATCGTCTATAGACGGCCATTGGAGTAAATCCGTGCCTGACAAAAAAGAACGCATTCTTGTCGTAGATGACGCCGCGCTTGTGCGGCTCTATTATCGGCAAATCCTCGAAGGTGCCGGATACGATGTCGATGAGGCGCTGAATGGTTTAGAAGCGCTCGAGCACGTCTTGACGCAAAATCCTGATATGCTCATCGTCGATGTCAACATGCCGCAGATGGACGGGCTCACATTTATTAAAGCCATCAGGCGTCAGGACACGCCGCTATCGTCTGTAGCAATTCTCATGATCAGCACGGAATCAAGTTCGCAAGATGTTGAGGCCGCTCGCGAAGCTGGCGCCAATTTTTATCTCAAAAAACCGGTCAGCCGCGAGCAGCTCATTGAAGTTGTGAGCCTTCTGTCGGGAGGTTCCGATGGATGAGTTTCTGGAACAGTTTCTGATTGAGTCCCGAGAACTTGTTGCCAGCGCCAGTCAAGACCTTTCAGCGCTCGAGAATACGCCCGACGACAAAGATAATCTGGACGCTCTTTTCCGGGCCATCCACACGCTGAAAGGCGGCGCGGGAATTGTTGAGTTCGATCCAATGGGACGCGTACTCCATGCGGCGGAAGATGCATTGACGGCCGCACGTTCCGGCCGGCGTAGTCTTACGCCCTTGTTGATCGGCGATCTCCTGGCCTGTTTGGATCAGCTCGTCCGCTGGCTCGATGTTACGGAGCAGACCGGCCAGCTTCCCGTCGGGGCCGATACCCAGGCAGATGCCATCGTTGAAAACTTTTCTGGAAACGGCGACGCGCCGCAAAGTTCAAAGACGACACAGAGCGTCAGGGCACAACCGGTCGCTCGACCGACAGACCTTGTGAAAGTCGTCCTCGACGAGCAAGCGCGCTTATTGACGGATACCAGATCGGAAGGCAGGTGGGGCCGTTGGTCCTCGGCCGCAAGGATCGGTGCAAAAATTCTCCGACAAATCGGAAGATCGAAGGAAGCGCTAGACCTTGAGAGCCGACGAGATCGAGCCTTGAAAGGTGGCGTAGCCGAGGACTTGGCTCAAATCCTCATCGAAGCCATCGTGGACCCTGCGCAGACAGCCCCGCAAATTAATCCATCTCCACGTACTTTTCGGGTGGAAGCCGTACGCCTTGATGAACTGGTAAACTTATCTGGTGAACTCTCGGTTGCCAAAAACGCGATGGGTCATATTTCTAAGATTGCGCAGGAAACAAACAACCCGCTCGCGCCGCTGTTGAGAGATCAATACGTCAACATTGAGAAACTCGTTACTGGATTACAGCAATCGGTGTTGAGGATGCGTGTGCTTCCCGTGCGTCACCTCTTTCAGCGCTTTCAGCGCTTGGTTCGGGAAATGTCGGTGTCATTGAACAAGCCGGCGCGTCTGGTGACTTTCGGCGAGGAAACGGAGGCCGATAAAGCCGTCATCGAAGCCCTTTATGAGCCACTCCTCCACTTGCTGCGGAACGCGATGGATCATGGTATTGAAGAAACGCAAAAACGCCGCAGCAGCGGTAAACCCGAAGCGGCTACGATAACGCTCCGCGCGTCGCGCCAGAACGAAGTTATGTTCGTCGAAGTCACGGATGACGGTGGTGGAATTGACGTCGCGAGGGTGCGGCAAATCGCTGCTGAGCGTGGCCTTGGCACATCTGAGAGTTTACAGGTTCTCAGTGATCCCGAAGTCATCAACCTTATTTTCGAGCCTGGGTTTTCCACTTCGTCGCAGGTGACTGAACATTCTGGCCGTGGTGTCGGTATGGATGCAGTGCGGACCGCGCTCGCACGACTGGGGGGACGCGCAACGGTTGCAAGCGTGGCTGGGTCTGCGACCACGGTGAGCCTTGTTCTGCCCTTCAGCGTGCTGATGACCCAAGTGATGACTGTTGAGGCGGGTGGACAGAATTTCGGTATTCCGCTCGATGCCATAGTTGAAACGATCCATATCTCCGTCAATCAAATCCAAGAAGTCGGTACCGCCAAAGCCCTCGTCCATCGAAATCGTACGCTACCGCTCATCGGCTTGGCCGGCCTGCTCGGAAAGGAGATGCCGGGACGCCTTCCGCGTAGCGAGGCGACCATCGTAATCGTGGCTCTCGGCGGCTACGAGGGGGCCTTTGAAGTTGATCGCTTGGGGGAACGGCTGGATATCATGCTAAAACCCATGCCTGGGCTACTCAAGGGGATACCAGGCGTGTCGGGCACGACGCTGCTGGGCGACGGGAGCGTACTAATTGTTCTCGATGTCGAAGCGCTTCTGTCATGACGAAAGGAAAAAAGCAGGCAAAGATTTCAAAATGGCCTCAAATTATGAAGAAGGAGGCGCGCTAGGTAATGAGATGATCATGAAGGCATAAGGCTGCTTATTTGCAATAACCAAAATATCGGTGTGATAATGACCTATAATATTCTTGTCGTTGACGATAGCAAACTTGCTCGCATGGCCGTCGCTAAGATACTTAAGGTTCGCCACCCGGATTGGAATCATCTCGAGGCGGCAAATGCCGACGAGGCGCTTGCACACATGAAGACCTCCAAGGTCGATATCGCGCTGCTCGATTTCAATATGCCGGGACGAGACGGTTTCGTGGTTGCATCTGAATTGCGTCAGCTGAATGCTGAAATGCCAATTGCGATTATTTCCGCCAACTATCAAAGGGAAATTGTCCAGCGCGCGAAAGATTTTGGCGCGATATTTCTCACGAAACCGTTGACCGAAGAAGCCTTGCATAAATTTCTCGAAGACGTAATGGCCACAGGTAAAGTGGGGGGAAAGTGAGCGAGAACGTTCAGGATATCATGGATGATTTGGAGCTGGATGCCCTCACGGAACTCGTGAATATCGGTGTAAGTCGAGCGGCTACAAATCTTCGGGATATGGTCGGCGAGGAGGTTCATCTTTCCGTGCCGAGCGTCGATCTTATCCGCCGAAAAAAAGCTGTTGAAATCTTGTCGCGGAATGATTCCAAACTCGTCGCCGTACATCAGGTTTTTGAGGGAGATATAACGGGTAGGGCCCTTCTGATATTTCCGGAAACCAGAAGTCTTGAACTTGTGCGCGCCGTTACCAGCGGCAATCTTCCGCTCGAGGATATCATCGATCTTGAGCAGGAGGCCTTGGCGGAAACCGGCAATATCATCTTAAATGGTTGCTTGGCGACCATGGCCAACATGTTGCAGCGGACATTCAAAATATCATTGCCCGAGATTCTGCGAGGCGATGGCGATCTCTTATTTAATATGCCGCCGCCACCAGAGAGCGGCGACGTCGTCATGTTTGTTTATATCAACTTCGCCATCCGTAGCCGTGATATCCAGGGATATATCGCGATGCTGATGGATATGCCTTCATTGACTACGTTGCAGCTGCTGTTGCGGGAATTCATTCAAAGGACGGGAGGCGCCGATGGCGCCTCACTTGCGTAATGTCGGATACGGAGACGACATCGACCATCGATGCTCTCGCCATTGGCGTCATCGTTCTTGACGATCAGCGGCGCATTGTTCGGTGGAATGAATGGTTAGAAGTGGCGAGTGGAATCCCCGGTACAGCGGCTATCGGGAGATTCCTTAGTGACGTTTTCCCGAAGACGCCATTGACACGTGTCCTCGCCTGCATGACCGATGCGCTCGAGGCGGGAATTGCAAGCTTCATTACTCAGTCTTTAAATCCCGATTTATTCCCGTTGAAGACACGCATCGGTAAGCGGTTGATTCATAATATCGCGATTAGTGCGGTCGAACGCGAAAGGCCGTTCAAGCACTGCATTATCCAGATCCTGGATGTCACCGGGGCCACCGAGCGCGAGCAAGTGCTCCGGAAGCGGCAGAACGCGCGTTATGACGCCGTTGTCGGCAGTGCTCAAGATGTCATCCTTACGGTTGATCCTCTCGGCATTGTTCAGTTTGCCAACCCCGCCAGCACGGCTCAACTCGGCTATGCACCAGAAAATATCATCGGACAGGATGCTGGTTTTCTGTTCAAGGATCAGAAGGCTTGGAAGGATATCCTGCACGCCATTCTCGATTCATCCGACGTCCATCTTCCGGCGGAACTCACGGCCATTCGGCAAGACGGCTCGCTGAGCTATCTGGAAGTCACGGCCTCCAAATGGATAAGTGATTCCCGTGTCTATGTCAGCGCCATTCTTCGTGACGTCAACGAGCGCCGTCAAATCGAGGAAGCTTTGCGCGATCTGAACACCACCCTTGAGCAGAAGGTTACAGAAAGAACCGACAAGTTGATGCAAACCGAAGAAGCGCTGCGTCAAAGTCAAAAAATGGAGGCCGTCGGGCAACTCACGGGGGGCATCGCGCACGATTTCAACAATTTATTGCAGAGCATCATTGGCTCGCTCGATCGCATAGGTAAACGGATATCCGAAGGTCGAATTTCCGAAGTCGACAAATTTGTTGAGGGCGCGATGGCATCTGCCAATCGCGCAGCGGCTCTCACCCATCGTCTTCTAGCATTTGCCCGCCGTCAGCCCATTGATCCGCGCCCTATTGATGTCCGCAAACTTCTGGGCTCGATTGAAGAACTCTTGCGTCGGTCGGTGGGGGAAGGGATAGATATTACTATCACATCAGTAGAGAATCTTTGGCTTGTTCGCTGCGACGCCAATCAACTTGAAAATGCTATTTTGAATTTGTGTATCAATGCTCGCGATGCGTCTCCGGACGGCGGCGCGCTGAGCCTTGATGTTGCAAATATAGTAGTCGATGAAAAGTGCGCGGCGCAGCGGGACATCGCGCCGGGGGAGCACGTCCGATTCAGGGTGAAGGATAGTGGCGTCGGTATGCCCCAAGATGTTATCGACCGTGCTTTCGATCCATTTTTCACGACAAAGCCCACAGGGCAGGGTACCGGTTTGGGACTGTCCATGGTCTATGGCTTCGTCAAACAATCAAACGGATCAATTCGATTGGAGAGCCACCCGGGACATGGAACAACGGTTGAGATATGCCTCCCGCGATTTCGGGGCGAACTGGATGGCGAGGCCGAAGTCAAAGTCGCCGAAAAGTTCGTATCGGAACAAAATAAATTCGTCCTTATTGTTGAGGACGAATTCATGGTGCGATTTCTGACGGTCGACGTTTGCAGTGAACTGGGGTACCGTCCTTTGGAAGCCGCGGATGGCGCTGCCGCGCTCAAAATATTGGAAAGCTCACAACAGATTGATTTACTCATTACTGACATCGGCATGCCGGGCCTGAACGGGCGTCAGGTCGCAGATGCCGCTCGCGTAAGTCGGCCCGATTTACCAATATTATTTATGACCGGCTATGCCGAGACCGCCTCAAGCAGCGGCTTCCTGGGGAAAGGCATGGAAATTATCACCAAACCGGTTTCGATGAATATGTTGACCGATCGTATTCGCGCAATAATGGCGCCAAACTCGTAGGTTTCCACCGCAGGCTTCTTGGTTTCAAACCGAACCGGACTTGGATGACCCGGCAGTCCGAATAACCACGAAAGAAACCTGCGATCCCCGTGTTCTCCTCATTTGCAACTTTTTCAAGTGCAGAGCGTGGTGCAATGGAAAGTCGCGACGCTTATGCCTTTTATTATACTCCTGCTCTGACCATTCAACGAGCAGTGAGTCACCCGTCCCCGCAATGCAAGGTATTTATTCATCCGCCCGCTGGGAACTGTTTCACAAAACGGCAGTTATGGCATCGCTAGTTGACGCATCGGCGTAATCGCCAAATGCCGGCGGCGCGCAACCGGGGATTTCGAATGAACACCGCGACATTCGTAAGCAGCATTGCTGTTCTCGCATCCACATACAGCTTTGCTCGCCGGCCACGCTCCTTGAGGGGTGCCCGCTCGTCGTGACGAACTCCATCTGCCTGACCATTCGCAATGTCATCTTGGCGATGAAGCTCTTGCCCCCGAAAGAAGAATGGAGTCGCTGACACCTTGGATCCCAACGTCAAGTCGATTTAACAGCACTTGAACAAATGTGGTGGCCGACCGCTGAAGGAAATGACGACATGAAGCCCAAGAATATAAATATCTCCACGAAAAATCCTTCAGCGCGAAGAGGCGCGAATAAGCTGGCCCCAAAAGGCGGAAAGGCCGACTTTTCCTCCTCCTACGACGAGATTCAAGGCGCCGGCGGTGAAACCCACCAGTCTGGCACACAGACTCTTACGACACAACAGGGTATTCCGGTAGGCGACGATCAGAATTCGCTCAAGGCCGGTGCACGCGGGCCAACTCTGCTCGAGGACTTTCACTTTCGCGAGAAAATATTCCACTTTGACCATGAGCGCATTCCCGAACGTGTGGTTCATGCGCGGGGCTATGGCGCGCACGGTTACTTTCAGGTGACCGATCCGTTAACCGACATCACGCGCGCAGACGTATTCCAACGTAGGGGCGAAAAGACTCCCGCCTTCGTACGGTTCTCCACCGTCGCGGGCAGCAAAGGCTCCGCTGACCTAGCGCGGGATGTGCGCGGTTTTGCCGTCAAGATCTACACCAAGGAAGGTAACTGGGACCTTGTCGGCAACAACATTCCCGTGTTCTTCATTCAGGACGCGATAAAATTTCCCGACCTCATCCACGCCGCAAAGCCGGAGCCCGACCGGGACTTTCCACAGGCGCAAACCGCACACGATAACTTTTGGGACTTTATTTCTCTGACTCCCGAAAGCATGCATATGATCATGTGGGTAATGTCGGATAGAGGGATTCCTCGCTCATTACGATTCATGGAAGGCTTCGGCGTACATACGTTTCGCTTCTTGGACAGAAACGATAAATCCACCTTCGTCAAATTCCACTGGCGACCGAAGCTCGGAATGCAATCGGTAGTTTGGAACGAGGCCGTAAAGATAAACGGCGCTGATCCCGATTTCCACCGGCGGGATCTTTGGGAAGCGATTTCGACTGGGAATTTTCCGGAATGGGAACTGGGCGTGCAGTTGTTTGACCAGAAGTTTGCTGACAAGTTTCAGTTTGATGTTCTCGATGCTACGAAGCTCATACCCGAGGAAATCCTACCTTTGCGTATCGTTGGCCGCTTGGTTCTGGACCGCGTCGTTACCAACTTCTTCGCGGAAACCGAGCAAGTCGCCTTTTGCACACAGAATGTGCCGCCGGGAATCGACTTCAGTAACGATCCATTGCTGCAGGGGCGGAATTTTTCGTACCTCGATACGCAGATTAAACGCCTCGGCGGCCCGAATTTCACGCACATTCCGATCAACGCGCCGAAGTGTCCGTTTGCACATTTTCAGCAGGACGGCCACATGGCGATGCAAAACCCCATGGGAAGGGCAAATTATGAGCCTAATAGCTGGGGTAATGCAGGCGGTGCTCGCGAGAATCCCGCGCGGGGATCACGAAGCTTCGCTGAGCAGCAGGAAGGACCGAAACAGAGGATTCGCTCTGAAACGTTCTCCGATCATTACAGTCAGGCGCGGCAGTTTTATATCAGCCAAACGCCCGGCGAGCAGCAGCACATCGCGAACGCAATTGTTTTTGAGTTGAGCAAAGTGGAGCGACCCGATATCCGGGTCCGGCTCGTCTCGCATCTAATGAATATCGATAGCGACTTCGCAGCAACAGTTGCGCACGGGCTCGGCTTCGAGGTCCCAAAGCCCGCAAAAGCCGCCCGCCCGACGGACAGGAAGCTACCTCCTTCCGATGCTTTAAGCATTTTGAAGATGGCGGCGGGTACATTCAAGGGACGCAAGGTCGGCATCGTCGCAACCGACGGCGCGGATGCCGATCTCTACAACGCGCTGCAGTTAGCGCTAAAAAACCAAGGCGCAATCCTTGAACTGGTCGCCCCGAAAATTTCTGGCATTACACTTTCAGATGGCACCTCTGTGCCTGCCAAGCAGAAAATCGATGGCGGACCTTCTATTTTGTTCGACGCGGTCGTCATATTGGTAACCGATCAGGGCGCGGAATTGCTCGGGAATCATGGCCCAATGAAGGATTTCCTCAGTGACGCTTTCGCGCATTGCAAATTCATCGGCCATAGCGCAAGTGCTGTGCCTTTACTTGAGGCTGCGGGCATATTTCATAAACGCGATGACGGCTTCATAGCTCTAAACGCCAAACGTGACGCGTCCACTTTCGTCGAAGCCTGTCGCGATCTTCGTTTTTGGGCCCGCGAACCTCTCGCCAAAATGGCAGCCGAAGCGCCCAAGCGCGGCGGTCGCTCATAACGGCAATCACCGAAACTATTGTTTAATTGGATCATTGACGTATGGGGCGCGTGGAACGTGTCCCGCCGTACTTAAATCCCTGCAAAGGAAAATCCTCATGAAAATAGCCGCCCTCGCCGGCGCAGCATTAGTCTGGTTGACCGGTCCCGTGTTCGCACAATCGAGCCAAGATCCGCCGCGCATGAATGATACTCCTGCGGCCATTGCAAGCCCGAGCAACGTGAATAAAACCACGACGGCTCCCGTCGCCGGCAAAAATAGCTTTACCAGGGACGAGGTAAAGAAGCGATTGGAGGACAACGGGTACACCGGCATAACTGGCTTGGCGAAGGACAGCCAGTCCGTCTGGCGCGGCACCGCAACGATGTCCGGTAAGCCGGTAAATGTGGCGGTCGACTATCAGGGCAATATCACGGCGAACTAACGGCCCATTCGCTGTCTCAATTCATATAGGTGATTGAAATGACTACGATTGTAAATAAGCTTTATGACAATTACGGCGAGGCAGTATCTGCGATCAATGCGCTCGAAAGTGCCGGCATCTCGCATAACGACATCAGCATTGTCGCAAATGGCGTCAGTAGCAAAAATGATCCCACCCACAAGGATGCCGGCGCCAAGGGTGCCGGCGGTGGCGCGGCTGCGGGAGCCGTTGCCGGCGGCGGTGCCGGCTTGCTCGCAGGTCTCGGAATGCTGGCCATTCCAGGCGTTGGCCCGGTGGTGGCGGCCGGCTGGCTGATCGCTACTGCGGCGGGTGCCGCAGTAGGCGCTTCGGCCGGCGCGGCTACTGGCGGTATCGTCGGTAGGTTGACGGAATACCAAGTCAGCAAAAAGGACGCCGAGCTTTACGCCGAAGCCATCCGTCGCGGTAGTGCGCTTGTTTCGGTGAAGGCCGACGACAAGGAAATCGGAAAAGTGGAAACGATTCTCGAGCGTTTCAAATCGGTCGATCCCTCTCTCCGTCGCTCACGATATGAGGAGGACAACTGGACCTCGTTTGATCCAAATGCACCGGCTTATACAGCCGCCCAGATTGAAGCTGAACGCACACACTATCGCTAAACTCCCAGCACATCTGGAATGCCGTAACCGGACTCCCACACCCATAGGTGACCTTCACCTATGGGTGTTCTCTTTCTCTGCTTGAAAGTCATCATGACGTTGCCTGCAAAGCGCCAAGACGTACTCACCGGCTTGCGCCACTTGAAAATGTCGAGATCACCACACGCATACGTGCGCGGAAGTACCGTCCAATTCTATGCTGGGCTAAAAGCCGGCAGTGCCAAATTGCCGGTCGGCCCCGCGGTGTGGATTTGCGGCGACTGCCATATAGGGAACCTGGGTGTAATCGCGGACAAGAAAGGACGGGTGGCGACACAGATCAGAGACCTCGATCAGACCGTCATCGGCAATCCAGTTCATGATTTGGTGCGATTAGGGCTTTCTTTGGCCTGTGCCGCTCGAGGGTCAGAACTCCCTGGTATTGTCACCGCGAAGATTCTCGAAGAACTAATAGCGGGATACCAGGACGCGCTGCGCGGAAACTTCGATATTGAAAAAGATCGTTCCTACCGATCAAAATCGATCCAATCTCTCCTACGTCAGTCGGTGCACCGCGGCTGGACACATCTTGCGAAAGAGCGTCTCACCGATGTCGAGCCCACCATACCACTAGGCAGACGATTTTGGCCGTTGTCGCGCGGCGAAAGAAGCGCCTTAAATGCGCTTTTTAAGACTGATGACATGCGAAAGCTGGCGACGTCTCTGCAAAGTCGCGACAGTGACGAAACTATCAAGCTCATTGACGCTGCTTATTGGGTGAAGGGCTGTAGTTCTCTCGGTCGTTTGCGCTACGCGGCACTCGCCTGTGTCGGTCAAGGCAAGGCGGCGTCTTTTTGCCTATTCGACATCAAGGAGAGCGTTACGGCGGCCGCGCCTCGTTCGCCAAAGGCAAAGATGCCCAAGGACAATGCAGTTCGCGTGGTCATGGGAGCGAGAGCATTATCCCCCAACCTGGGCAACCGTATGATGGCCACGCGATTCCTCGATAAATCTGTCGTTGTACGCGAGCTCATGCCCCAAGATCTGAAAATTGAGGTCGACAGGTTAACTCAGCCGGAGGCAATGAATATCGCACGTTACCTCGCCGGCGTCGTAGGGCGAGCTCACGGACGTCAAATGAGTAAGGAAGTTCGGGACGAGTGGGTGCAAGACCTTTCTAGAAATTATACATCCTCGATTGATGCGCCGAACTGGCTATGGTCAAGCGTTGTCGAGCTCGTCGCGATACATGAAATTGACTACCTTGATCATTGCCGACGCTATGCAATAGCGGCAAGGAGAAATTAGAAATACTGCGGAGACGGGCGAACCTTTTGTGCGGCGCGCGGGTTAAATTTCCACAACTCAAACACCGTGGCCACCATGCTGACTCGCTGCATTCCCCCCCTGCCGTTAGAAACCCCTTTTGGCCGGGGCATGGCCGAATTCGTGATCGACTACGGTCCGGATTGGCATTTGCTCTGGGTTGTTTTTATCGATGCGACCGGTGAATGCCGAACCATACAGAATCCAGACATACGCCTTCAGCGAAACGAGACGTTGGGGACTCAACCACCAGCAAGAAGTGTCAAAACGCTCGCCACTGTTGCGCACCAAGCTCAATAGCAGCGTGCAGCGATGGGCAGAACGTTATTTGCAACTGGCTGAAGCCTGGTTGTGAGAGCCCGTAACAACCTTTACCGAAATCGCCGAAGTCCTTCGTCATAGCTGCAAATCGGTGACCCGCATCATCAACCTTTACCGAATTTGGGCTACTCCTTGAATAAGTCCAGTCGGCTCATCAGTTAACAAAACCCTTATCGAGCAGCGACCGCGCTTAGATCGAACATTGTCGCGTCCAAATTAGCAACGCATTGCGAGAAGGCGGGGGTACCGGGGTCAATGCCGAGGCGTGCGCAGGCGGTTTGTTCTTTTGCAAACTGCTCGCGCTGCGGAGATGGCGACGCGCACGCCGCGACAGTACACGTGAGCAGTGTGGCGAACAAAATTCTGACTATTTTCATGACGCGTGTCCGATCGTGGCTGGTGCTTGTTCAAGTCCGACAACGCACGTTGCAAACTCCGCGGTACCAATGCGCAGGCCACGAGTTTGACAAGTCTCTCGATCGCGTTGCGTCGCGTCGGCGTGATCAATCTGTACTAACGTCTGCTGCAGACTTTCGACACAGCCCATAAAGTGCGCTTCGCCCGGGCTAAATCCCATGACGTCCTTGCAGATCTGCTTCACCTGCGCGGCATGTTCGGACGAAACTCCCGGGTCCGCACCGACGCCCGAGCACGCTGTCAGCATTACGATAAGCGCAATCAATGGGGGTAGGCCACGACTTGTCTGATTCATCGGAAGATGTCTCCTAGAGCGGCTCTTGCGATTAAGGCGACCGAGGAGACAAAAGTACACGTGCCGTTTAAGGGTGTGATGAATACAAAATTAGAATTCGCTCATATCCGGTGATTGAGCGTGCGATGGCGGGGCTGCCGCCGATAAAGGTCGGTTGGCGACCATCGAAAACGACGATCGCCAACCGTAGGGGTGTTTCAGTTAGAACGGATAGTAGCGGAACGAGAACATGGCGATGTTTATGCCGGCGCCAGGACCGGGAGTCGCGTTAGAGGAGAAGATATAGCGCTTCACGTACTGGTCCTGGATACCGAACTGCATGTAACCGATGCTGCCCTTATAGAACCGGTACCAGAAGCCGCCAGTGACTTCGTACTGCCGTGCGGTCTGGCCGTTACAAGTACCACCTTCGACCAAACAGCCGGTGTCATTGATGGAGAAGGGATTGCCGTAGCCGAAGTTGCCGCCAGCCGTATAGTAGCGTTTATCAAGCTGCTCCGTCCCAGCGTAACCATAGACATCCAGCATGGGGTCCGGATGCCCGACGAGACCGACGAGCATCGACTTGTAGGGGATCGTATGGAAGTGACCCGAGCCATCAATGGTCACATCAGGCAATTGGCCAGAGCCGTAACGGCCCATGCCGTCGCCAATCATGAAACTCGCCTGCACATCGAGCATCTTGGGAATGACGGGGAGAACCGCGCTGCCGCCCATGCCCAGACCATTGACCGTATTGTTGGCGCCGGCCGCCACGATGCGGCTGCGGTACCAGCGCGAAATGCCGAACAGTTCATAGTGGCCATAACCGGGATCGGCCGCGGCTTTGATGATAATATCCGGCGCCGGATCGATCGACAGGGCCTGGCCGGTTCCGGGGGTCGTGCTGTTGTTTCCGTTCCCAAGCTGCGCGCTGCCGGCGTTATTGACAACAACGCCCGCCGGGGTCGTGCCGGATATCTGGGCTTGCGGGCTTTCGGCGGAAATGCCGAGCCACCACTTCTTGTCCCAATCCTTCACCAACCGAACCTGTGGATTGCGGGTCCAGTTGAAGCCCACGACGTACTGCGCTTCAATCCCGATCGGTGCGTTCTCGGTGCGTGGCGTGATGCCTACCTTATTGAGGGTCAACATGCTCCAGTTTTGCCCGGCGAGCACGTGCAGACCCATATCCGATCTATCGATCGTCGCGTAGATGTTCCGGATACGCGGCTGATAGCTGTTGCTTTCGTTCGGGTTGGCTGACGCCGCGGCGCCCAGAAAGTCCATCTCATAGTACGCACTCAGATGCGTATACTTGTCGAAATCACCGTCAGCGAGGATAGACAGCCGGCTCTGGCGCGCGGTGCCGCGGAATTCAGAGATGTGATCCTGCGACGAATTGGGGAACATGGCACCCGAGTTGAAGCTCGAACCGATGTCCGCCGTCTCGTTCTTATTGCGATAGATGCCGGCGGCTTCGATGAATCCCCCGAAGGTAATTTTGATGTTTTTGTTCTGCACGCCGCCGGACGGCGGCGAAGCGGGAATCGCCTCGGAGTTACCGTTGACGAAAACCAAGTGCCCGCCGTGATCCAAGATGTCCTTCTTGGCCGCATCTTCCTTGGCCTCGCGCGTGGCCTTTTCCTGAGCGATGGCCTCTTTATCGGAAGACTCCGTCGCTTTCATTTCTTCTAGCTGTTGTTTCAAACTGCGAAGCTCATCCTCCAGCGTGTCTATCTTCTTCGTCAGTTGCATTGTATCGGCCGCCCATGCCGGACCGGTCGTCAAGGCCGTACTCGTCAGCAACGCGAACACGCTGGCGGCTTTGGCGGCCCCTCGTAAGGTGAGGTTCGATCGCAATATCTTCATGTGGTTTCCCCGGGAAAAATTAAAGCGGGGGATTATTTACAGAATTATTCGCGCACCAAAATGACACAACGTTGACAATATTTTTTGTCACTTCGTTGGAACGACATCTTTATTAGTGAATTTTCAGAATTCGAGAAACGCGTGCGCGTCTATTATGAGTGAATCTTCAGAAATAATCCGCGAGCGTAATTGCGATTTCGGCACCGGTGGACAATTCAAAATGTACCTGGGTACCTGCGGGCCGCGATCCTTGCTGCGTATAGTGCTCGAAAAACTCCGCGTTCAGACGCCTTCCATCGATCGCGACGATCTCATCGCCGACACGTAACGCCGCAGCCTCGGCAGGACTACCGGACGCAACGTGAACAATCATGAGGTGATCGCCGACTCGCACGGCACCAATCCCGACCCTGTCTTTACGAAATGGCTGAGCGATGAGACGCGACGGAACCAATCCGAGACGGTCATGAGGAAAATCGAGCACGAGCCGGAATCTGCGAAAGATGGGGATTCCCACGACGGCGGGAACCCGCTGCGCCCAGCGCGCTGGAACTTCCATCGGCAGCTCTCGAAATATGGCGTGGCCCACTTTTAGTCTATCGACGACCGCGAGCTGGCTGATGCCGGCGCCGTCTATGCCCGTGCTCATAGCCGTGGACAATCTGCGACCGGCCAGGAGATTCTGATCCTTGGCGTATGCCGGAGAGATATAAATCGGGCGATCCGCGCCTAGGTCGAGGAGTGCCTGGATCGGCGCGTGTCCTTCGATGCTTATAGGCAATTCCCTGAGGCCGAAAGCTCCATGGCGGAGGGGCACCTCCGTGGCATGTTCGGCCATCGTTTGTCCCTGGGGATCCCGGATCTGCAGTCGCGTGCGTTCGAAGTCTATGTCCACGACGGCCGATTCGAATAAATCGCGTCCGAGAATAGCATCAACTGTCTGATGCGTCGCCGCCGCGAGATCTGAAAAGTCGAATACAGCAGCTATGGGGACGTCAAGTCGCATATTGGCAAATGCAACCTGAACGCCGCCAAGATGCAGCCCGTGTGCTTCATGGGTCAGACCGGCAACCTGAAAGCGGTCGCTGGTCGGCATTTTCAGGCGTGCCGCAAAAGCTTGGCTGATGGCAAAGGAACCGGCACCGGTATCGAGCATAACCTGTGCCGGGACACCGTTTATGCACCCAGCGAGGATGATGCGGCGCAAATCCGGCATCGAGAAATTTAGCCAGGGGGTCGCACGCGTGCCGTCGGCGAAGAGAGACCGGCTTTTCCCCCGATCAGATATGTCATCCGTTGAAGCCGCCACGCTCGGCGCTTGGGAGCCCATAAGGGCAAGCGCGGCCCCGCATGATGAGAGCGTCCGCAGAAACGCTCGCCGGTTCCACGATGGACGACTGATGCACCCGCCACACATCGATCACCCCTGCCCCGTGGACCTCCCACTTAAGGATGAGCTATTGTTCAGCGATAGGCAGAGGTGTTGGCTTCAAACATCGACGCGTCCAGGTTCCCGACGCAACTCGCGAAAATGGCGGATCCGGGATCAAGACCTATGTCAGCGCATGCCCGCCGTTCCTGGGCCGTTTGCATCTCGTTATTGCCGGAAGACGCACAGGCGGATGCCAGAACCGCAAGCAATCCAAAGGCCACAATTTTCGATATGTTCATGATGAAACCTCCCTGAGTTAATTCTGGACAGATGTGTGCCCGTTACCGACAACGCAAAGTGCGAAATCCCGTGTGCCCGGCTGCAGCCCCCGCGCGGCACAAGCGGCGCGATCACGATCAATTCGCTGCGCCTCATCTACGGAGGCCAGGGTCTGCTTTAAACTCATGGTGCAGAGTTGATACGCATACTCTGACGCGTTGAGTCCCATAACATCCGTGCAGACATGATGCACCTGGGCCTCGCGTTCGGGCATCACGTTGCCCGCATAAGCTTGGCCTGAGGCGCACGCCGAAGCAGCGAACGCTAGAGCAACTGCCGAGAAGGCAAATCCAAGGCGATGTATGTGAGCGCGTAAAATGGGGAGAGATAAGATTTTCATGATGACGACCTACCTGTGCGATGGAATGAGCACACGGTAGTCGGTCATTATGAGAGGCCGATAAAGCCCGCGTTAATATTTCCTCATATTCGATGGGCCGAATGATAATCCACGACCATCGTGACCACCGGATTTCGCAATCGCGCATACATGGAAATTGCAATGGCGGATGCCGTTCCGCAATCGCGATAAATTATGAGGGATTACTAATGTCACTCTCACTCAATTTTCAGAGTGAGGCACCACAATGTTGCGTATGTTTCTTAAGCCTGAGCAGTCGCTCTTGAAGGAACACGGTGCTCCGCGCCTCAATCGTCAGCATCTCTTCGGTCGTGTCGCGGTAAGCCCCCTTTTCTCCCATCCCCTCGGAGATCCGCGACACGACAAATCCTCGCTCCATTTGCCATGCTTTTAAAGCCGTGCAACCTGTTACCCGCCTACGGCTGCAATCACGCCCAAATATGGTAAAATGGGGGCATTGTTGATCTTAGTTACCCGAACTGCCCTGACCCGGCGGCATTATGAGTAGATATTAATCTCCCATTCATACCGCACTCATGGTCCCGCCCTACAGCAGACGGGCCATAGAAGAGTCGGCACAGAAGGCCTACCGAATATGCGTGTATTGATCGTTGAAGACGAAGACAAGCTCGTCCAAATCGTCGCCAGGGGTTTGAAAGCGGAAGGCTATGCCGTCGACTCGGCTTCAAATGGCACACAGGGTTTAGAGTTCGCCACGGCCTTCGCCTACGATGCGATCGTACTCGATATCATGCTCCCCGGTCTTAGTGGGTCCGATCTTCTTACCGCCATTCGGCAACGAAATCGCGCCGTACCAATTCTCATGCTCACTGCCAAGGACGCCGTCGCCGAGAAAGTCAAACACATGGAAGCCGGTGCCGACGATTACCTCACGAAGCCTTTTGCTTTCTCCGAACTGCTAGTCCGGATTCGGGCGCTTCTCCGGCGAGCACCAATCCAACGTAGTGATACGTTGACGGTCGCCGACCTGGAGATCGACCGGCTTGCCCGGATCGTAAAGCGTGGCGGACATCGCGTTGAATTAAGCGGCAAGGAATACTCTTTGCTTGAGTACCTCGCACTCAATCAAGGACGCGTTCTGTCCCGAACCATGATTATCGAGCATGTCTGGGACCAGAGCTTTGAAGGCCTGACAAACATTGTCGATGTTTATGTTCGGCAGTTAAGGACAAAGATCGACTCCGGCCACGGCATGCGCCTTCTCAAGACCGTGCGGGGTGTCGGCTATGTTCTAAACGATGCGCCCGGATGATCAACACACGCGCCATCCATTTCCGTCTGATCCTTTGGTATAGCGGCCTTATCACCGCGGTTTTGATCGCGTTTGGTGCGTATGTTTACCGCGGCGTCGAATTGCGCCTGTACGCCGACGCGAAACAAATCCTTGACCGACGTGCCTATCAAATCGCAACAGATATTCTGCCGCGAATCGTAACCGATCCGCCGGCCGTGGTTACGGAGGAAATACACGACATTTACTCGCCGGAAACCACTGACAGGTTCATCCGAATTTCGCGGCTCGATGGCACGATATTCTACGTATCGGGATCGTCGGGTAACGGAAAGTTTGACCCTCAACAGGTACCGACGGCCGCCTCAAAGAGCGCTGGAGATCGCATCGAGCTTCTTAGATCCGGAAGTGGTCTCCTGATCGTAACGGTTCCCGCCCGGATCGGTCACGACACCTATTTCGTCGAAATGGGGATGTTAACTGACGAATTGAAACGTACGCTGGACCGTCTGTTGACGACGCTTTTGATCGGCCTCCCGCTGGTCGTGATCACGGTGTCCGCCGGAGGCTACGTTCTGGTGCGTCGCTCCCTCAAACCGGTGGAGCAACTTCGCGCCACCGCACAGCAGCTTACATTCGGGACAGGGGGCCGGAGGCTGCCGGTCGCAAACACCGGCGACGATATTGAGCACCTCGCCGTTACTCTCAATCAGATGTTGGAGCGGCTCCATGAATCCTATCAACAGGTAAGCCGCTTTTCCGCAGATGCATCGCATGAATTGCGGACTCCGCTCACCATCATGCGAGGGGAATTGGAATCCATTATTCGCGCCGATGCCAGGCTTCCAAAACGGGTCAGCGAACACTTGATCAGCGTCCTGGAGGAGGTAGAGCGCCTCTCACATATCACCGAGAGCCTGTTTTCATTGTCGCGCTTCGACGCAGGCGAGGCAAAGATGCAAGAGGTTCCGGTGGAGTTGGACGGTTTGGTGCGAAGCACGGTCGACCAGATGAGGCTGCTCGCCGACGAGAAACTCATCAGTCTCATTCTTCAGATCGAGGAGACTGCGGTCGTTCGCGGCGACCCCGCGCGACTGAAACAGGTGATCATCGGGCTACTCGACAATGCACTCAAATACACACCCCACGGAGGGCAAATAACGCTCAAGGTCTATGTCGCGGATCGCCAAGCCGTGTTTGAAGTATCCGACACCGGAATCGGAATCGCCGCCGACGCGCTTCCCCACGTATTGGAGCGGTTTTATCGCGCCGACAAAGCGCGCTCTCGGCAGATCGACGGCGCAGGTTTGGGGCTATCGATCGCCCATTCAATCTGTCAGGCCCACGGTGGAACGATCGAAGTACTAAGCGTCGAGGGCTGCGGCACAACGTGCCGTGTCACGCTTCCGCTTGCGGCATAAACATTTTTCAAAGCAGGCACGGATGTCAATTCTTCGACGACCGATCGCGTTAATCGCACTTGCAGCCGTTTGCATCCTGGGGACGGTGTGCTGGTTGTCGTCCTCCCCTCAGGCCGCAACGAACATCGAATTATCGAAACCCGTGGCGGTGGTGAAGGTTGAACGTGGTGATCTCGTACGCGATATAACCTTCAGCGCTGAACTGCGTCCCTATGAGGAGGCTGATCTCCATGCGAAGGTCGCCGGCTACCTGAAGACTATCAACGTCGATATCGGAGATCAGGTCAAAGCGGGCCAGACCCTCGCAACATTGGATGTTCCCGAACTCCGCGATGATCTTGCACGGGACGACGCCGCGCTGCACGACGCTACTCTTGATTTCGATCGCCTGAAGGAAGTCGTCCGGCAACGACCGGGATTGCTGGCGCAGCAGGATATCGATCGAGCGCAGGCGACGTTCGAGATGGCGAAGGCGAACCGGGAACGGGCCGCCACGATGTTAAGTTATGCAACGATTACCGCGCCCTTCACCGGCATCATTACGCGCCGTTATGTCGATCCCGGAGCCTTGATTCAGGCTGGAACAAACTCGAACTCGCAATCAATGCCGGTTGTCCATATCGCTGAGAACACTGTACTTCGCTTGATCTTCCCCGCGCCTGAAGCGGTTGTGCCGCAGATAAAAGTTGGGACGCCCGTCGAGGTCGCGATCGAGGCGACCGGCACAAAATTCCTGGGCAAGATCGCGCGCATGGCGGGGAAACTCGATACCAGCACGCGCACGATGGATACCGAGGTCGATATTGATAACCGTGATCTTCGCATGACTCCGGGCATGTACACCTCGGCCAGGGTCATTCTCGAGAAGAAGACCGGTGCATTGGAACTGCCAATACAGGCCATATCTACCGATCAAAAGCCGACCGTATGGCGGGTCAATGACAAAGGCGAGATCGAGGAAATTCCGGTTGTTTTGGGCATGAAAACCGACGCACGGGTGGAAATCATCAGCGGTCTAAATGGCGGCGATGAAGTGGTGTTTGGAAATCGGAACGCCACGGGCATCGGCAAGAAGGTACAGCCCAAACTTGTCTCAGGTCTCTGAGCGCCGCCCGTCATGACGCCATCACTCACACACGCGCAAATCACGGCACTCGCTGGGTTTGGAACCTCGGCGGTCAGTAACGCTATCGAGACCTTCCGGGTGCGCATGCGGAATGAGGGATACATCGCCAATCCGATCAAACGGCAAATCGCACTGCCGCAATCCATGGTGGGCTATGCCCTGACAGTGCGGATGCGCACGGGGAGCCCACCGGCCAACGGAAATAGGTACGCCGAGGGCACGGACTGGTGGAGTTCCCTCGCCTCCGCGCCACGGCCTTCGGTCCTCGTCATTGAGGACGTCGATGAGACACCCGGCGTCGGATCGGTATCCGGTGAAATACATGGGACGATATTCCGCGCATTTGGCGTTATCGGAATTGTCACAAATGGAGCGGTACGCGATATCGATGCGCTCGCTCGCATGAAGATGCATGCTTACGCCAGATCCTTGAGCCCCTCTCACGCCTATGCGCACGTTATCGACGTGGGCACTGAGATCGAAATTGCCGGAACAGCAATCAGGAGCGGTGATCTCCTGCATGGGGATCAACACGGCATTGTCATTGTGCCGACGCAGATCGCCGCCGACATCCCGCGCGTCGTGGAGGACATGGTTGCGCGAGAACGAAAAATTATTTCCCTATGTGCGCAATCCCACTTTGATATCGATGAACTGCGCGACCTTATCGCCGCCTTTACCCACGATGACACCAAAGGTTCGTAATGTCGCGGTTCTCTATCAAATACCCCTATTTCATCATCGTCTGCTGTCTGATCGCGTGTGTGGTTGGAATTGCCGGCCTGGTGAGAATGCCGGTGGATTTATTTCCACAAATCAAAATACCGGTTGTGGTCGTCGCGACCTTCTATTCCGGCATGCCGGCGGAGGAAGTCGAGACTGCGATCACCGGCCGGTTTGAGCGCTTTTTTACCCTCGGCAGCGGCATCGAACATATTGAATCAAAGTCCCTGCCCGGCGTGAGTCTGATCAAAGTCTATTTCCAACCGGGCACGAACGCGGATTCCGCGGTGACGAGCATATCGAACCTCGCCATGGCCAATCTGCGGCGATTGCCTTCCGGTACATTGCCGCCTGTCGTCCTGAAGTTCGATGCATCAAGCCTTCCTGTCTGCCTCATCACGTTGAAGGCGGAAGGGCTGAACGAAACTCAGCTACGCGATCTCGGGCAATTCACCGTGCGCAATCAGGTGGCCAGTGTTCCGGGCGCCTCGGCGCCTCAACCCTTCGGCGGCCGTTATCGTCAGATCATGGTGTATGTCGATCCGCTGAAGCTGGAGGCCAATCAGCTGAGCGTCATGGACGTCGTGCGTTCGGTTAATGACTCCAACCTGATCCTGCCGTCAGGTGACGTTAAAATCGGCCCCTATGATTATAGCCTATACACCAATAGCCAGATCGATAACGTCAAGGAGATCAACGCAATCCCCCTCAAGACGGTAGGCACGTCCTCGGTAACCGTGGCCGACGTCGGACAAGCGGTTGACGGCGCGCAAATTCAAAACAATGTGGTGCGGATCGACGGTCAGCCGTCGGTATATCTGCCAGTCCTCAAGCAAGGCGGCGATTCCAACACCATTGCTATCGTCGATGGGGTCAAGAAAGTCGTTGGCGGTCTTCTCGACGTCCCGAAGGAGCTGGTCACCAAGGTCGTTTTCGATCAGTCGATCTTCGTCAAGAAGGCGATCGAGAATTTGCTGGATGAAGGCACCATCGGACTCGTTCTGACGGCGGTTATGATCCTGGTCTTTCTTGGAAGTCTGCGGGCGACCCTGGGCGTCCTCTTCTCCATACCACTTTCCGTTCTAACGACATTTGTCGTGCTGTCCCTGGGCGGCAGTTCCATCGATACCATGATACTGGGCGGGTTTGCCCTCGCGTTCTCGCGCCTTATCGATAATTCCGTGGTCGTGCTGGAGAATATCTATCGACACCTGGAGCTTGGCGAAACGCCCCAAATCGCGGCCGAGGTTGGCGGACGCGAAGTTGTCCTTCCGGTTCTGGCCGCCACGATTGCGACCGCGATCGTCTTCTTTCCGGTCACGATGCTTTACGGGGTCAGCCGGTATCTCTTCTCGGCGCTGGCATTGTCGGTGGTTCTCGCGCTATTCGCGTCTTATGTGGTTGCCATGACCGTGGTGCCGCTGTTCTGCGCCAGATATCTCCGCGGCCATGGTCACACGCCGATTGCCGCACCGACGGCGGGCGCTAATCATCCCGCTGCCATAGGATTCGGTGAGAGGTTCAACACTTGGTTCAACGCAAAATTCGAGATGATGCTTGGACGATATAACGTGCTGATCGCTAAAGCCCTCGCACGTCCGCGCCGCACGCTTGCTATGGGACTGGCGCTTTTTGCAGCCAGTCTGCTGTGCGTGCCGCTTCTTGGTTATTCGTATTTCCCGCGGACCGACCCAGGTCAGTTTGTGATAAACATAAAGGCGCCGACCGGAACGCGAATCGAGAATACGACTTTGAGCGTTGCCAAGGTCGAGGACATCGTTCGCCGCATTGTCGATAAGGATGATCTCGACATCATTGTCTCCAATATCGGTGTCACGCCCGGCTTTTCGTCCATGTACACAAGCAATACAGGCTCGCACACCGCATTCGTTCAAGTCAGCCTTAAGGAAGGGCATAAACTCGGCAGCTATGAGTATATGGATCGGGTCCGCGCCGCGGTTCAGAACGAGCTGCCCGAGTTGACCACGTATTTTCAAACCGGCGGGCTCGTCGACGCCGTTCTGAACCTGGGACTGCCTGCGCCGATCGATGTCCAGGTCTCCGGATCAAATCTGCAAGATGCGTATAAAACGGCTCACGAGATCGCCAGCAAGGTTGCCGACCTGAAGGGCGTGAGCGATGTCTTCATACCCCAGGACATCGACGCGCCGGGTCTTGAGGTGGATATCAACCGGACTCACGCGAGCGAAATGGGGCTGACGCAGAAGGAAGTGGTCAGTGATGTCATCACCGCGTTGACGTCAAATCAGATGATCGCACCCAGCTACTGGATCGATCCGAAGTCCGGCAACGACTACATGCTGACGGTGCAATACCCCGAGGGAAATCTGCAGTCCCTCGCCGATCTGAAGTCCACGCCCATCCGCGGCGTCGGCAGCACAAACTCCACGCGTCTGGAATCTGTCACCGATATAAAGCCCATCGAGGTACCGACCGAGGTCACGCACTATCAACTCAAGCGAACCATAGATATTTACGTCGCGCCGAAAAAGGAAGACCTCAGCCGGATCGCATCAGCCATTGACGGCATCATAGCCGCCACGCCGTTGCCCCAAAACGTTCGCACCAATGTCTATGGCTCCGTTGACGCCATGCACACATCATTCAAGAGCTTCGGGATTGGGCTGCTGCTGGCCGTGGTTCTGGTCTATCTCGTGCTTGTCGCGCAATTCAGGTCATTCATAGATCCATTCATTATTGTTCTCGCGGTGCCACCGGGCTTGGTCGGCGTTATCCTGACACTCGCCATCACCGGCACGACACTGAATGTTATGTCGCTTATGGGGATTGTCATGCTTGTGGGGATCGCAGTCTCCAACAGCATCCTCATCGTCGAGTTCACCCATCGCCTACTTGACCAGGGGTTGTCGCTGCAGGACGCCGTGATCACCGGATGCCGGGTGCGACTGCGTCCGGTGCTCATGACATCTCTGGCCACTATCATTGGGCTGATCCCCATGTCGCTCGCCCTTGGCGCCGGAAGTGAAGCCTATGCCCCGCTGGCGCGGGTGATCATCGGCGGTCTGACGCTGTCGGTTGCCGTCACGGTATTCATTGTTCCGACGGCCTTCCTGCTGATCTACCGCAAACTCGAAATGCGGCCGGCCGCCGTACCCACGCCGGCAGCGGGCGTGGCATGAGATTCCTGATCATCCTTGTGGCGTATGCCGCCATCCTGGTCGGAACGGCACATGCCGATGAGGCCGAGACACTTACGCTCGCCGACGCCTGCCGTCTTGCGCTTCAGAACCACCCCAATCTCCGCGCCGCACGGCTATTGACCCAGGCGGAGGCAGAAGGCGTTAATATCGCGCGGTCCTCCTACTTTCCGCAGGTTAACGGTAGTGCCGTACGCGCCTTTGCCGATCCGGGTACCCGCATCGGCGCGCCGGGTGGCATCAATGATCCCACGGTCATCGACCGGGGCTCTTTAGGAATCGGCGTCAGCCAGCTCATCACCGACTTTGGCCGAACTGCAAATTTGATTTCGTCATCGAAACTGCGGCTCCAGGCCCAGCAAGACCGAACCGCGCTTACAGCGGAAACCGTCGTGCTGAATGCCACCAGAGCTTACTTTGGCGTCCTCGGAGCCAATGCGCTGATGCGCGTCGCCGAGGAGACTCAGCATTCACGCCGTGCGTTGCTTGATCAGGTCTCCGCGCTCCGTAATAGCCGTCTTCGCTCGGACCTCGACCTTAGTATCGCCGAACAGGGCCTGTCCGATGCCAATCTCCTGCTTCTTAGGGCGCGGACGGCTATCGGCGAGGCCAATGCGACGTTGGCAGAAGCCTTGGGGCTGCCGAGCGTGCGCGAATTCGCTTTGACCGAAACCTCCGACACAACGCCCCCGCCGGGGGACCTCGAGGGACTTCTTGCCGAAGCGGCTATCCATAACCCGGACCTTCAGGCCATCAAGGCCCAAGCCGGCGCCGCGCGCAAGTTGGCGACCGCCGAACACGCGGCAAAGTTCCCGACCGTCAGTGCAGTTGGATATGTGGGGACAACGCCTCAACAGGACGCAGCGCAGACGATTCACTCGAACTATGCCGCCGGAGGACTCACGCTGGATGTGCCACTCTTTACCGGCGGGCGCCTATCGTCACGGGCGCATCAGGCATCGCTTCAGGCCGATGCCCTCGACGAGGCATATGACGAGCGCAGGAACGTTCTGACCCGGGACGTAAGTATCACTTATGGCGATACCCAAACCGCGTTCCAGAATATCTCCGTCACGGATGAATTACGTCGTAACGCCGAAACCACCCTAGATCTCACGCAGACGCGCTACAACATTGGCAAAAGCTCCATCGTCGACCTTAACCAGGCGCAGCTCGCCGCCACGCAAGCCGAGATTGTCCACACAGAAGCGCTTTACGCCTATCGCATTCAAAGCGCCCAGCTTGCTTATGAAACTGGACGCCTGACCGCCGACGCGATCCAATAATGGGATCACTCTGCCGCGGCGAGATTTCCTGGCGGCACGTGCACGGTCAGTTTAGCTGGCTTAAGCCAACGGGTGCCGCGCGCGTCCCAATTTCGCAATACCTGCTCCTGCTCCTCGGAGAGACGAGCTTTGGCGTAGTAGTCCCCGAGTCTCTTCACCAACATGGTCGGAAGCCTCGGCGCCATTGGAGCGAGAGCGACTTCCAGTTCGTT
>Ga0207022_10093_pt1 | contig 25106 bp, 27 predicted proteins | sample Alteio_BWMinCont_46_FD_153307 | JGI IMG/M metagenome (GOLD analysis project Ga0207022, IMG submission 153307) | Enriched cells from forest soil in Barre Woods Harvard Forest LTER site, Petersham, Massachusetts, United States -... | ecosystem: Environmental > Terrestrial > Soil > Temperate forest >... | reverse complement strand
ATCCGATTGACGCCGAAATCTCCAATCAAGGAATCGGCATTCACCACCCCCTTTTCGGCAAAGCGCTGAAGGAGAAGATGGATGCCCTCGGAATACCCTGCGAAGTCGTAGCGGCAGGAAAACAACTGGACGGGAGCACGCCGACGAGGCCCATCGACTTTCTGAAGGAACAGTTCGGTTTGAAGAAATAGTGCACGATCGCCGGTCTTTGCGCGTTCAACCGACTTACGGCCCGCAGGGACAAACGCCGAGCCACGCCAATCGAAATGAAGGAGTCGCGTGTGGCGTCAGTTCGGTCCGCCGCGCCGGCCGAATTATCTAAGCTGTTCGAGCATTTCGATCGCCTGCCGAACTGCAGCAAGTCCGCCCAGCGAGTCTGCGAAGCGCTTGACCTCGATCAACTGGTCTATGGTCACGGCTGCCGAATTCGTTTTCCGAGCGGCAGCATGCGGGGCAAGCGTCCTTCCTTTGCGGCCCTTCGAGCGCTTGCTGTACTTGACGCTGTTGGCCAGCCCCAGTTTTATCCTGATGCCCTTGGTGGCTTTGAGACCGGCAACGATGGCCTTGGGATTCGCGTCCGGGTTTTCTGAAATGTAATCACGGACTGCCTGAGTTTTCGCTCCGCGCTTCATTTTGGCCATAGTGATCGGACCTTCGCTGATGCAGGGATCTCGAAATGAATGGCCCGACACAAATCAGTCTACATGTCGCCGTTGCTCTGAAACAAGCAAATTGCTCGTTGAATCAGGCAGGTGTCGATCGGCAGCTTCTCGGCGCCGTTAGATTCGTTATGAACTGACCAATACCCGGCGAGGCTACCCCGACGCAATTTTCGGCCGACACGTTGTCGACGAGTGACGATCATTCGACAGGATGGACACGCGTGGCCGGCTATGGCGACAGCCCCTGGCATGCAGCGGTCCTCGGCGCCGGGCTTGAAGGTAGGGCCGCTGTGGAATTGGCTGCGTAGAGGAACCTTGCTGCGGCCACAGCGATTTCCGTCGCCTACTACAATTTCTGTTTGATGCACGGCAGCTTGAACGGCACGCGTGCGATGGCAGCGAAAGTCGCCAGCCATCCGTGGTCCAAAATGCTACGCCAGCTTTCAGAAATAGATCGAGAGACATTGAAAAAATTTGGAGATCACGGCCCAGAAGGAGATTACAACATATCGTCGCTGAACAGACTATTCACGCTGGACCTGATTGAAATCGATGACGACAGGCGCGTCGTTCTTACCAAAGCTGGGCGCGCAACCTACAGCAAACTCATGGGCAAATAGGCTGCTCAAAAAAGTGGCACGGCCCGGTCGGTTGACCGGGCCGTTTTTGCGTCTGGAATTTCATAACACCCTACTACCTAGACGCGGAGGAGAGGAACCGACGTGGCTTGGCGGGACAGGCCAAGCTATCCCGGAACTATTTCTGCTGGGCTTCCCGATACGGCTTGCCGGACTTGTACAGGTCGAGACGGGACCTCATTTCGCTTTCCATCGTCTTTGGCGCGCCGGAAAGCGCCTTTTCCTGCCACGTCGCCGCCTTTTTGAAATCGCCTGATTCAGCGCAGGCCGCTGCAAGCGTATCGAGATACATGACGTTTTTCCAACGTGCCAATTCACATGCCTTGGTCGCAAGTTCAACAGCCCGCCGACCGTTCCGGTACGGGTCATCCGGGCACGTCGCAAAGAACCATGCGAGATTGTTGTAGCCCAATTCGCTTTTTGGATCGAGCCGGATGGCCTCATTGAACTCCTTGACAGCGCTTTCGTTCTCGCCTCGATTGGCCAGAGTGACAGCGCTCTGAATGAGCACAAAGGCCGCTTTAGCCGTCTTCTGCGCATTGATTAATTCATCTTCCTCTTTCGTTGTCCCGCCCGACTTCAAGAGTGTCGCGGCTTCACTGGCTTCATCACTGACAGCATAATCCTTGAGGATCGACTTGAGATAGCGGCGCGCAGAGTCCTTCTTGCCCTCTTTCAGGAGGCTTTTCGCGAGCTTCAAATCAGAGGCAGCCTTGGGGGCCACATTGCTGACGCCACGTGGCGATGGAGACGTGCGGTGGTGTGGAAAAGCGATCCCATAACGCTCTGAAAGGTCTCTCCGCAGCGCGATGAATCGCTCTTCCTCAACTTTGGTCATGCTCTGAACCGCGGTTGTGATTTCCTTATTCGCCTCGTCGATTGCCAACCGATTCTTTGCGCGAATTGCTTCGCCGCATTTCAGCCATGCGCTTCCGAGCGAGCGGCAGGCGGAAGCATGCGCGTTCACTGCGTCAACAAGATCGCTGTCAACATTCGTGGTATCAATTGATCTCACTGTATACACGTACGTAAAATCAGCGTTGGAAATGCGAGTTCCAAATTTTGCAAATGCTTCCGAGATTGCCTTTGGATTCTTTATATTTGGCCGCTTCACATCGACAAATGCATCGGCCTCGATCTTGGCCCGCTGGTTCCAATACTCAAGAGTCCGCTGGCCATTCGCCTTAGTAAGTGATTTGACGGCGACCTTCGGCTGAGGGAGGCTCGCCAACGGCTTGGCCTCCATTTTTGAGCCCCGAAGCAGGTTCGTCACGTGCTCGGCGGAGATTGCAAAGTTCAAATTCTGGCCGTGCGGTTCGCTCCATGTCATGACTCCGACGACCTCGCCTTTCCGGTTTACGAGCGGGCCGCCACTATTACCGGGCGAAATCGGCGCACTGGTTTGAATCCATGTGGCGTCAAGGTCGTAGCCGAGAGCCTCGACGTAAATGTCGGTCCCCTCCACCTGTTTCAGAATGTCACGCACTTCGTTACCTGAACGCACAGCACTGACAATCCCGTCAGAGACAGACCCGCGCAGGGCTTTCGGTGCCCCGAATGCAAGCACAACGTCGCCGGCGCGAGGCGCATCAATCGCCAGTTTGAGGAACGCCATCTTGCCTTGCGTTTTCTCGACTCGAAGCACAGCCAAGTCTCTTCCGAGCGAGACAGCCGTGAATCCAATGACTTTGGCCGTGGTCTTGTCGGGCAGGACTACTGTCGCCTCTGTCGCCCCCGCGACGACATGGAAGTTCGTGACCACGGTTCCGGCATCGTCCACGACGAAGCCGCTACCGAGCCCCCCGCCGGGAGTCTCAATCGTCACAACCGCAGGCGACACCTTGGCGACAACTTCCCGCGCCGCACCGTCCCCGGCGGGCCGATCTTCGGGGCGTGCTGTTGACGCCAAGAGCAATATCCCGATGGGAATTGCGAGCGGCAGTACCGAACGCCGGCAAAAGCTGAAAGTCATAGCCCGCTCCCATTCAAACAGGACAGCACATTTGCAGATTTGACATCAGATGCCCACCGTTTTCGGCTGGTCAGTCGCTTGCAACACCAACCGACGCAATAGCTGCCGGCCAAGATAAAGGACATGACCAGAGTGGGAGGTGCAGGTGTCGGAGTGAGGTTGGCGATCCATCCCTCATGATTCCCGTCTGGATTGAAACCCTCGCCGACAATCGTGCGGCCGTCAGCGGAAATGTCAGTTGCATCCGTCAGGCTCCAACCCGCCAGATTCAAGCCGAAATCGGCAATGAGCACGTCTTCTAATCCGCGCATTCCGTGAATTGAATCCCAGATGAAAGCTTCTGTTGAACTGCCGCCTGTTGATGCATTTCCGACGACAATGCTGCCGCCATTCGACACGGCGTTTGCGATGGTTGGCCCATTTCCATTGAGCAAGCCGAGCCCGACCATTCCTGCCGATTGCGTCCATCGGAAAGCCTCTTGTCCCGCTGGTCCCGATGCCACACCGACGACCGCCGAACCATCCGGCGACACGCCGTTTGCCGAACTGTTGAATCCACCGCCGGGTAGATTCCCGAGGCCAACCATTCCGGTAGTCTGGGTCCAGCGAAAAGCCTGTCCGAAGCCGTTCACATCTCCGTTTCCTACGATGACGGAACCGTTTGCGGAAACACTGAGTGCCTCGCTGCTACTCCCACCGCGGAGAAAACCGAGCCCGACCCACCCGGTTGATGGCGTCCAATATTCCGCCTGCTGCCTGGGGCCAGACGCGAGACCGACTCCCAATGATCCATCCGCCGATACGCGATTGAGCAAGCTGGTTGAATAGCCGACGGGGACGCCCAGGCCAACCATGCCTGACGCGGCAGTCCATCGAAACGCTTCGAGGGCGTTCGGGGCTATGCTCCTTTTCTGTGGTGGCGGGACTGCGAATGTCGAAGGAACGTTTGAAGATTTCTTGAGCGGAACACCTAATGATTCAACCAGACTGAGGTTTTTCCAAAGTTCAGCCTTTCGGCTCTGCACGATTCTCGTGACCTCGCCTTCCAGCCGTTGATTGAATCCCTGAACCTCGGAAGTCGAATCTCCCACCCGAATCTTCAGGTTCTTTAGGAACTGCTCTCGATCACGATTCATCCTCCCTGCGTCGTCATCCCAGACAACCACATCGTGCAATATCTCACCGCTCTGTTCGCCAACGTTAGCCGACCATATCAGACCGCTGGATGGCTTGAATTTCAGTAATTCAGGTGTGCCAGAAAACGGGATATGGTATCGAATCACTTGCTTGCGGTACACTCTCCCGGATTGCGGAAGGTATCTGAAATCATTGACACGTTCGGCGGGGATGTTTTCCTCCCTCTCTGTTGCTGACAGTTGTTCCACGTGAACAACCAGCGGTTCGACGCGATATTTTTCAACTAGGTGACGGACGAATTCAGTCTCATTAACATTTAACAAATAGTCTTTGTCTTCTGACTGTACTTGATTCATCAACTGCCGCATTCGATCTCGCAATACAGCATCGAGATCGCCTTCCCCGAACAGTTGCACTTTGCCCTCCTTCCCTTATGATCCATTCTGCCTGGTGCACGCTGTCGCCCTCTTCCTTTCCCGCCTCCGGAGAAGATTGTAGATTGCCAGTGCTGGGAGTCAACGTGAGGCGAAGGCGTTCTGACGGCATGCGGCGAATGAGTCGTGCCTTGCTTCAGGTCGCAATCCTTCGGCATCAGGCTCAGGGCCTCTTTGACGCGCAGGCCGGCACGGTAAAACAAAACGATGAGAGCACGGTTGCGGACGCCGGTCCATTAACGAATCCAGGTGAAGTCGGGGTATGGCAACTGCGTTGTCTCATTTGCCAGCCAGTGCCTCGGTATAATGCAGCCGGAGAACTGGCGATCGGCGTTTTGATTGCACCAAAGGAGAAACCATGCCAGCCGAAATGAACCGTCAAATCCTGCTCGCCTCGCGCCCGCAGGGCGAACCCGTCCCGGAAAACTTCCGTCTGGTTGAGACGGCGATTCCCAAAGCCGGCCCCGGCCAGATGCTGCTGCATACGATCTACCTGTCGCTCGACCCGTACATGCGCGGCCGCATGGATGCTGGAAAGTCCTATGCGGCTCCGGTCGGAATTGGCGAGGTCATGGAGGGCGGCGCCGTTTCGGTAGTCGTTGAATCGAATCTGGCGGGGTACAGCCCAGGTGAGATCGTGGTCGCACGCACCGGCTGGCAGGAGTTTTCGCTCTCCAATGGCGAGGGCGGGCATAAGGTTGATCCGGCTCTGGGCCCGATATCATTTGCACTCGGTGTTCTCGGCATGCCCGGCCTGACCGCGTACACGGGTCTGTTCAATATCGGCAAGCCGAAAGTCGGTGAAACGCTCGTTGTGGCAGCGGCGTCCGGCGCGGTCGGATCGGTGGTCGGCCAGATCGCCAGAATCAAAGGTTGTCAGGTCGTCGGGATCGCCGGAGGCGATCAGAAATGCCGATTCGTCAAACAGGAACTTGGCTTCGACGAATGCCTTGACCACCGACTGCCAGACCTTGCCGGGCGACTTCAAGGGGCCTGTCCGAAGGGAGTCGACATTTACTTCGAAAATGTCGGCGGCGATGTCTTCGAAGCGATATTGCCGCTGCTCAACAACTTTGCCCGAATACCTGTCTGCGGGTTGATCGCGCATTACAACGCAACCCAACCGCCACAGGGCACCAACCGCGTACCGCAACTGATGCGGGAGATTCTCGTCAAGCGGCTGTCTTTCCAAGGCTTCATCGTGTTTGATTTTGCGTCGCAGTTCGGGCAGTTTGTCCATGACGTGAGCGGCTGGCTACGGCAGGGCCGCATCAAGTATCGCGAAGACATCACGGACGGCTTGGAGAATGCTCCTCGCGAGTTGATTGGGCTGCTTAAAGGCGAGAACTTTGGCAAGAAGATCATCCGCGTCAGCCCGGACCCAAGCAAACGGTAGCGGGACCATACGAGATCGGCCGCCTTTCGAGGCGCCGCGGCGGATACGGATGTGGGGACGCGACGGCGCGACAGTTCGACACGGTGCCGGGCAAGAGTCAAATCAAATAAACCAAGGTTTCTCATCCGTGCAGAAATCGCGAATTCTTACAAATTGAGGTCGTGCAGGGGCGTAAAGTCTGTGGCGATCACGTTGGCCTTTCCGCCATCGCGCTCCGGGCCGGATAAAATCGAGGGCATGCCCCGCGATTGCACGCCGCCTGGTGCGCGAGGGGGGCTTGGCGCGATATAGTCTCGACGGTCGGGATGTGAACCGCTAGCGCTGACGCAAGAACGAAACGACTTCATCCGCAACCTTCTCGGGCCGTTCCACCAGAACCAGGTGGCCTGCCTTCGGAATCTCCACTAGCGTCACTCGGTCTCCTAGCTCTTTTTTCAGCAGGACACCGTTCTCCGGGGGAGCGGCCTGATCGTCAGCGCCCTGCACGACCAAATACTTGGCCTTGCCGGGCGGTGCCCACCAATCCTTGAGCGGCGTGGCTTCCGCCGACTTAGCCTCTACCCCAGCCGCGCGGGGAGCACGGCAGGGCTTAATGATCTGCCACACCTTCTGAACGTCTGCCGGGTCGCCCACCATGTATTTCATTGCCTCTAGAACCCTGGGCTCTGGTGAGGCAGGAGTAAAGATGATCTTTAGCGCCCGGTCGGAGGCCGGAGCAGGAGCTACCTTTCCGCCGGCGGCGAAAAGGATGACACTGCGCACCAGCTCGGGGCGGTCGGCGGCCAGCATGCGTGCAACGCGGTTGCCGAAGGCGTGCCCCCCGACATTCGCGGGTCCCAGCTTCAAAGCCTCGATCACGCCCGCTACGTCGCCAGCCAGCGTGTGAAGAGTCACTCCTTCCTCCGGGCCGGTACTCTTCCCAGCTCCCCGGAAATTGATTCGAACCACACGGTAGCCAGCCTTTGCCACTGCGTCCGCCAGCCCCTCCATGTAACCAACGTCGAGGCTCCCCCCGGGCAGCAAGACGACCGCTTCCCCTTCACCCTGGCTGATGTATTGAATGTCCGCGGCCCCGAGCTTGACGATGCCGGATTGCACACTGGGAGCGGCCTGTTCGGGAGCCGACTTCTCGGAAGTGGTCTGGTCTGCCGGTCTGGGACCGCAAACAGCCAGCAGAGCCACGGCGACGGCGCCGCGCACCGCCACACAACCGCGGGACAGGGCCTTGATTCGCACGACTTGCTCCTCTCTCGCGGTCACGGTGCTGATAACCAGCACAGGAAGGACGCAGTGGGGCTGCGCCCGTAGAACACGCTATTTTAAGCATCCGCTGGCGTCGCGACCAGAAGCGATGTCCGAGGGTAGTGGGACACTTTGATCTCGACGGAATGTCTGAAGTGGCGACGTAAGTCAGAATTGTGTCATGGCCCGACCATAGAATCTGTGAGATCTGGCATCCACAATTCGCCGGCTCCTCTTTCGCAACCCAATGCCGACCACCACCAAAGCGCTGGCCCCATCGGTGGCTTTTTAGCAATGGCAAGGTTGACCAAAGGCTTGTATAGGTCGCGGGCCAATGACCGTGAGATAAAGGGCATGCCTTTACCACCGAACAGCCAACAAGCCGGCCCGAAGCTCACCGGATACAAGAGTGGCAGTCCGACGACGACCGCAAGCGTCCACTTCGCCCACCGCTCCCGGCGATTCACGATCCGCACCGTCAGCCACATGCATGACGCGGCGAAGGCGACAGCCAGGGTGGCGAGCAGAATGGTCATTTGCGCAATGCTCTATAGCCGACTTCACAGGCGCGCCACGCGACATAAGAGAGCGCCATCCACGGACCGACGATCTTCAGGATCAACCAGAGTACGAATAGAGTGGCCATGCCGGCATTCTACCCGCGGTGGCGTGGGGGCGGGAAGGGCGAACTATGATTCCTCGTTACGGACTTCATTTTCGACGAATAGAGTCGTGCCCTTCTTAGGCAGATCGCGCGAGACCATCACGAGGCTTGCCATTTTTCTGCATCGCCCGTCGTGCGAATAGAACACTGTTGCTCCGGCTGCTTTGGCCGTGGCCACAATCATTGCATCTGATTTCAAGATGTCGCGACTCTCATATTGCTGGTCTTGCGGAAGCTGTTTATATCGCGACCAGAGATCGGCGGCGATTGCCGTCGCCGGCAGATCGAAGGGGCGACATGCGAAGACTTTTTGCAACTCAGAAAGCAGTTGGCTCTTTTGACCTGACGGAACGGGCACTAACAGTTCTGCAATCGCAATCGTAGGTAGAACAATGGTGGCCTTTTTATCAGATAGTTCCCTCAGAAGAATCTTGGCGCGTACCGAAAGTTCGGCGTCTTTCCTGGATAGCGCTGATTGATTGCGAGGCACCTTGCCAGCATAGATCAAAACCATTGAATCAATGCCCGCAATCACGTTTAAGACTCCCGAATGCATGCCTCGGGATTGTCCACGTCATCCCAAGCGTCGAGGCCCGCCGTCCGTAATCTGCGAATCATTTCCATCGGATCGCCGAGCTTCGGTTGTGTAAACTCATTGATCGTGAACGAGTAAATTCGCCAGCTTCCATGCAGCCAAACGGCCGTGCCTTGGGCCACAATATCCTCGTAAAGGTGCTCCCCCAAACGCCGCACCAAATCCCGCGTTCGCACTTTGCAATGCAATCCTTTGCGCCGACCTTCCACGCGTAAAAAACATTTCATTTCAGTGGCACCCCCCGCTCGCATCACTTTCCCCAAGACGGTGGTTTCTCCGGATATGAGCAGTTGTTTTGAAACTCGTTCGTAGTCGTCTTTTTGTACTACAAAAAGTGGCTCAGATTGTCGCCGAATCAAATGGACTTGTACTTCGCAATTAAGCGATTTGGCGACGTGGCTTAATGATTCAAGCGGACTAAGAATTGAGATCATTTCGTCGCTGCGGGACTCAATTTGGGCCACTGTCGCCGAAAGCAACGCGGCAACCTTCGCCAGATTCCTTATTGCCTCTCTAGGGGCATGCGACAAGCACAGATATCTCGCCGAGCCGCGTTTCACATCGAGAAGGCCAATTGTCTTCTCGGGAGGAACCTGCGGGGTGTCCCAGGGATCTCGCCCGCTTGCAATGTCTTGAAGCGCTGCCAGAACATCGTAAAGTGCGCGCGGAGTGATTTTTCCAGGCTCAATGTCAGGACCGTCGAAGCGAATCTCGAAGGTCGCTTCTGGTTTTTTCTTGGCGATTTTACCCATTGTATTCCGAACCTCGTAGTTGAGGAGGTTGTCTCAGTTTTGCCGCTTGATTCCACTGAACACGGACAGCGGCCCGCGTCGTGGCGGCGCATCAGTCTTATACCTTGAAGGAGGGAGTCGGTTTCTACCGACCGGGTTCGATTCCCCCGCTTTCCGCTTATCGTTTGGTCTTGCGTAGCTCACGCTTCGCACAGGCTTTGAGACGGTCGCGTATCCAGTCAGAGAGCTTCAGTTCCGCAAGTGCGGCCGAGCGCTCGAAATCTGCCTTCTCATTTGCCGCGGCTCGCACTTCGAGTCGTTCCGTCAGGCGTTCTTCTGGCAGTTTCGGCGGTCGGCCCATTCTGGCTTTCATGGCTCGCATTGTACGACAAAAAGTTTGAAAGTCAAGGTGATTTTCTATTGACACCGGCAACTATTTGTCGTACAATAAGTCCAGTGAAAGAGAAAACCCCGGACGGCTTGGCGGCCAACCGGGGCCAAACACAACCCGGCGAATCGCCGAATCGCGTCCTGAAGAAACTCGATTCTACGCGATTTGCCCCAGACGAGAGAAGGGGTAAATCATCATGGCAAACGTACTTTCAACCGACGATCAAATTCTCGTGCTGCATCACCTGGTCGAAGGAACCTCGATCCGCTCGATTACGCGAGTGACCGGCATTCACAAGACGACGATCATGAAACTGCTCGTGCGATTCGGCAGCGCGTGCCGTGAGTTCCTTGACCAGCAAATGCGCGGCCTGGAACTGCATCACCTGGAATGTGATGAGCAATGGACGTTCGTCGCCAAGAAGCAGGGGGGTGCTCGACCCCGACGACGAAGGCAACATCCGAATCGGCGATCAATACCTCTGGCTGGCGATCGACGAAGACACGAAGCTGGTCCCCACGTTCGTGGTCGGAAAACGAACAGCGGACAACGCTCGCCGGTTCATGGTCGATCTGGCGAACCGCATCGCGCTGCCGCAGCCCACGGACACCGGAGAACGTGACGGCATCATTCCGCAGATTAGCACGGACGGTTTCAACGCCTACCCGGAAGCGGTCGATCTAGCCTTCGGGTCATACTGCCGATTCGGGACGCTCATCAAGGATTACCGCAACGCGGATCAGCCGGGCCGGTATGGTCCTCCCGAGCTTGTCGGCACGGCACGCCGCGAAGTGTTCGGGCATGTCGAGCTGAGCACGATATGCACGTCGCATGCGGAACGGGTCAACCTGACCACGCGGACGCTGCTCAAGCGATTCACGAGATTGAGCCTGTGCTTCTCGAAAAAGCTGGAGAACCTGATTGCGGCCGTGGCGATTTACGTGGCGTACTACGATTTCTGCCGGCAGCATGCCACGCTGAAGGGCCGCACGCCGGCAATGGCCGCGGGTGTCACGTCGCGGCCGTGGAGCATGGAAGAGTTGTTTGAGAGTGTGATACGGGACGCGGAATAAAGCCGGAAGCGACGAACCCCGCCGGAGCGATTCGGCGGGGTTTTGTTTTTGGCTCTGCCACAACATTTGTTGCGTCATTCAGGAGATGCACGAATCGGGGATTGATCCGATGCTCTGGGGCCAGGGATCGCTCACGATCGGACAGGGCATCTTGACAGCCTGTTAGTCGATAGGGTAAATTTAGTTCAATGACTAAATTTAGTGCGATGACTAAATTTAGACGATCGACTTAATGGAGCTAAAACATGGCCAACATGAAGTTCGTGAACCCGTACCGCCCCGGAGCCGGGCACATGCCAACCTATTTGGCCGGAAGGGAGCACGAGAAAAATGAATTTCGTCGCCTGCTCGGCCAAAGCACCATAATGGAGAACCTCGTCATTACCGGCTTGCGAGGAGTCGGTAAAACGGTCCTTTTGGAGTCTCTCAAGCCAATCGCCATCGGTATGCGGTGGCTCTGGGTCGGAACAGACCTGAGTGAGGCAGCAACACTCAGCGAAATCAACATCGTGACGCGGATGCTGACCGACTTGGCTGTCGTTACATCGTCGGTTTCGGTTGGCCCCGTGACTGCACCGCCCCGCGGCTTCGTGTCCGGCGGTGACACTGTTAAGAACACGCTGAATTTTCAACTATTGATGGCGATTTACAACCATACTGCCGGACTCGCATCCGACAAGTTGAAGGCCGTCCTGGATGTCATCGCAGAATCGCTCAAATCACGCGATGTAAGGGGCATTGTGTTTGCTTATGACGAGGCCCAGAACATGATGGATCACTCAGAAAAAGAACAATTCCCGCTATCATTGATGCTGGAGGTTTTTCAATCCATCCAGCGGAGGGGAATTCCTTTTGTGCTCGTGTTCACCGGTCTTCCGACGTTGCTCGCCAAACTCATCGACGCCCGCACGTATTCTGAGCGAATGTTTCATGTGCTCATGCTCGACCGGCTTGACGAGGATGACAGCCGCGCCGCGATCGTCAAACCGATCGACGACGCGAAATGTCCGGTCAAATTTTCTGACGCGGGAATCCAAGCGATTATTGCGTCGTCTGGAGGCTATCCGTATTTCATTCAATTCCTTGGCCGCGAACTTTTTGACGCATATCTGCAAAACAACGGAAAGGGTATTCCGGTGTCCGAGGCGGTGCGAAAACTGGACTCAGATTTCTTCATGGGTCGCTGGGGGCGAGTGACAGACCGCCAAAAGCAATTATTGTGGGCGGTCGCAAATCTTGAACATTGCGACGGGGAATTCACCGTTCAAGATGTTGCGGAAAAATCAAAAGACCTTCTGACGAAACCGTTCAGCCCGAGCCACATAACACAGATGTTCAATGCCTTGGGAGAAGCTGGCCTAATTTATAGAAACAGGTACGGAAAATATTCATACGCCGTCCCGCTTCTCGGACAGTTCATCATGAGGCAAGCCGAGGAAGATGACAAGGAGTGGGCCGAATGATTTGGACACTGCCCGTAAATGGGATGGCTTGCCCGTAAATTCGACCAGTTACCGCCCTTTATGGGCAAGGCCCGCACTTAGGTAGTCTGGCCACTTGCCCATAAAGTCGGCTGACCGCCTCTTCCCGCTCGCCCTCCCCCAGCCCTCCGGGGTACAATCGGGGGATGAGCGAATGCGAAATCCGATGATGGCCGCAGATCACCGAAAGGACAAGTGCATGATTTTTAGCAGCGAAGGTATCGTGTTTGTCGGGATGCGAAATCAGCAGCCGACGGTGAATTGGCCAGGCGTCCTTGCTGGTACGGCAGTCTGCGCCAGTCTCATTGCCGCCAGCAGTTGCTGCTTCTGGTATCTTCTGACTGGCGCGTTGATCCCTTGGCCGCAATTGCTGTGGTGAGTCGCCTTTTTCACGCAAGTAGCTGTCGGTAGCTGCATCGCGAGTGGAAAGAGGCTGCCTGCTGCAAAGCTGCCGCCGCTCGACCCCTCCGACGCTCCCTGACTTACGTCAATTCCGACGATCTGTCTGAAAACGCGATCGGGACGCAGAATGTCCAACTACCTGTCCGAGGATCTGCCACCGGCAGGATTCCCGACGACTCACTGGAGCCGTGTTCTTCGCGCCGGCGATCTGACAGATTGGGAAGGCCGGGACGTCTCGCAACGGTCGGGTGGGATTAAACTCCCGTGCGTGCCGAGACAGTAAAGCGCAGAACTCATCAAACAGGGCCGGCGGGCAGCGGAGTCGCAGAATGAACGGCTTGCCGCGCGGACTGGCACGCGAGTCCGGCTTCGTGTGTCGGTCACATCGACTTCGCATCGACCGAAGCATCGGAAAGGGGGGCTCGACAGTTCGCGTGCCCCGCGGTGTCCCGCACCCCGGCCGGGGAAAATGCCAGTCGATGGCCCGTCAAAAGTAAAAAACGGCGATCTCTGCCACGCACTGTGAAGCTAGCCGAATCGGCCTCCGGGGATCGCGTCGGCCTGGCGATTTTTACTTTTCGGGTCATTTGCTCCGCACGACTGCCTCGGAAGCGGCCGGATTCGCGTTTTGCGGGCGTTGTGTTCTGGGTCGCACAATCGGACGCCGGTCCTCAGCGCAAGTTGCCGGCTCCGCCATCGAGTTTGAAGAGCCGTTCAACTTCCGCGGCGGTCAGAGCGCGGTCAAACGTGGCCAGGTCGTCGAGATGTCCGACGTAGGAGGCTCCGAGGACGAGGGCGACCTGCGCCGGATCCCAGCCGAACGTGAGATCCCAGTTCTCGATTCGGCCCTGGAGTTTGCCGTTCAGGTACAGGCTGCCGCTGGGCTTGGCGGTCTTATCGTTGATGTTCGAGAGCGTGAAAACGACATGCGTCCATGCGTCGCGTGAGAACGGAGCGCGCTCAACCTGCACCATTGGGCGTTTGTCGAAGGGGATGTCGGCCCACTGGACGTTCATCGGGTTCCAGATGTGGAAGAGCGGGCGGATGGCGTAGCGGAAGTAGCGCGGAGTTTCGTCTTTCGACCATTCCAGGAAAATGAAGCCTTTCTTGCCATCATCTCCGACGATCTGCACCGGATCGCAGTAACCGGGTTCGAGGTCCTGATCTGGTGTGAGCTTCAGCCAGACGGAGACCGTGGAGCTCCAACTCCTGTCGTTGTAGCCTAGCACGTTCACGCCGCTGAACTGTGGCCGCGTGGTGCCCTTCTTCGGGAAATGCAGACATCCACCGAACTTTCCGGCACCGGCGACGATTTTCACCTCGTCATTCGGAACGCAAGGCACGAGGTCCTTGCCCTTCTTAATCACGCACGCTTTGTCGCCCTTGCTGAAGTCGGCATCGAGGCTGGAATCGAACGAGGCGTGGAAGGTGAGAGAACTCTTCAACGCGTCTTGGGCGATGAGCGGCGAGGCCATGCAGAGGACGATGGCGAAGATTTTCATGGTGATCGACTGTTCGAGGCGATTGACAGTTGGCAAGGATGACACCGCTATTTTGCTTCGTCCGGCATGTCCCAGATGAACTGCGTCTGGAACCAATCCAGGCCCGGACCGGTCCCCATCTTAGCAAGGTACATCATGCTCGCGTCCAGCGTGGAGTAGATTTTCGTCGTTTTCTTTACGCCGTTTCTATTTTCCTTAAGGCGTGGCGATGGAAAGTGGCACACGCCTGCGATTCCCAGACTGGCAGACAGGGACGGACGGGCAGTATTCTTGATCCTTATCTGATTGCCATTGTTCAGGAATACTTATGAATCGTCGCCGCAATTTCCGTTCAATTGTCGTCCTGGGCTGGTCGCTCGCAGCGGTTGCCGCGGCGTCGATTCGAAACGCCTCGGCTGCTGACATGGTGGCGACACAAATCGCTGTCATTGCCAAGGCGGGGCCGCAAGGATCTGGCTCGGCGGCAGCGCGCCCGGCACGGGACGAGCTGGCCAGACGCGGCATCGAAATTCTGCCGCCGTTGCTGGCGGCGATGAACACGTCCAACGTCGTCGCTGCCAACTGGTATCGCTCGATCTACGAGGAAATTGTCGAACGCGGGCTGGCGAAACAGGAGACGGTCTGGCCGATGGCGTTACTCAAGGAATACGTGAGTGATAACCGAAACGCCAGGCGACCGCGAACTCTCGTTCTGGAGCTGCTCGACAGGCTCGAACCGGCGTATCGCAAGGTTTGGCTTCCGACGCGGCTGGATGATCCTGACTTCCGAAGCGACGCCGTTGCCCTCGTTCTGGCCGCCGGTGAACAGGCGCTGCGCGACAGCAATGACGAACGAGCGAAGGCCGAATTCCGCAAGGCGTTCGACCATGCCCGCGACAACGGCCAGGTTATGCAGGCCGCGGAAAAGCTGAAAGTGCTCGGCGAACCGGCCGACGTCTTCGCGCATCTGGGGCTGGTCACGAACTGGTTATTGGTCGGTCCATTTGACGCACCAGAAAAGACCGGATTTACGACGACCTTCGAGCCCGAGTCAAAAGTTGATCTCAAGGCCGCATATCACGGGCAGAACGACAAAGAAATACGCTGGATCAGACACCGAACGACTGATTCACTGGGCCAGCTCGATCTCAACGGGGCATTGGGAGCGACTCGCGAGGCCGTCGGATATGCATACGCCGAGATCGAAGTCGCAAGCGAACAACCCGCCGATCTGCGTTGCGGCGCCGACGACAATTGCTCGGTCTGGCTCAACGGCCGCAAGGTTTTCGCACGCGAACAATGGCTGAATGGAACTCGCTTTGACCGCTTCATTACGCCGATCACGCTCGTCGCTGGGCGCAACACGCTTCTTGTCAAGGTGTGCCAGGGACCGCAGCATCAGGACCCCGAAGTCCCCAACAACTGGTCGCTTCAACTCCGTCTCTGCGATGAACAGGGACGGGGTGTCGTGTACAAAACGGTGGCGTCAGAATGAACTTTATTCATCGAACCATTGTTGCGCTGCTGCTCGTCGCGGGAGCACTCGGCTCAATCGCGAGGTCCGAGAACTGGCCCGGCTGGCGAGGACCTGCACGCACCGGCGTGACCGGCGACAAGGGCGTACCGACTGCATGGTCGGCAACCGAAAACGTGCTCTGGAAAGTTCCCATCCCCGGTACGGGGACTGGCAATCCCGTCGTCTGGGATGACCGGGTCTTCCTCACAGCCTCCGACGGACACGATCAGGGAGAGCTGCACATTTTTTGCCTCGACCGCGACACTGGCCGCACGCGCTGGCATCGACGAGTTTGGGGAACCGCTCCGACCCTTTTCTATCCGAAGAGCGGCATGGCGGGTCCGTCCCCAGTCACCGATGGCAAGTATCTGTGGGCGGCGTTCGGAACCGGCGATGTCTTCTGCTTCGACTTGGACGGCGGCCTCGTCTGGCAGAGGGCCCTTTCCGACGAATATGGCGTCTTCGAAAACCGCTTCGGCGCGTCCAGCTCGCCCCTCCTGTTTGAGGGCATGCTGATTCATCAGTGTGACCATTACGGTCAGTCTTACGTCATCGCCCTCGACAAAATGACGGGCGCTAACCGCTGGAAAGCCGATCGTCCTGACGTCTGGCTTTCATGGTCTTCGCCGCAGCTCGTGCCTACCGGAGATCGTTTCGAGCTGGTTCTTTCGGGTTCTGAGAAACTGGACGGGTATGACCCGCGGACCGGCAAATGGTTGTGGACGGTTCGGGGCCTGGCCCGCGAATGCGTGCCGACGCCCGTAATGGCCGAGGGCCTTTTGATCTCCGTCAGCGGTCCGAACGGAGCCCATTTTGGCGTCAGACCCGGCGGTATCGGCGATGTCACCGAATCCCGCGTCGCCTGGCGCAACGACCGCGGGACTTCGTTTGTTCCTTCAGGGATTACCTTGCGCGAGCGGTACTACGTTGCCGACGACAAGGGAATCGCCACGTGCTTCGAATCCGCGACCGGCAAGCTGCTGTGGCGGAAGCGCCTGGGGGGCCGCTTCACCGCATCGCCGGTTGCGGCCGCAGACAAACTGTTCTTCACAAATGAATCGGGGAGCACCGTCGTCCTGGACGGCACGCAATCCGACTATAGCGAGCTGTCGCGCAACGAAATTGGCGAAGACGTTTACGCATCTGCAGCGATCTCCCAGGGCCGCTTGTTCTTGCGCTCAGCCACGAGCCTGATTTGCGTGGGAACGAAGTAACACGGCGTCCAGGGAAAAGCCGATTGCCAGTTCGCTCGGTCGCCCGGAAGTGTGTCGCCTGTGGTCGGTGGCACAATGGTTCCAGAACAACCTGCCACCGTGCTATAATGGCGAGCGTCGGTACCCGTCCTAAACCGATTCCGAGTTCTGGAGCCGTTCCCGTGACCGCGTGTCTTATCGTGAGGTCGCACAGACTGTTCGCCGTCATCCTGGCTGCTGTTTGCTGCGTGCCGGCGTTCGAAGCGAAACCGCGTGAGCCGGACAAAGCCGAGAAGCCCGCCGCCGATTCGATGCTCGGCAAGAAGGCCGGCGAGACCCGTGATGACAACGGGCTTAAGATGACGCTCGTCTGGTGCCCTCGGGGGCTCGTCACGATGGAGCAGGTCGAGGCAGTCGAGCCAGCCACAAACGACGATGAAACGAACGACGACGACCCGAACGACGAGCCCGCGCCCGAGTCGCGAACGAAGATCATGACCACGCCTGTACAAGTCTTCCTGACCAAAGGCTATTGGCTCGGCAAATACGAGGTCACGCAATCCGAATGGAAAGAGGCGATGAAAACAGAACCGTGGAAGGGTGAAGAATGCACGAAAGAAGGTGATGCCTTTCCGGCGACGTGCGTCAACTGGGAGGAAGCGATGGAATTTTGTCGCACGCTAACGGAGAAAGAGCGTCAAGCCGGGCGATTGCCTGACGGGTGGGAATACACGCTGCCAACCGAAGCGCAATGGGAACGTGCCTGCCGAGCAGGAACGAAAACCAAATACAGTTTCGGCGACGACGAATCGAAACTCATCGAGTATGCGTGGTTCATGAGCAATGCAGGGCGGGCTGGCGAACAATTCGCCCATAAAGTGGGGCAGAAGAAACCGAACCCGTGGGGCCTCTGCGACATGCATGGCAACGTCCGGGAATGGTGCCGTGACTCATATCGGGTCAAGCTGCCGGGGGGACGGGACCCGGAGGTGGTGACAAAGGAAGACTCGTACCGGGTGATCCGGGGCGGGAGTTGGAGCAACGCCGCCAGGGGCTGTCAGTCGGCGGACCGCTTCTGGTACGTCCCGTCGAAGCAATACATCCTTTTGGGCTTCCGCGCGGCTCTAACTGCCGTCCGGCAAGCCAAGCCAGCGGAGCCTGAAGCCGAGGCCCCGGAGACGATTGACAAGTGACGTAAACGATTCTATCCCGTCTGCTCCCGAGATAGACAGTCGCGTGTGTTGGCGGGTGACCGGGAGCTGACGGGATAGAATCTAGTTGAACTGAACCGCGGAGCGAGCGTGGTGGCTATGGCGCTTGGATCGTAAGCGGGAGCCGATCAGAGTGGCTCGTGGACACGGTGTTCGGGTTCAGGCGACTGACGTTTAGCCTGAATCGCCGTACGACTCTCTGCGTCCCAGCCCGACGATGCGGGTCGTGCCGAAGAGCGCGACGAAGATATGGGGGCAGCGGACGGTTGAGACGCGCGGCGGCCGTGACACGCCCTGTTGGGAGTGAGATGGGGCAGTACGGCAGGAGTGACAGCGATGGGTTCGGGCTCAAGAGCTGTCGAAGATCCTCAACTGGTAGGTGCTCGCCACCAGTTCTGACTGACGCGGCCGGGGAATGCGGGCGATAAGCAGGAGCGTGCCCTGGCCGCAGGCAGGACAGCGTGGGCTGTCTTCGTCCGCAGACGAGTTGCGAAGCAGTTCGCGGGGTTCAGTAACGGTCACTCGTTCTTTGCAACCCAGCAGTTGACGGCAACGAGCCAGTTGCTCGTCACGCCCGCGATTGGCCAGCAGGCCGAAGCTGCGGATGCGGACGAACCGGCGGGGGAGCACGTGCTGCATCAACCGTCGCAGGAACTCGTGGACTGTGAGTCTCATCCGCCGCCAGCGATGGCCGTGGGCATAGTCTTTGTACCGGAACGTGACCTGATCATGCTCCAGCGCCTCGATCCGCTCGTTGCTGATCGCCACCCGGTACGTGTAGCGGGCCAGGTACTTCAGTGCTTGCTCCGGTCCGTTGTGCGGCGGTTTAGCATACACGGCCCATTCTTTCTGATACAGCGGTGTCAGGAATCGCGAGAACTGCTGCGGGTCGGCCAGCGGGGCTAGGCCACCAGTCCAGCGCAATTCCCCGCGGTCGTGCACCTCTCGCAGGAATGCCAGCAGCTTGCCGCGCAGTAACCGACTGAGCACCCGGACCGGCAGGAAGAAGCCCGGCTTGCAGGAGATCCAACGGGTGCCATCGGGAGACAAGCCTCCCCCCGGCACGATCACGTGCACGTGGGGATGCAGTTCGAGGGTCTGGCCCCAGGTATGCAGAACCATCAGGCCGCCGATCTGCGCGCCCAGGTGCCGCGGCGTGGCGGCAACTTGCAGCAGCGTTTCCCGGACGGCCCGAAACAGCAGGTTGTAGAATATGGCGGGATGCGCCGCCGCCACGGGCGCCAGTTCGTGCGGCACGGTGAACACCACGTGGAAATACTCGCTATGTGCTGCAGCACATAGCGAGTACTATGCGCACCAGAGTTTTATGCGGAGACCGATTCTTAAGTCGTTGTCCGCTCGGTACTTTCCCTTGGAACACTGCACATAGTTTTTCAGGATGAGCCTCGAAGGCGACCGCCGGGGTCGCCACCATCTCTCTCAACGGAGGCTCGTCATGACGCAAAACGCTCTTTCGGCACCGCCCTCGCGTATCGAGCAACTCATCCGCGATGTCCTGCAGCACATGCAGAGGCAGGGTTACAGTCCTGGGTACCTGCGGCTCTGTCGAGGGGTCTGGCAGGACTTCCGCAGTTTCGCAATCTGCACTGCAACTCCCGAGGATGTCTCCGAGGAATCCTCCACGCGGTTCCTGGCCAGCCGCGGCATTTCTCCGGAGAACTCCCAGTCCGGATTCAGCGCACGCCAACGCATGATCCGTGCCGCCATGCGGATCGTGGTCGAGTTCAACCTGCACGGTTGCCATCAGCGCCGGCGTCGGACCGCCCAGAAAGTGAACCTTTCTGCTCCTCTCCAGAGCGTGTTGAGCATGCACTTGGAATTCTGTCGGGATCACCTCCGCTGCTCGCCGGGAACCCTACGTTGTCGAACCCGTCACCTCACTCGGTTCCTTCACTTTTTGGAATCGCAGCAGCTGCTTGGCTTGGCCGCGCTACAGGCCAAACACGTTTCGGACTTTATCCGCTCGCAGGTCCATCTCCGGCCCAAAACGCTGGCCGTGATCGTGTCCGAACTGCGGTCCTTCCTGCGTTACCTGTGCATGGAAGGGATTCTTGCCGAGGACCTCAGCCCCCACGTTCCCAAGATCCGGGTGGCACGGGATGGACGGCTTCCTTCGGTCTGGGGTGTTGCCGAGGTAGAGGCAGTCCTCGCGGCCGTTGATCGCAGTTCCCCCAAGGGGAAGCGGGATTATGCCATCCTGTTGCTGGCTTGTCGCCGCGGCCTGCGCGTCAGTGACATCTGCGGCCTGCGCCTGGAGCACCTCCACTGGAGTTCAGACCGCATCGAGATGGCCCAGACTAAGACAGGGGCTGCCTTGGTCCTGCCCATTGGCGAGGAGGTGGGAAGGGCCCTGATCGACTACCTGCAACACGGACGTCCTTTCACCCACCACCGGGAGGTGTTCTTGCGGCTGAAGGCTCCGGTGGAGCCTTTCAGCAGCAACGACAACCTCTACCACATCCTGACCTTTTACCGCCAGCGAGCCGGGGTGTCGCTTCCAGCCCAGGCCAGAAAGGGCTTGCATTCGCTCCGCCATACCGTGGCCACGCGCTTACTAGAGACCGGAACCGCACTGGAGACCATTGCGACGATCCTGGGGCACCTTTCGCTGGAATCGACCCAGATCTACGCCAAGGTCGATATCGAGGCCTTGCGCCGTGCCGCACTGGACCCGGAGGTGCTCCATGAATAATCACACCCCCACGCTCGCCTTTCACAGTGGCCTGGCACCATGGCTCGAGAAGTTCATCGCCGAGAAGCACGTCTGTGGCTACAAGTACGCGACGGAGGCCAAAGAGCTGCGACGCCTGGATCGCTTCCTCAGCCACCAGGGACTGGAAACCGCCGTCTTGCCCAGAACATTGGTCGAGAGCTGGATCACGAAGGACCCGAATGAAAGTTCCAGAACTCAGCGGACGCGGATCGGACTGGTCCGCCGCCTGGCCACGTTCCTCCTCCTGCAAGGCTGCCCTGCCTACCTCGCGCCGGCTCGACTGACCGCCAAGGAGCCGTCTCCCTTCGTTCCACACATCTTCAGGCTCGAGGAGATTCAAAAACTCTTGGCGGCAGCGGATGCCATCCCGGTTAACCCGCGTTCTCCCTGGCGTCATCTCGTCCTGCCGGCGATCTTCCACGTCCTCTACGGCTGTGGCTTACGCGTCGGCGAAGTGGTTGCCTTACGCGTCGGCGCGGTGGACCTACTCGCGGGGGTCTTGACCATCCGCCAAGGGAAGTTCCGCAAGGATCGCTTGGTCCCCCTGACGCCCTGTCTCTGCCAACGCCTGCGGTCCTATGCCGACTCCATGGGTACTCGCTCCGCTGATGGGCCATTCTTCCCCGCCCCACACGCAGGCTCCTACCACCGTTTGACGATCTATCACGCCTTCCGACAACTCCTTTGGAAATGCCGGATCCCTCATGGGGGGCGGGGGCGCGGTCCACGGCTCCACGACCTGCGCCACACCTTCGCGGTGCACCGCTTGGCAAAGTGGTATCGCGAGGGGGCAGACCTCAACGCCCTGCTCCCGGTTCTGGCCACTTACCTGGGGCACCAGAGCGTGACCGAGACCCAACTTTACCTGCGGCTCACCGCCGACTTGTTTCCCGACCTCAGCGCCCGATCCGAAGCAGCCTTCGGCCATGTGATCCCAAGGAGGATAGCACCATGAAACCGACCAACTTCGCGGCACATCTTACGGCCTTCTTGACGAACTACCTGCCCCTGCAGCGGAATGTCAGCCCGAATACCATCAAGGCCTACCGGGATTCTTTCGTGCTTTTGCTCCGCTACTGCCGGGATACACGACAGTTACCCCCGGACCGCTTGAGCCTGGAGCAGATCGACCCCCCGTTAGTGCTGGACTTCCTGAACCATCTGGAAAAAGACCGCCGATGCACGGCGCGCACCCGCAATCTGCGTCTCACGGCCTTCCACGCCTTCTTCCGGTACCTCCAGACGGAAGAGCCGGGCTTCCTGCTCCCGTGTCAACGTATGATGGCGATCCCACTCCAGCGCCAAGTGCCTCGGGTCGTGGACTACCTTTCGCCAGAAAGCCTGGCCGTCATCCTCCGCCAGCCCGACCTGGCCAAGCGTGCGGGGCGGCGTGACGCGGTTCTCATGAGCCTCCTGTACGATACCGGGACACGGGTGCAAGAACTCCTTGACCTGTCCGTACGCGATGTGCGTTTGGAAAGCCCTGCCCAGGTCCGCGTCACGGGGAAAGGGCGAAAGACGCGAGTCGTGCCGCTGATGAACAACACAGTGGAACTGTTGCGTGAGTACATGCACGAGCAAGGGATGAGTGGCCCCGAGCAGTTGGACAAGCCCCTGTTCCGGAACCGATTTGGCGGGCGACTCTCGCGTTCCGGCATCCGCTACCTGCTGGAGAAGTACACGCAGAGTGCATATGCCACGCAGACTCCCCCGCACCTCCCGAACGTCAGTCCTCACACCTTCCGCCACAGCAAGGCAATGCACCTGTTACAGGCCGGCAATCCGCTGGTAGTGATTCGAGACTTCCTCGGCCACGCCGCCATCAAGAGTACCGAAATCTACGCACGAGCCGACCTCGACATGACGCGGAAGGCCTTGGACAAGGCCAGTGACAAATCGCCGATAAAGGGGATACCTTCCTGGCAGCAGGACAAAGGCCTCCTGGAATGGCTGTCTTCCCTCTAACCCTCAACGTGACAGAGACTATGTGGAGTTCATCCGCCGGAACTGCACTTCGTTCGCGGTTGCGGTTGGATGAACTCACCATAGCTTCTAACTGCGCATAGTACTCGACGGGGAGCAGTTCCTGGCTGCGGGCCTGCAGCCAAGCCGCCCGCTCGCCGGCCTGGCACTTGGGACAGTGCCGGTTGCCGCACGAGTTATAAACGGGCGTCTGGGTGTCGCAGGCGGTGCAACGCTGGAGGTGGCCGCCCATCGCGGCCGTGCGGCAGGCGGCCAGGGACGCGAAGACTTTGCGCTGCTGCACGCTCAGGTGGGATCCTTGGGCGGCGAGGAATTGGGCTCCGTAGCGGCGGAGGATTTCGCCGACTTCGAACGACGGCTTGGCTTTCGCGCCACAGGGGGCGGGTCGCAGACCTGACGCAGTTGTTCCAGAGGCAGCAGGTCCAATGACTTGCAGGCCTCCTGCAGGTGGCTGCGGCGCACGTGTGTGTAATGCGCCGTCGTGCTCAGGGAGCGGTGTCCCAGGATCTTCTGAATCGAGAACAGATCGACGCCGGCTTCCAGCAACTCCGTGGCGAACGTGTGCCGCAGGACGTGAGTGCTGAAGCGGCGTTTCAGGCCGCTGCGGATTTTGACTCTCTGCAGGTGTCTCCCCGGAGCGGCGGCACTCAATGGCTTGTTCGGTCGGACGCCGGGGAACAGCCACACCGGGTTGCGGTGCGTCTGCCAGAACAATCGCAGTTCCGTAAGCAACTTGGGAGACAGCGGCACCAGCCTCTGCTTGTTGCCTTTGCCGCAGGCCACGAGCAGCGTCATCCGCCGGCTGTCGATGTCGGCCACACGCAGGTTCACCGCCTCCCCCACCCGCATCCCGGTGGCGTACATCGTGGTCAACAGCATCCGCTGCTTGCGGGAGGGGATACATTGCAGGAGTTCCAGGACCTCGTCGCGACTGAGGACCACGGGTACCCGTTTGGGCTTCTTCCCGTACGGCAGCCGCTCGATGTCATCTTTGCGGCCCAGCGTGGTCCCATACAGGAAACGTAGGGCACAAACGGACTGGTTGAAGGTGCTCCAGCTCACTTTCTTCCGCAGCAAATGGAGCTGGTACTGACGGACATGCTCGGGCGTGAGTTTTTCGGGTGAGCATCCGAAGAACTTGGCGAACTGCGCGACATAGCGAACGTAGGCCTGGGTGGTCACAGGCGAACGATTACGCAGTTGCATGTCTTCGATCATTCGTTGTCGCAAGGGAGTCATGGCAGGCACCGTTAGCAGGAGGAAACAGGGACAGAACACAGCCTGTTTCCATCTTGAAGGGTGACCCAAGGATCGCGCAAGACTGGATAATCGTTACGACCGGACTGTCCGGGTGTCATGGGCTCCGATGGATGCGTCAACAAACGCAGTGGGGACGCACACGACAGTCCCGGCAGTGGCCCGCGCAAGCCATGCAGCAAAGACTCCCGTCGGGCTTCGCCCTCGCAGGCAATAAACTTCCGCGCAGCGGTTTAGTTCGACTGTGGGTCACCGTTCGGCCTGTCTGGTTTAGTGCCGCCACTCTTTCGTGATCTCAAGGGCTGGCAATGCCTGCTGCAAATCCGCGATTCCAGAGCCCGTAACTGCCGTGCCATGAACGGTGATGTATTCCAAACTCGACAGCGCCGCGAGCTTCAGAATTCCCGCGTCCGTGACTTCAGTCTCATCGAGAAACATGTGCGTGAGCCCGCTCAGTCTTGCGACGCAGGTGAGGCCGTCGTCATCGATAGCGGACCCGATCGCATCCAATTGCCAGAGGGGGAGGCCCTGCAGGTGCTCCAATCCGGGACCTTTCACTTGGGTCTTTTTAAGCATTAATCTCCGGAGGTGGATAAGCGCATGGATACTCGGCATGCCCCCGTCGGTCACTTCTGTCCGAGACAGATTCAGGCACTCCAGCCCGGTCAGCCCCTTCAATTGCGCGAGTCCGGCATCGCCGACGTGGGTGCCTCCCAAACTGAGCGACCGCAGCCGCGTCAAGCCCGCCAAATGGACGAGACCCGCGTCCGTCACGGCAGTTCGGTTAAGCCCGAGATAATCCAGGTGCGACAGCCGCTTCAAATGCACCAACGTACTATCGGTAGCGTCCGAATCGTCCAAACTGACGCCGAGAATATCGTCAAGCAGCGACATGCAGAGGTGTCGGCCCAGC
>Ga0207022_10092_pt1 | contig 25350 bp, 21 predicted proteins | sample Alteio_BWMinCont_46_FD_153307 | JGI IMG/M metagenome (GOLD analysis project Ga0207022, IMG submission 153307) | Enriched cells from forest soil in Barre Woods Harvard Forest LTER site, Petersham, Massachusetts, United States -... | ecosystem: Environmental > Terrestrial > Soil > Temperate forest >... | reverse complement strand
CGTGGTTGCCTTTTTCCGCTTCAAAGAAACGCGTAGCCTGCTCGAACATCAAAGCATAAGGATCGACATTGGAGCGCGCGGTAGCCAGTATATCGCCTTTCGCATCATACAACGTCACCACGCTTTTTTCCGGCCCGTATTGCCAATCAATGGTATGGCCATTGCCATCGATCAGCTTAATGCGCATGTCGTTGGCCACGCCGCTCTTGCCGGTTTCTATAAGGGTAGGAATGCTCCGCCCAAGGCGCTGCGATTGCATTTCGGCATGGGCATAAAATTCAGCGGCGCTCTCGCCATTGCCTATTTTGCGGTAATGCCCCGGTTTGCCATCGATAGGCTCGCCCAATGTCGCGCCGGTTATTTCACCCGGCAGGAAACCCATCGCCGCTAAGGTGTTCAGCGGGTGTACGCCCATATCGAAAAGTGCGCCGCCGCCTTTTTTGATGTGGAACGCCCACGGCCTGTCTTTTTTGGCCTTGGCAATATCGCCCAGCGGGTTATCGCCGCCTTCCAGGAACGTTGCCTCGATGCGCGTGACGTTATTCAGATCGAATTGCCGGAACGCTTCACGGTTGCTAAACTGCACGGCATCCTGAAACGGTACGTTCATGCCCAGCGCCGTCATCAGTGGCGTGGCTTGCTGCACTTCCCAATCCATCGCATAAACGGGCGCTTTGGCTTTTCTTAGCTGGTCATCGAGTCCGGCTGGGGCAGTAAGTTCGCTTGTCTCCGCCACGAAGGGCTTTTCCACCATGACGGGAATATGATGTTGCTGCGCCCAGCGTATGTATTCCGCATGATAGCACGGCGGAGTCAATACCAGCAGGTAGTCGATATCTTTTGGCATCCGCTCCATGCTGTCGACGCGATGTTCAAGGTCGCCGGGCGTGACCGGATTGTTTTTGTCATAGATAAATCTCTCCGTGCCGCGATGATCGAGTGCCCAGCCTGCGAATTTTCGATAGACGTCGCCGGCGCCGATAATGCCGATTTTACGGCGTTTCCCGCCTCCTAAAATGTCAGTATTTTCCAGTCCGGCAGGTTGCTTGCCAAAACGAAACTCCGGCATCGATTGAGGCTGTTTTGCGGTATCGGCATTGCCTAGCGCGGGCTGCGCATGGGTAGCAAAATATTCGGTCGCTGGTATGAAGCCGTTATGTTGCATAAGTCCTCTTTTTTTGAATTAAGCGGCGGTCATTTCTTTTTTAAGCTGGCGCTCACGCTTGAGTAGCTCGCTTGCCAGCTGGATATAGGCCTGGGAACCGGCGCAACGCATGTCGTAGATCAGCGACGGCTTGCCGTGCGACGGCGCTTCCGACATGCGCACGTTGCGCGGGATCACCACGCCGTAGACCTGCTCGCCGAAATAGGAACGCACGTCGCACTCGATCTGCTCGGTGAATTTGTTGCGGCGGTCATACATGGTCAGCACGATGCCCTGAACGGCAAGCTCGGCATTGAGATTGGTGCGCACCAGATCTATCGTGCGCATCAGGTGGCTTAAGCCCTCCAGCGCGTAAAACTCGCATTGCAGCGGGATCAATACGGCGTCGGCGGCGACCAGCACGTTGATGGTGAGCAGCCCCAGCGACGGCGGGCAATCGATCAATATATAATCGAATACGGCGGTCTTGCCTTCGAGGGCCTTTTTGAGGCGAAATTCGCGGCGCATCAGGCTTACCATTTCGATTTCGGCACCGGAAAGATCGATGGTGGAGGGTACGATGAAAAGCCCGGGCACAGCCGTTTCCTGGAAGATTTCCTCCAGCGGGACGTCGTTTAAAATCAGGTCGTAGGAGGTAATTTCGCGGCGGCTGCGGTCGATGCCGAAACCGGTGCTGGCGTTGCCCTGCGGGTCGAAATCGATGAGCAGAACTTTCTTTTTTACCGCGGCCAGCGCCGTTGCCAGATTGACGGCGGTGGTGGTTTTTCCGACGCCGCCCTTCTGGTTGACGATGGCTAATATCCTAGGGTTTCTGCCCGTTTCGCTGACTGTCATATCCCCTCTTCCTGATATGGGTTAGCTTAAGGATTGCACTCTGATCGTGGGTGACGCTGGGAATAACGGTTATTTCGAATAACCAATGTTCTTTCGCCTCTTCTATCTCCTTAGCGTAGTTTTTTCCCTTATGGAAGAGGCAAGTTGTTCCATGTGAAATTTGCGGCAATGAAAATGATAATAAATTATCGATGGAACTGACCGCACGTGAAACAATAATGTCGGCGGACAATTTTTCACAGTCCTCGGCGCGGCAATGATGGATGGAAACTTTGGTTTCGGTGAGGCGCGCGATCTCTCTCAAAAATGTTATTTTTTTGCCATCGCTTTCGATTAAATGCATGTCAGTCGCGCCGCCTATCGCCAGCGTCATCCCGGGAAAGCCAGCGCCAGAGCCGACATCAACGATAGTTCCGGAAAGATCGTCAATGGCGTTCAGTAGTTGCAGCGAGTCCAGAAAATGACGATCCCATGCGTCCGCCAGCGTATCGGCTCCTACCAGGTTTATTTTTGATTGCCACTTGAGCAACAGATCGTGATACAGCGACAGTTTCAAAAAAGTTTCCGGTGAAACTTTTATGTGCCTGTTTAATAGATCAAACGGATTGTCACGCACAGGCTTTGATGCGGTTGGCGTTTTCGTTCTTTTTAATATAGGCCATGAGGGTAATGACGGCGGCGGGCGTTATTCCCTGAATGCGGCCGGCAGAGCCTATTGTAGCGGGACGAATGTTTTTTAATTTGGTTTTTATTTCGGTGGAAAGCGAGGGCAGAATATCGTAATCGATGGTCTCGGGAATGGCCATTTTCTCTTCTTTTTTAAAAGCGATAATATCCTGTTCCTGGCGTTCCAGATAACCGGAATACATGGCTTCGATTTCAAGTTGTTCAACAACATCTTTGTTTATATCATTGAGATTATTCCATATAGTGCATAAATCGGAAAAACTGATATGGTTATGCGTGAGTAAACCGAAGGCCGAGCGTTTTATGCCGTCCTGATTGATAACCAATCCATGTGACTTCGCTTGATTTGGCGAAATAATGAGATTTGAGAGAATTTCACGTGAAATCTGCAATTCCGCCGTTTTTTGTTCAAAAACCTTCCTGCGGTGATTTCCCGCGCAGCCAATATCGATTCCCTTCCCGGTCAGACGTAAGTCGGCATTATCGGCGCGGAGGCTCAAGCGATATTCCGAGCGCGAGGTGAACATGCGGTAAGGTTCGCTGGCGCCAAACGTAACCAGATCATCGATCATGACGCCGATATAACCGTCGGCGCGATCGACGATAAACGGCTTCGATCCAGCGGCAGCCAGCGCGGCGTTTATCCCGGCGACGATGCCCTGCCCGCCCGCTTCTTCATAGCCGGTCGTGCCGTTGATCTGCCCGGCGAAATAGAGCCCCCTCACCTTCCTGGTTTCCAATGTGGGCTTCAGTTCGCGTGGATCGACGTAATCATATTCGATGGCATAGCCGGGGCGGATGACCCGCGCATGTTCGAGGCCGGGGATGGTCTTGAGCAAGGCCAGCTGCACCTCCTCGGGAAGCGAAGTGGAAATGCCGTTGGGATAGACGGTGTCGTCGTCCAGCCCTTCCGGCTCCAGGAAAATCTGGTGGCTGTCGCGGTGGGAGAAGCGGACCACCTTGTCCTCGATGGACGGGCAATAGCGCGGGCCGGTGCTCTCGATCTGCCCGGAATACATCGGTGCGCGGTGGATATTGGCGCGGATGATGTCGTGCGTTTTCGTCCCAGTATGGGTAATGAAACAGGAGATTTGCGGCACCGTGATTTTTTCGCTGAGATAGGAAAAAGGCCGCGGCGGATGGTCGCCCGGCTGTTCTTCCAGTCCCTGCCAATCGATGGTTTTGCCGTCGAGGCGCGGCGGCGTGCCGGTCTTGAGCCGCCCGACCCTGAAATCAAGCCGTTTCAGCGTATTAGAAAGCCCGATCGAGGGTTGCTCCCCTGCTCTTCCGGCGCGGATTTTTTTCTCACCGATATGGATGAGGCCGTTTAAAAACGTACCGGTGGTAAGCACTGCTTTACCGGTGGAAATCATTTTTCCGGACTGGGTGATTACCCCCCCCACCTCCCCGTTTTCGATGAGCAAATCCTCGACCGAATCCTCGATGATTTCCAGCGTTTCAAATTCGCCCAAAATGGATTGCATGGCCCGGCGGTAAAGCTTGCGGTCGGCCTGGGCGCGCGGGCCGCGGACGGCGGGGCCCTTACTGGCGTTCAGGACGCGGTAATGGATGCCGGCACGGTCGATGGCGCGGCCCATGACGCCGTCCAGCGCATCGATCTCGCGCACCAATGTTCCCTTGGCGATGCCGCCGATGGCCGGGTTGCACGACATTTCGCCGATGGTGGATTTTTTCTGCGTAATCAGCGCCGTCTTCGCGCCCAGGCGCGCGGAAGCCGCCGCTGCCTCGCATCCCGCGTGGCCGCCGCCGATGATGATGACGTCATAGTCGAACATATAATATTTCCCTTGTTGCACGAGATCCCGGACAATGTGTCGCTTTAGCTCCACATTTCCGGGATGACAATTTTCTAAGCGGCAAAGCCGCTAAGAAAATATGTCACTTGCCTATGCAAAATTCCCTGAACACCACGTCCAATACATCATCCACCTGAATCTTGCCAGTAATTTTGCCGATGGAAAGCGCCGCCTGGCGCAATTCCTCGCATTTGAGTTCCTGCGGGACGTCCTTAAGCGCATTTTCGAGGCGTTGCAGGGCTTCTTCCAGCAGGGCGCGGTGACGATGGCGGGTGATGAATGGTGCGGCGTGGGAGGAGAAAAAGGAGATGATGCGTCTCTCCAGTTCTGCAAGCAATCGCTCTATTCCCTGCCCGGTTTTGGTGGAGATGGAGTACAAATCCTGCGAGACGCGAAGCGGCTGCGCAGGATCCTGCGCTACGGCTTCGCCGTCCGCAGGATTTAGAAGATCACATTTACTTATTATAATCAAAGTATTATAATCAATCAGCCCCCTACTCACCTCATCCATGTGCGGCCATTTTTCGCCGTCGAACAGGACCAGTTTTATATCCGCCTGCCCTGCCCTAGCCAAAGCGCGGCGAACCCCCTCCTTTTCCAGTTCGTCGGCGCTGTCGCGGATGCCTGCCGTATCGACCAGCACCACGGGATAACCGGCCATGTCGAGATGGACTTCGATGAGGTCGCGCGTTGTCCCGGCGCGGGCTGAGACGATGGCGGCGTCGCGCTGTGCCAGGGTGTTGAGCAGGCTCGACTTGCCGGCGTTGGGCGCGCCCAGTATGACGACGTTGATGCCGCCGCGCAGGCGCTCGCCGCGCTTTTCGTCCTGTAGCGAGGCACGGATAGCCGAGTTGAGCATTTCCATATTACGCTCAAGATCGGCAAGCACGGAAGGGGGAATTTCTTCATCGGGGAAGTCAATAGTGGCTTCGAGTTGCGCCAGGCAATGAGTAACGCGCCGGCGCAGATCGTCGTAATGGCCGCTGAGTTCGCCCTGCAGCTGGCGCATGGCCTGGGTTTTCTGGGCAGGAGTTTCGGCATCGATGAGGTCGGCCAGCCCTTCGGCTTCCAGCAAATCCATCTTGCCATTAGTAAAGGCGCGCCGCGAGAATTCCCCCGGTTCGGCCGGACGTAATTCGTCAAGCGAGCCTAAAATATCGAGAAACTGGCGTATGACGGCGAGGCTGCCGTGGATTTGCAATTCCACTACGTCTTCGCCGGTAAAGCTATGCGGGGCCTTGAAATATAAGGCCATGCCGCGGTCGATGGGCTCATTGGCGGGCGAACGGAAGGTGACGTAATGCGCTAGGCGCGGCGCAATGTCCGCCAGCCCGGATAATGCCTTAAGCGCCGGCAGCGCACGCGCGCCGGACAGGCGGATGACGGCGATGCCGGATTTTCCGGGGGCGGTGGCCAAAGCATAAATGGTATCGCTGGACATAACGGTATGACGTGTATAATGGCGGCGAAAGGAAAGCAACATGGCGCAGGCGATAAAGATTGGGCAGCCGGGCGGGGCGGAGGCGCTGAAGCTCGTTGAGATCGACGTGCCGCGGCCGGGCGCGGGCGAGGCGTTGATCCGCCAGACCGCTATCGGTGTCAATTTCATCGACATCTATCATCGCACCGGGCTTTATAAATTGCCGTCCTATCCGGCGGGCATCGGGCTGGAGGCTGCCGGAATTGTTGAAGAAGCGGGGCAGGGGAGTCGCTTCAAGCCGGGGGACAGGGTCGGCTATTGCGGCGGGCCGCCGGGGGCTTATGCCAGCCATCGCGCCGTGGCGGATAAATATCTGGTCGGGCTACCGGACGGCTTACCGGAGCAGACAGCGGCAGCAGTGATGCTCAAAGGGCTAACAGCGCATTATTTGCTGTGCCGGACCTACAAGGTGCAAAAAGGCGATACGGTGCTGATCCATGCTGCGGCGGGCGGGGTGGGGCTGATTGCCTGCCAGTGGGCGAAGCATCTGGGCGTGACGGTTATCGGCACCGTCGGCAGCGAGGGAAAAGCGGCGCTGGCCAGGGAGAATGGCTGCGATTACCCGATAGTTTATACCAAGGAAAATTTTGTGCAGAAAGTCAAAGAGATAACGGAGGGCAGGGGGGTCGATGCGGTGTATGATTCGGTGGGGAAAACCACCTTCATGGATTCGCTCGATGCCTTAAAAAAATTCGGAATGATGGTCAGTTTCGGCAATGCTTCCGGGCCGGTGCCGCCGGTCGAGCCGCTGCTGCTGACGCAGAAAGGCTCGCTCTATCTCACCCGCCCCAGCCTGATGCACCATATCGAGGATACGGCGGAATATGCGGCGAGCGCGGCGGAATTGTTTGGCCTGGTGGCGGGAGGCATTATCAAGGCGAGGGTAGGGGGCGCCTATCCGCTGTCGCAGGCCGGGCAGGCGCATATCGATTTGGAAGCGAGAAAGACCAGCGGGGCGGTGGTGCTCGTGGCTTAGGAGACTAAATACTGAAACTTATTTTTGAGCCCGCCCAGATTCTTGGGGTATGTTTTTTTGCCGTTTGAGTTCATTATCCAGTTCATCAACAGCAAGTGCTACTTGTTCCAATTTGATTTCCAGCCATTTTTCCGCCGCTTCGTTCAACAATGCAGCGCCAATCAACAAATATTCGACTACCCCGAAACGATGCTCTGTTGCACGGGAGGCATGGTCAAAAGGATTTCCTCCTTCTTCAGTCTCTTTTGTGGCAGAAGTTTGTTTACCTTCCAGCCATTGTATAAAATCATATCCCTTGCTGAGGCTTTGAAGGCTTCCTTGTGCCAGGGCATACACGGCGGGGCCGCCCCAACCCACTGTTTCAAGAAAATTTCTTCGCGTCATGAGATTAAGGCGGACTTTTTTAAATAATTGGAGTTCCATATCATCAAAATGACGTTTTTTTAATCCGTCTTCTTCATCTAATATTTTAACGGTTTTTTTGATATAATCCAATAAACCATCCACTCCGCGCACTTTTAAAATCCCACGCAAAAGTTTCTTTCCCGTATGCATTTCGGAAGTTGGGGCTAATGCATCAATCATAGCCCCCAGCCGCTCCTCTGTTAACTCAGCAGGCGGTTTGACATTGTCATTAGCGGGGGCGTTTTTGGGCGCTGGCAGGATTTTTTATCAGCGCAATCATGACATCGGTTATTTGCTCCGGCGTCATCCCACGCACTATTGCAGCAAGTTTTTCCTTGGTAAGATGATTCAAAGCGCTGCCGCTATCCGCCAGCAGGTTGCTAAGAGCGGAAGACGTGTCGATTTTTAAATTTGAAGAAGGATCCGTCAATGTCATCCCTAATGTTTAGGATGATTTTATATTTTCGTCAATTATTTTTAACTTTGCTATCCCGCTGCTCAAGCAACCCCAACAACTTTTCCACATATCCCTTCAGCTCGAAATGGTCTTCCTTGATGACGCGGGCGTAATCGATCAGTTCCTTGAGCTTGGCATTGGTACGTGCGGCGATGCTAGGCGCAGAGGAGGCGTCATGTAAATCGCGATATTCACGCACTAACTCATTGTTATACTTGAACCCGTCGACCACTTTCTTGCATTTATTGTAGCAGACGACGACGGCCTCGCGCAGAGCGGCATCCTTGATGCGGCCGATCATAGCGGCGTTGGAGTTATAAATGGTGAAATAGTCCTGGGTGAGGGGATAATAGAATTCCAGCGGCTGGCCGTCAGGCAAATGCTCGATACGCTCGCCGATACGGCGCATATGGAAGCCCCATAAAGCATGAAGCTCCACGCCCAGCGCGTCGAGCAGATTGTCGATTTCCTTCTCGTCGCGGCGCAGTTCTTTTGCATTCTGGTCGCGGATGGCCTTGTCGGTGGCCTTGAGCGTGTAATAGCCGGTGATGCCGCCGCCGATGACGGCGCCGATGAGGGCGATAAGGGAATCGGAGATGTTCATGGGTTTCCTTTCGTGAAGGAGAAATCATAAGCATCTCATGCGCTAATGAAAAGAATTTTTGTAAAATTAACCATTTTTAGCTATAATAAGTCGATGCATTTCGATTTTGACAGCATTATCGCTAACGCCAAACGCAAAAATGCGTTTGCGGATTATCCGCGACCGTTAAGTGAGCAGGGATTTTTTTTGGATGGGAAAGGAAAACCGACTGATTATGTAGCAACGTCCATTCACTATCCAGGTCAATTGGCTTACGGCAACGGCCCTTGTTTAGTTGAGCAATTTAAAGTGGAAATTCCCCAAGCCACCATCGACGCCCAGCATCGAAGTTTTAAGGAAACGATTGATTGCTTGATTCCACAGAATGCGGTCAACGCATTCATGCAAAAATATTTTGCCAGAAATTTTCTGCAGGATAGCAGTTTCAGGCAGTCTTTAAGAGATCTTGAACTATCCAAAGAAAGTAATATAGCTCATCTTCCAAATCTTCCTTTTGTCCATACGCGCGACCTGGAAGCGCTTGAGGAGCGCAAGCACTATCCCCGCCGGCCTTTTTCACTGGCGGAGTATGAAATTACCCGCCAGGTTTGCGGTCAGCGCCCGGAGCTGGCGGCTTCCATCGCCGCTTTTCATGGGGCGTTCATGAGCTATCTTGAGCATTTGCGAAGCGCGATTCCCGGCAACGAGCGGCTTGATGACAAAGAAAAAAAGCGGGCGCTGGAGCAAATACACCAATTAATAACAAACAGCGATGTCTCACTGAGTAATATGACGAACAATTTTCTTCCCGCCATCGCATTGCACTACGACCGCAGAGTGAAGCAAGATTACACGAAGCCGCTGGCGGAAACCGATTTTAAACAAGGAATGCAATGGATGCTCGACCTCAAAGTATTCGATAATCAGGTTAAGACGCAAAGAGACGAAACGCGGCATTTCCGTTGCCCGGCGCGGGGAGTGCTCATGCGCTGCTCCACGCTTAATTTAGGCCGCGATGAATCCACCGCACCTAATTATGCGCAGGAAAATTACGGACTGCTGATGGCAGGAATCTGCGAAAAAATCCAAAGCCTGATGGCTGCGAATCCGAAAATGGGGAAAGAGGTATGCAGAACCATTGCCTCCACTTGCAAAGCGGCGGCACTGTAATAAAACGGCTATGTTTGTAGGAAGGCCGCCTTAATTAAAGATTTAGTGTATTCCTGCCTGGGTGTTTCGAAAATGGTTTTTGCATCGCCCTGCTCGACGATTTTCCCCGCGCGCATGACGGCGATACGGTGGGCGATGGCCTTGACGACGCGCAGATCGTGGCTGATGAACATATAACTCAGTCCATATTTTTGCTGCAAGCTTTTAAGCAACTCGATGATTTGCGCCTGCACCGAGAGATCGAGCGCCGAGGTCGGCTCGTCGAGCACGACGAATTTGGGGCGAAGCACCATGGCGCGGGCGATGCTGATGCGCTGGCGCTGGCCGCCGGAAAATTCATGCGGATAGCGCTGCTGAATGTCCGCGGGCAGGCCGACGTCGCGCAATATCGCCTCGATGTCGCTCCTGCGCTCGGCTTCGCCTTTGTAAGGGAAATGCACCAGCAATCCTTCTTCGATGATCTGGCGGATGTTCATACGTGGGTTGAGGCTGCCATAGGGGTCCTGGAATACGAGTTGCATTTTTTGCCGCAGCGGGCGGAGCGCTTTGGTTTTTAAGGAATGAATGTCGCGGCTTAGGAAAACGATGCGGCTTTCGCTTTTGATCAAGCGCAGCAGCGCGAAGGCCAGCGTCGTTTTCCCCGATCCCGATTCGCCGACTACGCCCAGCGTTGAGCCTTCCGGTATGGCAATCGAGACATCGTCGACGGCTTTGATATAACCGGAAGTGCGTTGCAGAAGGCCTTTTTTTACAGGAAACCAGATTTTCAGATTTTCAGATTCTATGATTGGTTTGGCATCGGCAGGGTAGGGCAGGGGGCTTCCCTTGGGTTCGCTGGCTAAAAGATGTTTCGTATAAGCATGTTGCGGGTTTTTGAATACGCTTTCGACCGTGCCCTGTTCGACGATTTCGCCGTTGCTCATCACCGCCACGCGATTCGCCAGTCGGCGTACCACCGTGAGGTCGTGCGTGATGAATAAGATGGCCATATTCATCTCTTTTTGCAATTGCTTGAGTAATTTGAGTATTTTGACCTGCAGGGTGACGTCGACGGCGGTGGTCGGCTCGTCGGCAATCAGCAGGGCAGGGGAGTTGGCAATCGCCATGGCAATCATGACGCGCTGACGCTCGCCGCCGGAAAGCTGGTGCGGGTAGGCGTTCAGGCGGGTTTTTAGATGAGAAAGTCCTACCTGATCGAGGAGCGCTCCAATCCTGTGAGCCGCAGGCTGCACAGGATCCTGCGCTCGCTCCGCGCCGCAGGATTCAAGAATCTGCCGCCCCACCGTATGCAGGGGATTTAGCGAAGTCATCGGCTCCTGGAAGATCATGCCCACCCGCTTGCCGCGGACGGCGCGCAATTGCCGCTCGCCGGCGCCCACCACTTCCTGCCCGTCGAAAGTAATGCTGCCGCTGACGTGGGCGTTTCCCGGCTGCAAGCCCAGGCAGGATAATGCCGTCAGTGACTTGCCGCTGCCCGACTCGCCGACCAGCGCCAGCATCTCGCCTTTCTGGATGGAAAAGGAGATATTGTTGACGGCAGCGAAGGTGCCGAAGGAAAGGGAGAGGTTATTGATTGAAAGAAGAGTCATGGCTTAACGCCCTTCCTCGGGTCGAACGCATCCCTTACCGCCTCGGCGATAAAGATGATCAGCACCAGCATCAGGGCGATGGTGACGAAGCCGGTGAAGCCGAGCCAGGGGGCTTGCGGGTTGTTTTTGCCTTGCAATAATAATTCGCCGAGCGACGCCGCGCCGGGCGGCAGGCCGAAGCCGAGGAAATCGAGGGTGGTCAGCGCCGTCACGCCGCCACTCATGACGAAGGGGATGTAGGTCATGGCGGCGACCAGGGCGTTGGGCAGGACGTGGCGCACCATGATGCGGCCTTCGCCGACGCCCAGCGCGCGCGCCGCCTTGACGTAATCGAAATTGCGCGCGCGCAGGAATTCGGCGCGAACGACATGGGTCAGGCTCATCCAGGTGAAGAGCAATAAAATACCGAGCAGCCACCAGAAATTGGGCGTGACGATGCTGGCTAAAATAATCAGCAAAAATAATTCCGGCAGGCCCGACCAGATTTCGATGAAACGCTGGAACAATAAATCGGTCCAGCCGCCGAAATAGCCCTGCACGGCGCCGGCCAGGATGCCCACCACCGAGCTGAACACCGTCAGCAGCAGTCCGAACAGCACGGAAATGCGAAAGCCGTAAATCAGGCGACTCAACACGTCGCGCCCCTGGTCGTCGGTGCCCAGCCAGTTCTCGGCCGAGGGCGGGGAGGGGACGGGGACGCGCAGATCGTAATTGATCGAGGTGGCGCCGTAATGGATGGGCGGGAAAAGCATCCAGCCGTCTTCGCCGATGTGGTGTTGCAGGTAGGGGTCGCGGTAGCTGGCCTCGGTTTCAAAATCGCCGCCGAAGCTTTTCTCGGTGTACATGGTGAACACGGGGAAATAATATTTCCCCTGGTATTGCATGATGATCGGCTTGTCGTTGGCGATGAACTCGGCGATGAGGCTCAAGAAAAACAACGCCAGGAATATCCACAGCGACCACCAGCCGCGCCGGTTGGCGGCGAACAGGGAAAGACGGCGGCGGGCGAGGGGGGTCATAACATCTACCGCGAACCGTTTTCCGGCAAAAGCGAGCTAATTAACTTTTCGATATCTTCGTAAGCATGCTTAATTGGCTGTGTATAATTATTTGAAAAATCTGGTTTGCGACCATTGATCTCAGCCTGTAAAAGGACTTCTGACACATTAAGAAGAATTTGAATAATATCAGTTATATCTTCATTTTTAACTGCATTGTAAAGAGCTGCACGTTCGGAATCAGATAGAATTTCACTATGAGCATAGATTCTATCTCGCAAGGGCTTAATACGTTCCCAGATAGTTTTTGCTTTTTTTATTTCTGCACTTATTGCTTTAAGATCATCACTCTTTAATTCTGAAGCATGTTCGATATACTCATCGAGACCTTCAAATTCCCCAGCCGATTCTACCTTTCTTTTTCGTAGATCTTCCTTGCTAAAATACTGCTTTTGTTCGTGTGCGGATTTAAGGGTTTTATCCACATTGAAAACTCTGCCATCACTATCAAATATTTTTCCTAGGAAGATAATGGTCGTTTGAACAGAAGAGTATCTTAGATCGAGCCAGAATCTAGGAGCCTTATTAAGAGCGGCAAGAATTTCCTTATCCTCCGCTGCCATGTTATTTAAATGGAGGTGGTAGTGCCATGTTCTTGTCGCAAAAGCGACATTCTGTGAAAATTCCTTATAATGTTTTTTATATTCGTCGGCGCTAGTCATTGGGGCATAATCTCTTTCGTATGGCTGAAATGGCGGACAGGGTGAGATTCGAACTCACGGAACCCTTGCGAGTTCACTGCTTTTCGAGAGCAGCGCCTTAAACCACTCGGCCACCTGTCCGTTTAGGCGAACCGCTACCATAAGGAGCGGCCGGGCAAAATCAAATAATTATTTAACCTCTTTTGCTGTAAGCTGAGTTATTGGGGAACTCCATCATGAAGCTCAAATCGCTGTTGCGTTCGCTGTCGCACCGGAATTTCCGGCTGTTTTTTGCCGGGCAGAGCATTTCGCTGATCGGTACCTGGATGCAGCAGATCGCCATGTCGTGGCTGGTGTTCCAGTTGACCGGCTCGTCGTTCCAGCTGGGGCTGGTGCTGTTTTGCGGGCAGATTCCCGCGTTGTTCCTGTCGCCGGTGGCGGGGGTGCTGGTCGATCGCTGGAACCGCCGCCGCCTGTTGCTGCTGACGCAGACACTGGCCATGGCGCAGGCGTTTTTATTGGCGTATCTCGATATGAGCGGCGCCGTCGCCGTCTGGCAGATATGGCCGCTGGCGCTGTTTCTGGGCATCGTCAACGCCTTCGATATGACCGGCAGGCAGGCATTCCTCAGCGACATGGTGACCAACCGGCAGGATCTGGGCAATGCCATCGCGCTCAACTCGTCGATCATGAACGGCGCGCGGCTACTGGGGCCCTCGTTGGCCGGGCTGCTGCTGGCCAAAACCAGCGCCGGGATGTGTTTTCTCGTCAATGGTTTCAGCTATGTCGCCGTGCTAATGGCCCTGCTCGCCATGCGCCTGGGGCCGCGCGCGGTGCCGACTCGCCATAAAAAATTGCGCGAGGGTGTGCAGGAAGGTTTCGCTTATGCCTTCGGATTCGCGCCGATCCGGATTATCCTGCTGGCCGTCTGCGTCACCAGCATCGCCGGTAGTTCCTATACCGTGTTGCTGCCACAATTCGCCGCCCATAACCTGCACGGCAATGCCCGCACACTTGGGCTGTTGAGCGGTGCGACGGGGCTGGGCGCCCTGGCCGGGGCGATATTCCTGGCGGCGCGCCCCAGCGTGGTGGGGCTGGGCAAGTGGATATGGATCGGGCTGGCGCTGATGGGGGCGGGGCTGGTGGCGTTTGCGCAGACGGCGCAGCTGGGGACGGGAATGGCGGTGCTGGCGGTGATCGGGTTTGGCATGATGGTGCAGATGGCGGCCAGCAACACGATGCTGCAGACCATCGCCGATGAGGACAAACGCGGGAGGGTGATGAGTTTTTATACCATGGGGTTCCTCGGCATGGCGCCGCTGGGCAGTTTGCTTACCGGCTGGCTGACCGCGCGACTGGGCGTTTTTTCGGCGCTGATGCTCAACGGCTCGGTGTGTTTGGTTTTTGCGGCCTTGTTCTGCGCGCTGCTGCCGCGCCTGCGCGAGTTGATCCGTCCTATCTATGTTAGGCTTAAAATCCTGCCCGTGGCGGCGGGAATCGAGACCGCCAGCGAGCTTAAATTGATGGCGAAGGAATAGGGCCTATGCGGCGCCGGCGCGCAATTGCAGTTGCTTGAGGCAGGCATCAATCCACTGCGCCGTCAGTTTTTCCTGCACGGAATTCTGCTTCAGCCGCTGCGCCAGATGCGGCCAGGAGACCAGGTCGAGCGGTTGGTCCTGGTTGTTGCAGGAATAGACGTAGCGTTCTTCGCCCGTTACCGGGTCGACGTGCTTCTGCAAACATTGCGCACAGATTTCCTTCATCATGCACTGCATCGGCGAGTTGATGCTGCCGATGGCGACATGTTTTGGATTCAGATAAGGTTTTAGCACACCGTGCCGTGCCGCCGCCACGGCGGCCATCATGCTGTCGGAGCCGATGGCGATGAGGCGGGTAATGGAGGGAAGGGGGATTAGGGATTGGGGGTTAGGGATGGGGGAAGACACAGAGATCTTTTTTCCTAATCCCCAGTCCCCAATCCCCAATCCCTCTTGGGCGTATGCTAACATTGCTTCAACAATATTCCCATGAAAGGAAAAATCCTGCGGGCGGCGGGCGGGAAGCAGCGCTTCGTCGCAGCACCAGACGACGACATCGGCGGCGTTTTCGATATCCTCCATGCGGTAGCGGTCGACGGCTTTTTTGTAACCGGCGAAATAGAGCAGTTTCGAGCCGCGCGCGCGCATCGCCTTGCCGATGGAAAACAGCACGGCGTTGCCCAGCCCGCCGCCGGCGAGCAGGATGTTTTCATGGGCGGGAATTTCGGTGGGCGTTCCCGTCGGGCCCATCAGCACCACCGGCTCACCCGGTTTGAGATGCGCGCATACATCCGACGAGCCGCCCATCTCCAGCACGATCACCGAGACCAGGCCGCGCTCCTTATCGACCCAGGCGCCGGTCATGGCCAGGCCTTCCATGGCCAGCGTCGTGCTGAGTGCAGAGTGCAGAGTGCTAAGTGCGAACGCCTCGAAGTTCTGCAGTCGATAAAACTGTCCCGGCTCGAAGCGGTTGGCGGCAAGAGGGGCATGAATAACTACTTCGACAATCGCCGGTGTTAGCCGATTGACTTCATGCACGGCGGCACGAAGTTGCCGATTAACGTGAGATAGAAACTCTTGTGCCTTGCGCCTTGTACCTTGTGCCTGTTTCGCCAATATCCGTGAAACCACCGGATAGCCCTGCTTGGCGCTGCCCATCGCTTTCACCACATTCCCCGCGAAGGACGGATGCAGGTCGCCGAAGAAGCTGACGGCGCGGCCTTGCTCGTCTATCGACATCAGCACCTGCGGGGTACCGGGTTTGGAGATGCGCTCGGGTTTTACCGGGTTGCCGTCTTCGTCCACGGCTTTGAAATATTTTCCATCGAGCGTGAAATGCGCCGGGTCTTCGCGCTGCAGGACGGTGTTGGGATTGGTTCCGGCGGCGATGAGGATGGCGCGGGCGGGGAGGGTGACGCGCTGGTCCGAACCGGCTTTTTTAAGCGTGACGGCGCTGGCATGGCCGAATTTATCGATTTCCACGCCCACCGGCTCAAGCATCTCCGAGAAAAATATGCCTTCCTCGAAGGCTTTTTCGACTTCTTCGTGATTAAGGCGATAACTCGGCGCGTCAATCAGCCGCTTGCGATAAATGATTTTGACGCCGCCCCATTTATCGAGCAAGGAGCCTACGTTTGGGGCAGTTTTCTTTTTTTCTTCGCGGATAGCGCGGCCATGGCGCAAAAACTCCTCGGCTACCACTGCGTCTTCCTCGCTCCATCCGGCGCGCACGGCCTGCTCGCCGCGCGTAGCTACCAGCGCCTCATAACGGCTTAAAAACTTTTCCACCTGTACCGGATAATAAGCCAGCGATTCGGTCGCCGTGTCGATGGCGGTGAGCCCGCCGCCGATGACGATGACCGGCAGGCGCAGTTGCAGATTGGCGATGGAATCTTTTTTGGCGGCACCCGTGAGTTGCAGCGCCATCAGGAAATCCGACGCCGTGCGTACGCCGCGCGCGAGGCCGTTCGGCATATCGATCAAGGTCGGCTTGCCCGCGCCCATGCACAGCGCGATATGATCGAAGCCGAGCGCGAAGGCGTTGTCGTAAGTCAGGCTGGAGCCGAAACGCACGCCGCCGATCATGCTGAACTGGGTGCGGCGTTCGAGCAGCAGGCGGATGATTTTGAGATAATTCTTGTCCCAGCGCACGGTGATGCCGTATTCGGCGACGCCGCCGAATCCGGCGAGGGTGCGCTCATCGAGCGATTCGTAGAGCGTGGCGATGTCTTTGATCGGCTCGAAGGGCGCCCGTCCGCCCAGCGGTGTCACGCCGGAAATTCGTTCCGCTACCGGTTCGATTTTAAGCCCGTCGACGGCGACGACGGTGTGCCCGTCATTCATCAGATAGTGCGAAAGTGTATAGCCGGCCGGGCCGAGGCCGGCGACCAGCACCTTGCGGCCGCTTTCGGGCCTGGGCAGCGGACGTTCCAGATTTAGCGGGTTCCAGCGCGTGAGCAGGCTGTAAATCTCGAAGCCATAGGGAAGCGCCAGCACGTCTTTCAACACATGCGTCTCGACGTGCGGGATGTTGACCGGCTCCTGCTTCTGGTAGATGCAGGACTTCATGCAATCGTTGCAGATGCGGTGCCCGGTGCCGGCGCACATGGGGTTATCGACCGCCACTACCGCCAGCGCGCCCAGCGGCACACCCTCGGATTTGAGCTGGTTCATCTCGGAGATTTTTTCCTCCAGGGGGCAACCGGCGAGCGTGATGTCGAGCGGATTTTTTTTGAACTCTCCGGTTTTTTCTTTCAAACCTTTCGAGCAGGAATCCTTACCCTGATGGTGGCAAAAAATGCAGTAATGCGCGGAATCCAGCGCCTGCGCCAGCGTGCCGCCGCCGTCGGTGAGCTTGAAGCCGTCGCGTGCGCGCAGATGCCCCTTGGGCAGGCGTAGTAGTTGTACTCCCTGGCGCTCCTCGGTTTCGACGGGAATCAAATGCAGCGGATCAAATTTTTTCGGCTGCTTGAATAATAATCCATGCCCATGTTTTTTTCGTCCCGCTTCGGAATTGAGCGCCCATGCCGCATAGCGTGCCGCGATTTCGAGCAAGGATTTATGCTCTTCTTCTTTTTCCAGCCAGCCCATGACCGTTTTGGCAAATACCAGCTCGAATATCGTGCCTTCGGCGTGGGGCAGGGGGAGCATGGAAAGCAGCGCTTCGCCGCTGACGCGCTCAGCTTCCTCCGGCGCCAGCGCTTTGGCGGCGCGGCGTTGCACGAACAATCGCTTGCAGGCATAGAGCGGCGCGAGTTGATGATGTGTTTCGGCCAGTGCCTGCACTTCTTTTTCGATGCCGAACAGCTTGCCAATGAAATCTTCGGTGTGGGGCGCGAGGTCGAGCAGCAATTGCGAATGATCTTTATTGGAAAGCGTCGTATAATCGGCGCGCGCCGCCATGAAGCGGTTATGTAGCGCGATATCCGCCGCTTTCAATTCCGCGACAAAGGCGGCGTCGAGCTTTACCAGTCCGTCGCGTGCGTAAAGCTCTTTGAATGTTATTCCGTACCCGAAATTGTCAGCCATTTATATACCCGTTCCCCGATAATCCGCCGCTTCCATCTCCAGGTTCCTGACGGGCTCAACCAAGTGATGTTCGACATATTTGATAAGTGCATTCACACAATGCTCGACGCTCATTGTTTCGGTATCGATAATCAGATCAGGATTTTCCGGCGCTTCGTAGGGCGCGCTGATGCCGGTGAATTCGGCGATTTTGCCTGCTCGCGCCTGTTTGTATAAACCTTTGCTATCGCGTTTTTCGCAGGCGTCCAGCGATGCCTTGATGTAGATATTGTGGAACAGTTCCGGCGCAATGGCGCGCACGCGGCGGCGGTCTTCGCGGTAGGGCGAGATGAACGAACTGATGACAATGGTTCCGGCCTGCGCGAACAAGGCCGCTGTTTCGCCGACGCGGCGGATATTTTCGCTGCGATCCTGCGGCGAGAAGCCGAGGTCGCGGTTGAGCCCCTTGCGGATGTTGTCGCCGTCGAGCGCAAACACGTGGTAGCCTTTGTCGAACAGGCGTTTCTGCAATTGCTTCGCCAGCGTCGATTTGCCGGAGCCGGAAAGGCCGGTGAACCATAAAATGCCGCCGAAATGGCCGTTGGCGAGGGCGCGGCTCTCCGGCGTCACGCCGAAATCGACGTCGAAAATATTTTTCGATTTAACCTGCGGCGATACGGCTGCGCGCTGGTCGAAAAATCCGTCCATGCCGATGATGCCGCCGCCGGCGACGTCGTAATCCTGCACGATGACGAAGCGGCCGAGGCGTGCGTTGGCGTTGAAATCGTCGACCGCCACCACGCCGCGCGTGCGCATCACCACCTCGGCGACGTTGCCGCGCTCGACGCGGTCGGCCTGCATCTGCGCCAGCGTCTCGGCGTCGATGACATGCTCGATGGTTTTGATTTCAGCCAGTATTTCATTGGTGCCGAGCTTGATCTTATAACGCTTGCCTGGCTCCAGCGCTTTTTTCCCCAGCCAGAACAGGCGGGCGCGGAACTGGTTGGTGATCATCGGCGCGCCTTGCACATGGCTCGCCACATGCCCGCGCTCGACGAATATCTGGTCGGAAAGCGTGATGCCGATGGATTGCCCGGCAGTGGCTTGCGCGGGCTTGCTATTTTCCGGCCAGGCTTCGATGCTGGCGACTTTGGCCTGCATGTTGGTGGGAGAAAATAAAAGCGTATCGCCGACGCTGAGCGCGCCGCTTTCGATGCGGCCGGCGATAATGCGGCGCTCGTCGAATTTATAGACGTCCTGGATGGAGAAACGCAGCGGCAGCGCCTCGTCGGGCGCGGCGACGCTGAAATGGTCGAGCGATTCGACGACGCTGGCGCCTTTGTACCACGGCATGTGCGCGGAAGCGGCGGTGATGCCATCGCCCTCGCGCGCAGAGATGGGGATGAAGCAGGTCGGCTCGATGCCGATGCTTTTCAAATAGTCGCGGTATTCGCGCTCGATGGTGCGGAAGGTTTTTTCATCGTATTTCACCATGTCCATCTTATTGACGAGCACGGCGATCTGGCGTACGCCGAGCAGATGCAGCAGGTAGCCGTGGCGCTTGCTCTGCTCGCGGATGCCCTCGTGCGCGTCGATCAGGACCAGCGCTGCATCGGCCTGCGCCGCGCCGGTGATCATGTTTTTGAGGAATTCCTTATGCCCGGGTGCGTCGATGATGACGATATTACGGTGCGGTGTTTTCAGCCAGATTTGCGTCGTGTCGATGGTGATGCCCTGGTCGCGTTCGGCCTGCAGCGCATCCATCAGGAACGACCACTCGAACGCCATGCCGCGCTTCCTGCAGCTGGCCTGAATCGCCTCGAATTTCCCCTCGGGCAGTGAATGGGTGTCATGCAGCAACCGCCCGACCAGCGTCGATTTTCCATGATCGACATGGCCGACGATGACGAGCTTGAGCTGCTGTTTTTTATCTTTAGTCATCACATGTATCCATCCGCCCTTAGCCGCTCAAAACTACTCTCATCCTCATCAGCGCCCATCGGGCGGCCGGAGCGTTCGGAAACTTTCGTCACCTTTAATTCCTCGATAATCGCGTCGAGCGTTGCGGCGCTGCTTTCGATCGGCCAAGTGATGCCTTTTTCGCCGAGCGAGCGGAAGCGCATGAGTTTGCCGTTCAGATTGCGGCCTTCGAATATTCCGTAAATGCGGGCGAAATAAAGCGGTACGATGGGAATATTCTCGCGCTTGATGTATTGCCATATGTCAAGCTCGGTCCAGTGCAGTAGCGGGTGGATGCGCAAACTCGTTCCGGGGGCGAAATCGGTTTTGAACTGATCCCAGAATTCCGGCGGCTGGTCTTTGGCGTCCCATCCGCCTTCCGCGGCGCGCGGGGAAAAGACACGCTCCTTGGCGCGGGTGGCTTCCTCGTCGCGCCGTATTCCGGCGACGATGCCGGTGAAGCCGTATTTTTCGATGACCTCTTTCAAGCCCAGCGTTTTGCGCGCTGCCACGCGGGCGGCAGGCGGCAATGTTGCGTCGGTGGCCTCAATCGGCGGGCAGAGGTGGCTGATGAAATTAACGTCCCATTCTTTGGTATAGCGATCGCGGAACGCGTAAACCTCGTCCATTTCCAATTCGGTGTCGCAATGAATGAGCGGAAACGGCACACGCCCGAAAAAGGCTTTGCGCGCCAGGTGGATCATGACGTTGCTGTCCTTGCCGAACGACCACAGCATGGCGAGCCGGTCGATGGCGTGGAACGCCTCGCGGAAGATGAAGATGGATTGGGCTTCGAGTTTGTCTAGATGGTCATGGGTCATGGGTCTTTAGTCATGGGTCATGGGTCTTTAGTCATGGGTCAATTAGGTTTTTGAGATTGGATAAGCTTTCTAAGCATTTTGTTGATGCTATCTATCATTGCGCATAAATCAGCATATGCTTCTTTAGGCAGATATTTTCTGGCATAGGCAAGGATAAATTGTGTCTCTAATTCTGCAAGCGATCCGCGCGCTATATAGAGGAATTGCACAAATTCTTTTTTGCTGGCTCGAGCACTTCCTTCCGCAATATTGGAAGGCACTGAAACGGCGCAACGCTGTATTTGCTGCGTTAATCCATAACGCTGGCTAACAGGAAATTGTTCCGTTACATCATAAATTGCATTTGCCAAGCGCATGGATAATTTCCACACCTCTAGCTGTTTAAACCCATGACTCATGACTAATAACCCATGACCAAATTACACGCTCCAGTTGGCAGTTTCATTTGCAGGCAAATGGATGCCACATTCGACTTTTTGTTCATTCTCGATACCAATCGTATGCGCCCATCTTCCGGCGCGCTCATCCTGTCCGGCAGAAACGGGCACGGTGCACGGTGCGCAACCAATCGACAAATAGCCTTTGGCTACCAGCGGATGCTCCGGCAAGTTTCGCGCGACAGTTTCCTGCTTCTGCCGATCTTTGCTCCACAAAGCCAGCGGGTTGATGCGGAAGATGCCTTTGTCGTCGAGTTCGATGGATTCCATCTCGGCGCGCTCGGGGGTCTGATAACGCTTGCGGCCGGTGATGAGCGCTTTGACGCCTAAGGTTTTTATGGCGCGCTCAAGCGGCTCGACTTTGCGCAACCAGCAGCAGCGGTTAGGTTGCGTGCTCCATAGGTCGCCCTTGGGGTCGAGGCGGCTTTCCATTTCCGGATCGGGTGTGAGCCAATGTACGTTTTTCAATCCCAGATGCTTGGTCAGCGTGCGCGCATAGTTGAGCGTTTCGGGAAAATGCTTGTGCGTTTCCAGAAATAATACGGACGTTGCCGGATCGATCTCCGCCACCATCGACAGCAGCAGCGCCGCATCGGCGCCGAAAGAGGAAATCAGGGCGATTTCGCCTTTGAATTCATCGCGGATCATGGCGCGCAGCAGCAAAGGCGCGTCGAGATCGCCGTAAAACATTTGCAGGCGGGTGAGGGAAACTTGCGCGCTCATGCCAGCCACCTTTTTTCCGCCACATGCCGCTCGGTGGCCATCACCACTTCTTTCATATCCGCGCCCTGCGCCTTGCAGGTTTTGCGCAATTGGGAAATTTCGCCGAGCCTCCCCGCCCATTCCTCGCCGAACTGCGCCGCAATCCAGTCGCGGATCTTGCGCGCCAGCGTCGGCGACGCGCCGGAAGTGGATACCGCGATCACCAGATCGCCGCGGCGAACATTGGCGGTGAAATAAAAATCGCAGAGGTCGTTTATGTCCTCGACATTAACCAGCTTTCCGAGCGTATGCGCCTCGCGCACGATGTGTTCCGCCTGCGTGCGCGGAAGCCCGGCGACCATAACGATGGTGGCGTTTGCCAACTCCTCCGGCGATGGATTTTCTTTCACCGTCACCTTCGCCGCGCCATATTCTTCAAGTTGCCTGTGCCTGCGGACAAGCAGTTCGCCGCTGCCGATAAGCAGAATGGGAATGCGGGTTACATCAAGGGCGATGGGGTACATGGCTCAAAACTCTTTTCCCAGCGCCGCCACCGCTGTCTGCTTGACCGCATCGACGCCGTAGCGTGCGCAGAAATTGCCGAAGGCTTCGCCGGGGGAGCGTTTTTCGCGCCACAAGGCGAACATCGGTTCCAGCGTTTGCGGCAGGGCATCGAACGGTACCTTGTCGAAAATTTTTTCATTGAGGCGTGTACCTTCGAAATCGCCGCCGATATAAAGCGCATAAGTTTCGGGCGTGCGGCCGACGATGCCGATATCGCCGACATAGGGGCGCGAGCAGCCGTTGGGACAGCCGGCGATGCGGATGGCGATGTTTTCGTCGATGACGCCTTGGCGCTGCATGACTTTTTCGATGTCGGCGACGAGGGGATGCGCCACGCGCTCGGCTTCGGACAGCGCCTTGCCACAGGTGGGATAGGCGACGCAGGCAAGAAAATTCTTGGCCATCGGCGTTAAATCCTCGCGCAGCTTGATGCCGTGCTTGCGCAGCGTCTGTTCGATGGCCGGTTTTTCCGATGCTTCGATGTCGCAAAGGATGATGTTCTGGTCGGCGGTCAGGCGCAGATCCATGCCGTATTCTAAAATCACTTCGCGCAGGCCGGAGCGAATCGCCGCGCCATCGCTGTCGGCGATGCGGCCGCTCATGACGGGCACGCCCAGGAACCATTTGCCGTCGCCCTGTTCGTGCCAGCCGGTATGATCTTCGACGGCAAAATCCTTCATTGGTTTGGGGTCGTCCATGGCGCGCCCCAGATATTTCTCCAGCTCCTGCTTGATCCACGGGGTTCCTTTTTCGGCGACGAGATATTTAAGCCGCGCGTGCTTGCGGTCGCTGCGGTCGCCGAAATCGCGTTGAAGCTTGATCACCGCTTCGGTAGCGGGAACCAGCATGTCCGGCGGCACGAACATAATCGGGCGGGCGAGATAGGGATAGGTTTTGGGCTGGTTGTGGTTCATGCCCAGCCCGCCACCCAAGGCGAAATTATAGCCAAAATGCTCGTAGCCGTTGAACAGCGTCAGGATGGCCAGATCGTTGCACAACGCATCCATGCAGTTATCCTCCGGCCGCCCGATGGCGATCTTGAATTTGCGCGGCATATAGGTCGCGCCGTAGAGGGGTTCACTCGCCGCCGGTTCGGGCTTGAACGGGTAATCCGCCACCACCTCGCCGTCCATCCATACTTCGTAGTAAGCATTGCTCTTGGGTGCGACGTGTTTGGCGAGTAGGAACGTGTCTTCTTCCAGCTTGGTATAATGTGGATTTTTAATGGGTGCCGGGCAGGTGATGACGTTGCGCGTGATGTCGCCGCAGCCACCTAGCGTGGAGAGCAGGAGCAGGTTAATGTCGCGGATCAGCGGCTGCATGGCGACTTTTTTGATGCAGTGGAACTGGAAGGTTTCGCGCGTGGTGATGCGCAAACTGCTATTGGCGTATTTTTCGGCCAGTGCGTCGAGGGCGACATACTGCGCCGCAGTCAAGCGCCCGCCTGGACATTTCATGCGCACCATGAATTCCCATTCCTTGTCCTCGCCCCGCTGCTTGCGTTCGGTGGCGGTGTCGCGGTCGTAGCCGAAATAGCTGCCGTGGAATTTGAGCAATTCATAGGTCGCGTCGGACACTTCCGGCGTCGAAAGGTCGGCCATCTCCTCGGCGATGTTGCCCTTGAGATAATGGCTTTCGCGCTTGATGGATTCTTGTTTGGAGAGCTTTGTATCAGTCACATACAATTATTATACGTATAATAAATAATTTCAATTTATTTTATGTATTATTTTTATAATTTACAAATATATATGTGTTATTTAAGAAATTGTCCTATATGCAAGAATAGGTTAGGAAATTCCGGAAAAGCCACGCATAGAAATAGCGAGACGGCCAACGCCGGACCGAAGGGGAAAATCGGCCCTTTACCCATCGCCCGCCAGAGCAGGCCAAAAACGGTTCCGAACAGGCCGGAGAAAAATAAAAACGGCACGATGGGCATGATTCCCAACCATAAACCGGCGACCGCCAGGAATTTCACATCGCCGAAGCCCAGTCCTTCTTTTTTCCTGAGCCAGCGATAGCCGTGATGCAGTGTCAGGCCGATGCCTAAACCCAGCGTGAAACCGCCTATTATCTCCCCAACGGGGGTGCGGATGGCGACATGCCAGGCCAGTCCCAGCGGCAGCAATGCATAGTGTATCTGGTCGGGGATGATGTAATGTTCCAGATCGACGACGATCATAATCAGCAGCGCCACGCCCATCAGCGCCAGGATGATTCCCTCCGGCGTTACCCCATAGCGCGCATAGATGAGCAGGAACAAGGCGGCGGTGGCGATTTCGGTCAGCGGGTAGCGGGCGGAAACCGGGGCACGGCAATGGCGGCAGCGGCCTTTGCTACACACCCATGATAGCACCGGCCACAAGTCCCGAAAGCCCAATTTTTTCTCGCATTTCGGGCAGCGCGAGGGCTTGACGATAATGTCTTCGCCGAGCGGCAGCCGGTAACTCGCCAGCGTAACAAAGCTGCCGAAGACGAGGCCGGAGAAGAGGGTGAAGAGGAGTTCGATGGTTGATGTCATTATGACGTTCTACCGTCATTCCCCGAATTTTGCGACAGCAAAATCCTGAATCAGCCTTTGCCAGGCACTCTGTCAGCATTACGCTCCGAAATCCATTCTTTCCAGGGCTTCTGGCTGGGAGGACCTGCGATAGTTTCAAAGGCGTCTCTCAGCGTATGGATTAGGACTTGATCCTTTTTTTTCTTACGGTCTTCCCAGGTATCACCCCTTGTTGGCTCTTTATAAGGGCTTTTTGCTAAGTCAAAAATCGCTTTTGGATCTTCCGTCTCAAGTCTTAGCTTTTTCGCACTAACAATATTTTCGGGGGCTGCCGTCCGAACTAATCCACACCAGCGCAGGGCGTGTTTCCCCTCGCCGGTCGGCTTCGTTTCTTAAATCTCCTATGATCTGATACCCATGACGGCTCTCAAATCCTTTTCCTCCTGGAGGTTCAAAG
>Ga0207022_10080_pt2 | contig 25423 bp, 25 predicted proteins | sample Alteio_BWMinCont_46_FD_153307 | JGI IMG/M metagenome (GOLD analysis project Ga0207022, IMG submission 153307) | Enriched cells from forest soil in Barre Woods Harvard Forest LTER site, Petersham, Massachusetts, United States -... | ecosystem: Environmental > Terrestrial > Soil > Temperate forest >... | reverse complement strand
GTGACATTGGCCACGTCGAAAGCCGAATCACCGGACCTGATACGGCCAAAGCATTCTCCGCCGGCTGCGTAATGAAGGGCAACGAGTGTCACGTCTTCATCGCGGATACAGTCAGCGTGAAAATGCTGTCGGAAATGATGTGGGACACATTGAAACTCTGATTCCCTGTTGCCAAGTCCGCCGGGGCCGGGGCGTACCCGGTTCCGGCGGGCTTCTCTTCGGAGCATGACATTTTGAAGAAATAAACGGAAACCGAAGCCCGATACGTACAAACTGACGTATCAGGTTTCCCCGGTCGCGCAGGAATTCTTCCTGCAAGACGATCTTGTCCAAATCCTCCCGAACATTGTTGAACGGGCGCGGATGGAACCGACTTGGAAGTCAGGGACGGGCGCATTGATTGTTATGCCCTAACACGGTCAAAAGTTCGGTTTCATTTGCACACACAAACCCGAAGGGGTCCACATTCTGGTAGGGCGCGAATGCGAAATGCCGTCGTTCGCGCGTCTGAAAGCGCTTAACGCGCCCGCCTGATTCAACGTCGTGCGCCCGCGGGTCGATCCGGCTCCGGCCCGCGGGGCTTTTGTAATGAAATCCCATGCGTTCGTTTCTCGCGGACATGTTGATAACGGCAAACACCAACGCCGGGCCACCGATCATCAGACCGGGGCCGTCGTCATCGCAAGCGCACGTACAATGCGGGAGTTGCGCCGGCGCTTACGAGCGATCGCAAAACGCCATCGTCGCCAAGAGCATGGCCCGACAACGAGCGATCGACCATGACGCCGCTATGATCCGGGCCGCGCAGTGTCGCGCGTGCAACCGCCAGTTTGTCTCGTATCGACGCTGGTAGCCCGCGGGGCATTCATCGGGGACGCTCGATTCGGGGCGGCCCGTCGCTTTGCGCAACCGGTTGGGCGCAGTACCCTTCCGGCAAACGGGATCGGCAATGAAAGAATGGGTACAACGGATTGATGGCCGCCGGGAAAGTATCCAAAGAGTCGCCAAGATTCATTCCTCTTTGTAGACGAAGGACTTTCTTGGTTCTGGCAGCGGTTGGCCCGTCAACTCCCGGCACACATCGTCGGACCCCTTGAGGTACTGCCGCACCACTTCCTCGGCCCTCTTGCCTTTTGCTTCTCGCTTTTCCGCCTCGGTCGCCGAGACATCGGCATCCAGTTTGAGTAATGCATTGTGTAGCTTGACACCGTCCTCCAGCATCTTGAGGTAGAGTGATGGGATGAAGGTGGTGTCTGTCTTCCAGTTCTTCGGGGAGCCGGTCGCCGCACTGGCCAATGGGTACTTGCCGTCTGTCGTCAGGACCACGTTGCTGTGGAAGCCAAGCTTCGACAGCGGGTAATTGTCGAAAACGAAGTTCACCATTTTCAACCCCGGCAACTCTTTGGGGAAGCCGTACTTGTCTAGGTAGAGTTCGAGTGGGACGAATTTGGCGTTTATGGTTTCGATCACTTCTTTGTCCGAGAGCGAACTGCCCCGGCACAGAGTCGCGCCGAGTCAGCACGCCTCCGGGTTGGGATCTTTCGCGTTGTGTCCTTTCAGGTGCAGGAAGACCATCAGCGGCTTGTTCTCCTTGTCGGCCAGCTCGAGGGCAGCTTCGGGGTCCGTTTCCCACTTGATCTTCTTCCAGTCGCCCCGGATGGCCCTTCCGATGGCGGCATTCGCATAGTTATCGTCAAGTTTCTCCTCGACCTTCTCTTGGCCGAAGGCCGGGCTAGCGGCACTGAACGCCAGCACCGCCGTCACGATGATTGAAATCCACATATTCTTAGTCCTTTATTACGGGGGCATGTCCCACAAATTTGTCTTTGTACCACCAGCGTTTTGCTTCTGCGTACTATAGCATGACGGCGTATCGTCTGTTCGGTGTGGTCGAAATCCTCGCTAATGGAAAGCGTTTCGTCATTTCGCAGCACGAATCGCGGGAGTTTGTCGAGCGAATCGAACAGGTTATACTGTGCGGGAGCGCGGCCCACAAGGTTGACCTGTCGCTATCGCTTTTTCGTTTCTCGAAACCACGGCGACTCTGCCAGAATGGCGACGATGATCTTTTCACTTGTGACCGTGCTTATGTCGTGGTGCAGGCTCACCACCTTGACGCCGGTGACATCCTGAATCATCGCTTCCAGAAACGGCCGCGCTGTTTCGACCAAATGCACCCGAACCTGTTTGATTAAGTCTCTGCCCCGCGCGGCCGGAAGCGACTGGGCTAGATGCTGTTCAGCGGCGGTCAGAACTCCCGTCATGCGAACGCAACCCTGGACGGCGATTAACACACTTTCTTCTCGGTCACACATTCCATCCACGTTCCTCCCGGAACTGCTTCGCGAATTTCTGCACCAGGGTTGGCTGCCGCGGTGACATTGCCAGCCCAAGGGCCGCCCCGAAAATATACCCGGAGACGAATGCCATTTTCGGTTCGAGCCCAGCCGGAGTAACCCCATCAAGATAGTCTTGCCACTCCAGGTTGGCATAGTGCCCGAGGCCCTCCAGCATGCTCGTGATCTGCGGCTCTGCGGCCGCAGATAAACTGGCCTTTCGTTTTCTTGGCTTCTTTTCCATTTCGATTTCCTCCATTGACGAATTGCCGATGAAAGCGGCGCACAGTCGAACAGCATATTACCTGAATGCCGCGATCTGCAAAATGAGACTAGGCTCGGACGGATGGCGTGGCGCCGCGCTGGCGCATCAATGCGAAATGGACGGACCATAAGCGAGAAGGCTATCGTGAACCGGTTGGCTGATGGCGCGTGCGCACAGGAAGATGGTGTTAGCTTTGCGATGCGCCCACCAACTCGCCCGGATCGGCTCGCCAGCGATTGCCTCGGCCAGATTCGGGACCGGGCCGCGCCCGGATTCGAGCACGACCCCATTGGTCTTAACAAACGCGATGGCCTGTTTTGGAGTCATCAGAGTTCCACGTCCTTGCCGCCGAATAGGTATTCGACCGTCGAAGCGCGGTTCAAGAGAACCGCACTTTGACGCGGAAACGGACTTCAGTGACGCGTGCATGTCAGTCTATCAGGTCCTGCGCGTCCGTAAACTCCCCGTCCGTAGCCGTCCGTGTCGACGATCTCGATATGTCGGAGATTTCCATCGGCCACTCCGCGTTCGATTGTGACAGATGGCGGCACACGCTGCAGCGTCGTGTTATACTAGCCCGTGTCACTTCGGCATTTATCGGGCGAACATATGCACCACTTGATGTAACGACGCGATCCTTTGATGACCGACGTCACCCGCATTCTCTCGGCGATGAAACAGGGCGACCCGCACGCCGCCCGCGAGCTTCTGCCGCTGGTGTACGACGAGCTCCGCAAACTGGCGGCGGCCCGGCTCGCTCAGGAACTGCCCGGCCAGACGTTGCAGGCCACGGCCCTCGTCCATGAGGCGTATTTGCGGCTGGTGAGCCACGATCCCGACGAGCATTGGGACAGCCGCGGGCACTTCTTCGCCGCCGCTGCCGAGGCCATGCGGCGGATTCTCGTCGACCAGGCACGGCGCCGGAACAGTCAACGGCGCGGTGGCGGCCGCCAGAAGGTCGACTTGCTGGCACACGATCTGGCGATTGATCCGCCCGACGACCAGATACTGGCGCTGGACGAGGCGATGACCAGATTTCACGCCGTGGATGCGCAGGCCGCCGAAGTCGTCAAGCTTCGGGTGTTTGCCGGAATGAGCGTAGAAGACGCGGCGCGGAGCCTGGGAATTTCCCCGCGGACTGCCAAACGGGACTGGGTGTATGCGCGGGCCTGGCTGCGGCGTCAAATCGAGGGCGACGCGGGCAGCAACTGAGCGCCGCCACATCTGTGGAGAAGATTTTGGGAGTTTTCTGGCCCTTTTCACGAGCCGATTTCGCATTGCAGATGCCACGCGTGCCTGGCGAAGGTGCCAACCCATGCAGTCGACCGGACAACCTGACGAAAAATCGATCTTTCTCGAAGCCCTGCAAAAAAGTTCGGCGACCGAGCGAGCTCTGTTTCTCGATGTCGCCTGCGGCGGCAATCCACAGTTGCGCGGCGAGATCGACGCCCTGCTGAAAGCACACGACTGGTCGGGAGACCTGCTCGACAACCCGGTCGCCCCACCCTTCGTCCCCACGATCTCTGAACCGCGCAGTCTCATGGAAAATGGCACGGTCATCGGGCCCTACAAACTCTTGCAGCAGATCGGCGAAGGGGGGATGGGGACGGTCTATATGGCCGGGCAGACCGAGCCCGTGCAGCGCAAGGTGGCTCTCAAGCTCATCAAACCCGGCATGGACTCGCGGCAGGTGATCGCCCGCTTCGAGGCCGAGCGCCAGGCACTGGCCCTTATGGACCACCCCCACATTGCCAAAGTTCTCGACGCGGGGACGACCGACAGCGGCCTCCCCTACTTCGTGATGGAGCTGGTCAAGGGAGTCCCCCTCACGAAATATTGCGACGAGCAGCACCTCACTCCCCGCGCGCGGCTGGAACTGTTCATTCCCGTCTGCCAGGCGGTGCAGCACGCCCATCAGAAAGGAATCATCCACCGCGACCTCAAGCCCAGCAACGTGCTGGTTGCACTCTACGACGGCCGGCCGGTTCCCAAAGTGATCGACTTTGGCGTCGCCAAGGCGACCGGTCAGAAGCTAACCGAACGGACGATGTACACCGAATTCGGGGCGATCGTGGGGACCCTCGAGTACATGTCCCCCGAGCAGGCCGAATTGAACCAGCTCGATGTCGACACTCGCAGCGACATCTACAGCCTGGGAGTGCTGCTGTATGAGCTGCTCACGGGAACGACCCCTTTCGAGAAGAAACGGCTGAAAGACGCCGCGCTGATGGACGTCTTACGGATCATCCGTGAGGACGAACCGCCCAAGCCGAGCACCCGGCTCTTCACGACCGACGAACTTCCCAGCATTTCCGCCAACCGGGGGCTGGAACCGAAGAAGCTGAGTGACCAGGTGCGGGGGGAGCTGGACTGGATCGTGATGAAGGCGCTGGAGAAGGACCGCAGCCGGCGGTACGAGACGGCCAACGGGATGGCCCTGGACATTCAGCGGTATCTGAACAATGAACCGGTCTCGGCCTGTCCGCCATCCACGACCTACAAGTTCAGGAAATTCCTGCGGCGCAACAGAATGCCCGTCCTCGTCGTGGCGCTGTTGGTGTTGATCGCGTTCGGCGCGACCGCCACGGCACTCCGTCTGAGCGCGACGCGAGAACAATCGGAGGGGCACCGTCGCCGCGCCGAAGATGCAGGCGAAGTGGCCGCGAGCCAAAGGCAGCGGGCCGACACGGCAGAATTGCAGCGCACCGAGCAGCTCTGGTTATCGCTCCGCGACCAGGCCAAAGCCGTCGTCCTGAGCGGCCGGCCGGGTCAACGGCTCCAGGGGCTCGAGGCGATCCGCCAGGCGTCGGCGATCCGGCCAAGTCTGGACTTGCGCAATGCGGCCATCACCTGCATGACGTTGCCCGACCTGGCAACCAATGACATAACTTGGGCCGCAACGCCCGAAGTGCTCGCGCAAGGCTGGCAGACCCTTGCGGCAGGCACCGACGGCCTGGACGCCCGCGAGGTCCAACCGGGCGTCCTGGCGGTCACCGAGTGTGTGTCAGGGCGTGAAGTCGGGCGCATCACGGGCTGTTTGACCCCCACCCGAGCCTGGTTCTCCCCCAACGGCAAGTACACCGTACTGCAAGGCGCCCCGATTACGGACGGATCGACCGACACCCCGCTCGAAATCTGGGACTGGCGTCTGGAAAAGCGGATCCTGCAATCCACCGGCGATCTCCGCCACGGGCTGGCGTTCCGCTCTGATAACGGGCAATGCGTCATCGGACGCGCGAGCGGCGACCTTGTGTTTTTCAATTTGCCAGACGGGACCGAGCAGCACCACGTGCGCCTGGCGTTATCTTCGGGACATAGTCCGCGCGGTTGTATTTACAGTCCCGATGGCGGACACGTGGTCACATTCCTGCCTTACACGCAGTCGATTCAATTCGTCGCCGCACGATCCAGACAGGGGGTGGACCGGGCTGTCGCGACTCCTGCAGGAATTGTCTGGATTGCCATCAGTCCCGACGGGCGTTTCCTGGCTGTGGCGTGCAACAATCGGCGGGCCTACATTTGGGACTTCGAAATCGGTAAATTCATCCGCGAGCTCGTCGGGCACCAGGCCGAGGTCGCCTGGGTTTATTTTGTACCGGGAACGGCGGCACTCGTGACCTGGAGCTGGGATGGTTCTGTACGTTATTGGGATTTGCCCACGTGCCAATCGCTGCTGCGCCTTCCAATCGGCCCCAATCCGAAACTTGACAATGACTCGGGCCGCTGGGTGTCTGATATCAACTCGGTGCTGCAAGTGCGGAGCCTGACCACGAGCCGCGAATTTCGAACGCTGCTGGGACATACGCGCGAAAAAGGCCCTACGCACGTCAGCTTTCATCCCCAGGGGCGGCTGCTCGCCACGTCGTGTCTCGACGGCGTGAGGTTGTGGGACGTGGACGCGGGAATCGAAATCGGTCTGCTCCCCGGCCGATTCGTGACCGCCCACTTCACTCCCGATGGCCGCAAGCTTCTGGCATGCGGTGCCGCCGGAGTGTTCTGCTGGCCGGTTCAGTTGGACGCCGCCGGCCAGTCGATGCGCATCGGGCCGGCCATTCAACTGGCCCGCGAGTCCGACGAGCGCCGGTCGTCATTGACCTCCGACGGCGCCTGGCTGGCGGCAACCGATCGGACGAACAATACGGTGGAGTTGTACGAGATTTCCACGTTGAGCCGAAGCCGTGTCTTTTCGGGAATCGAACGGATCGCCTTCGCACGGCTCAGTCCCGACGGACGCTGGTGTGTCGGAGGCACCTGGCCGGAACATCAACTTGCCATCTGGGACTCGCGTACCGGCGAACTAGTTCAGAGAATGGAAGTGGATGGACCGCCCAACGCGTCGTTCAATCCCGCCGGCACCCGGCTTATTGTCAATGGCCGTAATCACGGCTGGGTTTATTCCGTGCCTGGCTGGAACCTTGAAACCGAAATTGCCCGGCATCCCGCGGGGGGGTTTGGTGTCCCCTGCCACAGTCCCGATGGTCGCATTCTGGCGATGACGCGAAATGGGTACCTGATCCAGTTACTTGACGCTACCACTTATGAGGAGCTGGCAACCCTCGAATTGACGCAACCCTTGTCGACAGGCGAGCTCGCGTTCAGCCCCGACGGAACTCGCCTGGCAGGCGCGAGCGGTGCTAATGCGACTATGCTCTGGGACTTGCGCCTCATCCGCGAAACACTTGAGGCAATGAATCTTGATTGGGCTCATCCCTCGTTTCCTCCGGCGCAACTGCTCCACGAAGTAGTCCCGCAAATCGTGATTGATCACGCGGGTGTTCCCCAGCCGGCAGGCGAAAGCTCGAAAAAGGTCGATTGAGAAAAAGGTCAATTGAGCGATTCGCCAAGTTGGAAGAACGCATCGTTGCGGCAAGCCATCCCAACCTCGCCGGCTCATCGCGAACCAGCAGCATCTAAAGAATTCCCGGAATTCTCTGGCCCCTTTCCGGTACCGATTACGCATTGTTCATAGAGAACAGAAACCCGCGTCGCAAATCAGGTCTTGATTTGACATGCGTGCGTTCACACGGATTTCTAAATATCCCAGTTGACTGGTTTCTGCGTGTCAGAAACCGGGCGATGCGGGGTACGACAAAGCCGCATTCACGGCCGGCCATTGGCGAACGATCATTTCACCGACGACTCCGATCGGTACAACGTTGACAATCAACCTGCCAGCCGGCACTCGCTTCATCTTCTACGGAATTCAAAACGTCACCACCGCGGCGCATATTACTACGAATCTCAACGACTTCTGTTGGCTGCCTGATCCGGCCTTTTTCAATATCGCCGCCGTCAATCCTGATTTGCAAACTGAGTACTTCCACTATTCGCAATCGGGAGTCGTGCGCTTCGAAGACCGGCACTTTGGCGGCGATCGCGATCTCAATGATCTCGAAGAATGCAACATTGAGAACTTTCCTGTTCCCTGCTAACGGAGACATTTCGATGAAGATCCGGACACTCACTCACTACCTGGGAATCGCATTGGCGGCAATGTCACTGTCAACGGTGGCTATGGGACAGTCGCAGACTCAGTCGGTCGTGGATACGCGGAATCCAAATGGAGTATTGCGAACAATTTCCCTGAATGGCGGTCCGGTAATCGATTTGACGAATCCGTTCTTTACGAGTCTGGGTACGAACGGACGCTCATGCGTCAGTTGCCACGTTCCTTCCACAGCATGGACGATTTCGCCCGAGGAGGTTCAGGATCGATTCGTGAAAACGAAAGGTCTTGACCCGATTTTTCGAACCAACGATGGGTCGAACTCGCCATTGGCGGACGTCTCGACCGTGCCGGCTCGTCGAAAAGCTTACAGCATGTTGCTTGAGAAGGGAGTGATCCGGATAGGCCTGTCGATCCCGGTCGGGGCTGAGTTCGAGCTTGTCGACGTGCAAGATCCTTATGGTTTTGCAAGCGCCGCGCAGCTCTCGCTGTTTCGGCGTCCTTTGCCGACCACGAATCTGCGATTCCTGACAGGCGTCATGTGGGATGGCCGTGAGTCGTTCGGTCCGTTGGGGACCTTTCCGATATTGTCGGTGAACACTCCCCCGCGAAATGTGTTCTCGCTGTTTTTCGACTTGATGCATCAAGCGAACGACGCGACCGTCGGCCATGCTCAAGGGGCTCAACTCACCAATGAACAAATGACGGCAATCGCTAATTTCGAGCTGAACCTGGCCACGGCGCAGCAAGTCGAACGTCACGCGGGCGACCTTGATGCCGAGGGCGCCTATGGTGGTCCGCTCAATCTGGCGGATCAGACCTTCTATGTCACGATCAACGATGTACTGGGCGCGGACGTGCTGAACCACCCTTTCAATCCGGACTCAATGACGCTCTACCAGGCCTGGGCCAACAGCCCCAGCGATACACGTGCTACGATCGCCCGGGGCGCAAAGCAGTTTGGATCCAAGACGCTCTATCAGACCTGGGCCAAGCGCCGCGACGAAACTCGTGCATCGATCGCCCGAGGCGCGAAGCTGTTTGGATCCAAGCCGATCAAAATCATCGATGTTGGCGGTTTGAACGACGATCTGAACCTGCCGGTGATTCAGGGGACATGCACCACGTGTCACGATACGCCAAATGTCGGGAACCACTCGGTCGCCTTGCCGATCGATATCGGCCTGACCGACGCGCAGTTTCGGAGTTCGGACATGCCCCTCTACACCTTGCGCAACGTGGTGACGGGCCAGATCCGAAAGACCAGTGACCCCGGTCGAGCCTTGCTCACGGGGAAATGGCAAGACATCGGTAAGTTCAAAGGACCGGTTTTGAGAGGTCTCTCTGGCCGGGCACCGTATTTCCACAATGGTCTGGGCACCGACTTCGGTGCCGTGATCGATTTCTACAACACCCGGTTCCGTGTCGGAATTACCGACGAGGAGAAGAAAGATTTCATCGCCTTCCTGGGCGCGCTGTAACAGCAGGGAATTCCCTGTCATCCTGTTCGTCCGGCTTGGCGGGCCGCCCCACGTCAATGGCTATTTGGCCACGACGCAATCTGGCATCGCGTCTTTCAGTTTCGCGATGCCGGCGGCGGAAAGTGTCGGCGATACCATCCTCGAATCTCTACAATCTACCCTCCTTTGCGTCCTGCCTGCGGGTCATAATTCTCCGAAATTGCAAACAGGCGAGAACCAGCAACAAGCTTCCGAGCACAGTATGGACAATGGCGATGAATTTCGAAATTTGCTGGGCAGCAGAAGAGTTCGCAGAAATCACAGGTCGGGGTGCCAGAATAATAATCGCTCCGGCGACCAAAAGGAGCGCCGCCCGCCAGACACGAATTGAGCTGCGGAAATTCGCGGGGATGGCGACGTGAGATAAGATGACTGTTGAGAAAATCACCGCTGGTACAACCGCCGCTTCACCCGGGAGAAATGAAAAAAGTACGAGACTTGTGAGAACACCGATCGACGCGGTGAACATCGCCCAGGCGGTCGTGCTGCCCAGAGTGTTTCGGGCAACGGCTCGAAAGAAGACTTCGGTTTTGGCAACGCGCCGCTCGAAGAGCAGTTTGCCCTGAGGCTGACGCAAGGTATGCCAACGCCAGATCGCCAGCGGAATGATGAGAGCCAGCCCGATCGGCCAGAGAATCACGCAAATTGCGGCCACGATCCAAACAGCAATGGGTTTGGGGGCGTGTTGGTTTAACTCGGCCTCGACCGGAGCTTCAGCCGGATGATCCGCCGCGCTTCCACGCACGACAGTTTGAACCGACCAGCGCGCAGCGATCGAAGCCAGGGCGGTCCTGAATTCCTTGATCTGCTGATATCGCCGTTCCGGCTCCCGCGCCAACGCCCGCAGCACGATGTCGTCAAATGAAATGGATGTCGCTCCCTTTTCTGACGGCAACGGAAAACGTGCACGCGGCACTTCTCCGGTAAGCATTTCGTAAAGGACCACTCCCAGCGAGTAGATGTCGGCCCGGTGATCGACACCGAGGGGATCATCGAGTTGTTCGGGGGCCATGTAATTCCAGGTGCCCATTACCTGACACGGCCCCGTAAGAGTGTAATCAAGCGGCGTACGAACCGTCAGTTTCGCCAGACCGAAGTCTGCAATCCGGACCCGGCCCTGTTTGTCCAGCAGAATGTTTTCCGGTTTGATATCGCGGTGAATGATGCCCTCATCGTGGGCGTATTGCAGGGCATCGCAGAGCTGCGCCATAATCGCCAGCACTTCGTCTATGGGCAATCGTCCGCTGCGCAACCGCTGCCGCAGATTCATCCCGGCGATGAATTCCATGACGATATAAGACTGCCCGTCGACCTGGCCGAAATCATGTACCATGACGATGGATGGATGCGACAACCTGGCCAGTGCGCGGGCCTCCCGACTGAATCGGTCAGAGAATGCCGAATCGTCGTCGGTCGCCTGTGGCAAGATTTTCAAAGCCACGAGGCGATCCAATTTCGTCTGGCGGGCCTTGACGACCACCCCCATGCCGCCCCGTCCCAGTTCATCCAGGATTTCGTACCCCGGAATGGCCGGAATCGCTGGCGTCTCGGCCGAAACTGCTGAGTCGGGCAAACGAGGCCCGATACTGTCGCGTGCGGCGATCGCTGATTCCGGACCGGCCAGAACCGTTTCCACGTCGGCGATACCGATTGCAGGAGAAACGTGGAACGTGGGCGCCTGGCTGTCTGATGGGCCGGAACCAACGTCGGCTGCTGCATCAGCCGCAACCCCGCAGATTGGACAGACAATCTGCACGCCGGCCGTTGAATCCCTCTGGCCCTCGGGAAGTTGCCACGCATGGCCTTGAACACAGGTGAAACGCCTGGCCATGAAAGACTTCCGACGGGCTCCGGATAATTTGGTCCACTAAATTGTCACATATCCTTTAGACTGTGGTCAAGCGTCTGCCGTGTGACGACGCACCGCGCCCCGCGGCGTGGCGCGCTGCGCGAATCTTGCCGACTTCCGCGGACACTTCGTACTACTAACAGTTTTTTTCTTTGCGTCCCGCGAAGATTTCTGATGCGGACGAAAAAGGAGCAACCACGAAAGACGCGAAAGACACGAAAAAACAACGAATCGAAAAAAGGATACGTCAGGCAACTCGTTCGATGAAAGCACCAACTCTAGACAGACAAGGTGATGTTCTTCCGTGTATATTTTTTTCGCGTCTTTCGTGGTCAATTCCTTCGTTGGTTGCGGCCGAAGGCCGCGCTGGGCAATTCGCGGAGCGTTGTGGCGTCACGGAGTGCGGCCGTACCGTCATCGGCGGCAGTCGCCAGCAGGTGCCCGTCGGGCGAAACGGCAAGTACGCGAATCGTATCGTTGTGACCTCGGATCTGATGCAGGGCCGACCCCGATTTCGCATCGCGGCGCGACACGTCACCTGATATCCCTCCAGTATAGAACGCGGTCTTGTCCGGCGAAACGAGAGGGGCCGCGGTTCCGAGATGTGCGCCGCTTTCATAGGCAATTCGTCAATGGAGGAGAGTCGAACAGCATTTTACCCGCATGCCGCGATCTGCAAAATGAGACTAGGCTCGGACGGATGGCGTGGCGCCGCGCTGGCGCATCAATGCGAAATGGACGGACCATAAGCGAGAAGGCTATCGTGAACCGGTTGGCTGACGCACTGCGCGAAGTTGCGATATCGGTGGCCCCGGCTTGCAGCGCGATCATAGTGCGATCGGGTTACTTTCGCGCCGCGGCGACCAGCCGCTGGGCGGCACTGTCGTACGGATCACCGGCAAGGGTCCCGTACAGCCGCACGTCAGCAAAACCGGCCCGCGACAATAGTCCTTCGAGCTCCCTTCCGGAATAGACTCGAATGGGAAAGTTAAACTCGCGCCGCCCGGCCTCGTCGAAAATCACCCAACGATTGTCGATGTAAGCCCAACCGCCTCGAACTTGTCGCTCCTCGAGAAAGAATCTGCTCCCGTCGGCGGTCGCTTGCCACGATCGCTGTTGAAAGTTTCGGGCGATCACCTCCTTCCCCATAACATCAATGAGCACTCGGGCGTTCGGCTTCAGCGAGTCGAGGATGTTCGAAAGCACGCGCAGCTCATCGTCGTCGGTTTCGAAGTAGCCGAATGCCGTGAACATATTGATCGCGGCGTCGAACGCCCCGGGCCTGCGGAATTCGCCCATGTCGGCGCAAGCGAATTCGACCGTTAGCCCCTGTTCGCGGGCGTCGCGCTGTGCTCGATCCAGATATGGGCGAGTGCGATCGACGCCGGTGACGGAAAACCCCCTCCGTGCAAACTCGAGCGAATGCCGGCCCACTCCACAACAAAGATCCAGCACTCGCGCGCCCAGCTGCAAATCGAGCAGGGCAAGGGCACAATCGACTTCACCTGGGGCCGCTTTGCAACGGGCATCGCTGAACAAAAACGGCGCAACGGCGTCCCAGAACGAATCGTTTTCAAACCAGTGAACTGGCATGTTTCGGCGCCCGTTTCCAGATTGTGGCGTACAAATTGACACGCCAGCAATCGAGAGGTTCGCATCGGCACGAGCGGCAAGACAGAAAGCCCGCCGTTATCATTTCACGACGTATTTGTCGCACCAGTTGAGCTGCAGGGGAAGGTTGTTGGCTGGGTTTGGGCCAAAAGCGGTTCGAGTTTCTCCGCTGGAAGCCCCCAATCGCCCTATCGGCGGGGGTCGCCGCGGCCCGGTCAGTGTGAGCCTGACGACCGAGGTCACCGGCCGGCAAAGCGAGCCGAACTCTGAATCTGGGAAGTCATCGTGCTCCGCCGGTCATTTGCGGCGTTTGGTTTGGCGACCCTCTCGGATCTTCTTGGGCAGACTACTCCCACGGACCGGGGGGAGTAGCGAAGCCGCTTCCGCATCTGTCAGTTTCTCAGCAGCGCGCCTCACTTCGTCAGTAATCCAATTCGGATACGCGGTGGTTTGAACCACGTGCTTTCCCGAAGGATCATGAACTTCTTGGATGGCCGCAAGCCGATCCGTGTTGAACTGCTCTGCCAGCCGTACCAGCGCCGGCCAGAGACGGCGATGGACGTAGGTGATTTTACCACCGATCAGGCGGCATACCAACACGTCGGCCGATTCGCGGACGGCGCGCGAGCAAAGGAAAATGGTGTTCGCTTTGCGATGCGCCCACCAACTCGCCCGGATCGGCTCGCCAGCGATTGCCTCGGCCAGATTCGGGACCGGGCCGCGCCCGGATTCGAGCACGACCCCATTGGTCTTAACAAACGCGATGGCCCGTTTCGGAGTCATCAGAGTTCCACGTCCTCGCCGCCGAATAGGTATTCGACCGTTGAAGCGCGGTTCAAGAGAACCGCATTTTGACGCCGAACCTGGAGTCATCAACCTCGGTTTGTCAGGTTGTATAGGACTTATCCCGACTCGACCAGCAATTCTACCACGCCCGTGTACTCGATCCTAATCTGCGATCGAAATGGGCTGCCAATCGAGTTTCGTATAATCCTCTGCGAACTCGGTGATTTCAATCGCCTGGTCCACGGCCAGATCGCGAAAGACCTGCGTCGTCCCGCTGGTGGGCCAATGGATTTCCAGGATGACAACCGCATTCGCCCTGGCCAGGCCAATGGTCTGCTGCAGAGTGTTGGCGCCAAAACTGCTTCCGGAGGAGACCTGTCGGTGCACTGTCAACGGCTCATTTCCGGCGGTGGCCACTTTGATCCGGGCACCGATCGCCGGCCGGTTGGTTTTCTGACCGATGAGCTTTATTGTGAGCCAGTGATTGCCCTGACCCGGGTTCTGGAACAGAATGTTGTGGTATCTGTCACCGTGGGTGGCGCCTCCCATCTCGATAAAGATGTCGGTATCTCCGTCACGGTCCCAGTCGCCGCAAGCGACAGCGTGCCCCTTTTGCAGATTACCGGTGCCTGACGTACCGGTGATCTCGGCGAAGCGCCTGCCGGCGACGTTCTTGAACATGCGGTTGGGGTCGAGGAACTCGAGTTTGGGCTCGCCGGTCCCCAGATACATGTCCAGAAAACCGTCGTTGTCGAAATCGCCGTAATTGCTGCCCATCGTGGCCAAAACCATGTTGAGTCCGGCTTCGTCCGTCTTGTCCTCGAAGCCACCGCCGTTCCGGTTATGGTAGAGCCGATTGGATTTCCCGTGATGTGGCTGACCCAGCAGCCCTTTGACCATGTCGCCGAGCGTTTTATCGTAGCAGGTTGCGAAAATATCGAGCCAGCCGTCGTTGTCGTAGTCCCAGGCCCAGCAGGAAAAGCCCAGCACAGGACCAGCAATGCCCATCGCCGACGTGACTTCCACGAACGTGCCATCCCGATTGTTGTGAAACAATTTACTCCCTCCCCCCGTGGGCACGAAATAATTTAGAAAAAGGTCTTGGTAGTCGTCATTGTCGTAGTCGATCCATGCCGAACCTTTGCCGCCGATTTGGCCGAGTGCGTGCACCCCGGAAGGACCGGCGACCTCCTCAAACGTGCCGTTGCCCAGGTTGTGGTACAACCGGTTGGACTGCAATTCGCAGCAAATGAACAGGTCGAGCCAGCCATCGTTGTCGTAATCGGCCCAGGACGCAGAAATCGAATTCACGGGTTCGAGCAGGCCGGCCTCCAGAGTAACGTCGGAAAATGTGCCATTGCCGTTGTTTCGCAGCAGCGTGGGCCGTACCGGATACGACAGCCAGGCGCCGCGGACGATAAAAATGTCCATGTAACTGTCGTTGTTGTAGTCTGTCTGAACGCAATACAAACCGCCCAGTTGTTGGCTGAGACCTGCCGCCTGCGTGCGGTCTTCGAACGCTCCCATTCCATTGTTATGATAGAAGACCATGGGGCCCGTCGCGTCCCAGGTCGTGGCGACGATGTCCAGCAGTCCGTCATTGTCGAAGTCCTCCATGATGGCGCCGCCGGCCTGATTGAGGCGGTTGACCCCCACGACATGCCCGATGTCGCGGAACTTTCCAATGTCGAACTCCGATTTGCTGAAACGATCGAGGGAGATCAGGAACGCGGGATCGACGCCGTGGGGATGCTCGCCCAGGGTCATGTGGGCCAGATTCAGCAGCCACTTGACCTCGATGTCGCCAGGGAACTGATCGAGATACTCAGTAAAATGCCGAATCGCCAGGCGCGATCCCTCGGGGTTAATGTGCACGGCGGCGGGTGAGATGGGGATAATGCATGAGCTTTCGCCGCGGCATAAGACGCAGTTCTCCGTTTCGCCGCAACGAAGAGCAACGACGCCCTGGAAATAAATGACGCTATACAAATCGGTTTGAGCCAGCGAATCAATTTTCTCGAGCAGCGAGCGAAGTTGCTCAAGGGCCTGATAAGCCCGTCTCGGCTCACCTTCGTAGTTGTAGAGTGAGGCTTTCTCCTGCAACAAGCGCAACTTCTTGATGTCTGTTGACGTTGCGTCTGCCAGAGCGGTGTCGAGCCGCTCAATTTCGTCATAACCGACTCGTTGCCAGGCTTGGCTGATCTCAGTCAGGGAGGCATCGGCGTCCCAAGGTTTGAGGATCGAGCGAACTATGTCGTATCCCGACGTATCGATCGCCGAATGGCGGGGCGCGAAACCCGGCCGCGGCTGGTCCGTGGGCCCGTTCCCGCTTTCCGGCATGGCGCCGTATTTCCAGACCGAGGCAGTGACGGCAATTCCCAGAAGGAAGCCGAACAGAAATACCAGAATTCCGATAACGAGGGGTTTTCTGAATAGATTCATGCACAAGAAACACCGAAAAACGTCGAAATGATTCTGCGTTTTCTGTCGATCTCTGTCGAATCGCGAAAACGTCACCTGGCAGGAAGGTGGCGGAATGTGGAGCCGATCTTCCCGCTGCGATGGCGGGCCGGGTACAATTCACGGCATGAGACGCCCGCTACTCGGATTGCCTGTCTTTGCGACGATCTTCGCCGTCATTGGCGCTCTGATCGTGCCGCTGCCCCCGACGCCAGCCAAACCTGACGAGCCCGGTCAAGCGCCGACTGCCGCTGCCGATCCCATGCGTGGCAAGGCGGCCGGCGACGTACGCGACGACAACGGCTTGAAGATGAAGCTCGTCTGGTGCCCGCCCGGGGTCGTTACGATGGAAAACGTCGAGGTCATCGAGGAGCCTGCCGCCAAAAAAGAGGTCAAGCCAGAGAATGATGGCGATGATGTCGATGCGAAAGATGAGCCGAAGCCGTGGCAGACGACAAAAATCGTGCCGGTGAAGGTCTTCCTGACGAAAGGCTATTGGCTCGGCAAATGCGAGGTGACCCAATCCGAATGGAAGAAGGTGATGAAATCCGAGCCGTGGAAGGGCAAAGAATCTACAAAAGAAGGCGCGGACTATCCCGCCACGTTCGTCAGTTGGAACGGTGCCTCTGAGTTCTGCCGCAAATTGACGGAACAGCAGCGCAAAGCTGAGCGTCTATCAAACGACTGGGAATACACGCTTCCCACGGAGGCCCAGTGGGAACGCGCCTGTCGTGCGCGAACCGAAACCAGTTTCAGCTTCGGGGACGACGAGTCGAAACTCAGTGATTACGCGTGGTTTACCGAGAATGCTGGTTCGAAGGCCGGTGAATCATATGCCCACCGCGTGGGCCAGCAGAAACCGAACCCGTGGGGGTTCTACGACATGCACGGGAACGTTTGGGAATGGTGCCGCGATATTTACACTAGGAAGCTGCCCGGGGGACGCGACCCGGAGGTGGAGCCGGACGGGAAAACTGGACGGGAAAACCGGGTGTACCGGGGCGGTTGCTGGACCAACGTCGCGCCCGACTGCCGGTCGGCGATCCGTAGCTGGAGCATGCAGCCCGGCTACCGGAACTACACCCTGGGCTTTCGTGTCGCCCTCAGTGCCGTCCGGTGAGCCCGGCGAGCGAGCGGAGCCGGGAGCGAATGCCCGCAGCCCGATCGAAATGCGACTTCCGAATAACCTGCCACGCGAATCATCCACGTTTCTGGGTGATTGAGTCAACGAGTGCCGGCAGTTCCTGAAGGCCTTCGATGATCGGGGCCAGATGTTCCTGGGTCTGCCTGCCGTGGCGGTCAAGCCATACCCCGCACAAGCCAGCGCGCCGAGACGGTTCCGCGTCGAGGTCGTACCGATCACCGACGTAAAGGGTGTTCGATGGATGTTCCCCGACTGCTTCACACGCATGAAGAAAAATCTCCGTCGCGGGTTTTGCGATTCCGCATTCTTCGGAGATCAAGATGTAGGCGAATTCCTCAACAATTCCCGTTCGCATGAGTTTCATCCGTTGCTCGTCACTCGGACCGTTTGAGATGATTCCCAGTTGATGACCTTGAAGGTGGTATTGACACCGCGTCATCAGTTGCGTACTATTGACGCCATGTCGTCACTTTCCTGGAAAGCAGGAGGATCGGAGACACGCATGTCGGACTCGCCGCGACCGGAAATGAGCGATGCGGAGCGGGAAGTGCTCAAAGTCCTCTGGGATCATGGGCCACTCGGGGTCCGCGATGTGTTGTCGCGACTGAAGGAGCAAGGGCAAGAATGGACTCGCTCCACGGTGGTCACGCTGCTCCATCGCCTGCAAGCAAAGCGGTACGTCGCCAGCGACAAAAGCCAATATGCATTTGTTTACCGCCCGCTCGTTTCGCGTGAAGAGGTGATGCACGCGCGGATGACGGAGCTAGCGGCAGAACTATCCAACGGGGAGGCCGTGCCTCTCGTGCTGGCGTTTGCCGAACGGCATCGATTCTCGTCGGATGAACTCGTCCGATTGCAACGGATGATCGATGACCTCAAACGGCGAACCCGTAGGAAGTAGGATTCCTCATGGAAGCTTATGCCAGACGGCTTGTTGATGCCGTAATTTTTGGCGTGCCTGTGATCGTTCCCACAACCAGCGACAAATTTGGACGAGCCGGTTCACTTGCGAATAGGTCACTCGAGATCGGCCACTGCCCGATGAGCTGGAAGCTGACATCCTGAAGCGAGGTATATGATGAACGCGGTTCTGTCATGGTCCATTCAAAGCATCGTCGTGACGGCTGCCATGATTCCGGTCGTCAAGTTGCTCAGCCGCTTGTTTCGGCATCGTCCAGCAATCCAGCACGCTTTGTGGGTTGTTGTCCTGTTGAAATTCGTCACGCCATCGATCGTTGCCTGGCCGTGGCAATTGTCGGACCTTCCCGGCGGTGTGCCCTCGCACATGCTGGAGCAGACCGCCGCACTTTCATCGACGAATCCACCGCCAAGCTCCCTTTCAACCGCCAGCACGACGAAAGCCCCAGGGCGACTTGTCGGTCTGGAGCAGAGCCGGGTGTCGCAGTCGTTTGCTTTCGGCATATCGGGCGTCGGCGCCATGCAGGCGATGGCGGGAACGCTGATGTCCGTATGGCTGGTTGGAGCTCTGGTGTTTGCCGCACGTCAGTATCGCCTGTTGAATCAACAAGCTGTTCTGGTACGGCGCGGCATTGTTGCGCCGCCAACATTGTCGGATGCTGTACGGGAGGTCGCCCTGCAGTTCGGACTGCGGCCAATTCCGTTATTGGTCGTACCTGGCATCTCATCGCCGTTTGTGTGGTGCCTGGGCCAATTGAAGCTCGCCTGGCCCGAACACATGCTGCATGGCGAGACGGTCGTTTTTACGAGGTCCATAATTGCACACGAATTGGCTCATGTCTGCAGGCGAGATCATTGGGTTGTCTGGCTCGAACTAATCGCCGCGACGATCTGGTGGTGGAACCCCCTCGTCTGGCTCGTGCGGCGAAATCTGCGAGCGTCAGCCGAGATGGCCTGCGATTCCCTCGCACTGACGGCTTATCCGGAAGACCGTTGCGCTTATGCTGAATTGCTTCTGGCGCTCTCGACAGTTTCGAAAAAAGGATCACCGGCCCTTGTTCTGTGTGTGGGCTCCAGCACCCCTCGTCATTTTGAAAGGAGAATGTCCATGATCGTGTCGGATCTGGTTTCTGGCAAGTTGTCGGCTGGTGGAATCCTGTTAGCAGGACTCCTGGCGCTCGTATCGGTGCCAACCTGGTCATTTGGCCAAGCAAATGAGGGGGGGCAATCCACCGCGCGCTCTGCCGGCCGCGCGAAGCAGCCAGATTCTCCCCAGTCTGGAAGCGAGATCAAGGCGGCGGACAAGCGGAATTTCGCCGTGTACCCAATCAAGACGACCCTCCAACGCAAACAGATGGGGTGGTCCACGGAAGATCAGGCGAACGCCCGCGCCTATGTAGCCATCAACGGCATGGCCGTCGTTGACGACGCAGGCGTTATCGACGAAAAGGCCCTGGATCTGGATGCGCTCCGTAAGGCACTCGCCCCATACGCCGACCACCAGAACGGAGTCGTCTTTATCAATGTGAAGTACAACTCTTTTCCTGCTCGGAATCACAATGCTGAACAACTGGTGGTCTGGGGGCTGGAGGGATTTGGAAGAGATACCGGTTTCAAATCGGCCCGTGCCTATGTGACCTATTTCAACGACCGACGTTTCGACTGGGCGAAGGAAATCGCTTTGGTCAATGAGAAGGTCGCTGGTCGGGCTGATGACGACGAAGAGCCCATTGGTGACGACCTCGTGAAAGTGTATGCCGTGCGAACGGCTTTCAGCGCATTTCTTACGGGTGCCGATTGCATAGTCGAGGTGTTGGCTGTCCCGAACGATGATGGGAAGAGTTTGCTAACCCAAACCGTCCACCAAGCCATCGTGAAATACGTCGGCGAGGCAAAGTTGTGGGACAAGAAACGTGTTGTGTTCGGCGTGCGCCTGACAACATTAAAGGAGCCAAGTCAACGAGATCGGCTGTTTGGCGAGTTGGATGCGCTGGCCAAGTCGCTCGGATTCTCGGCGTCGAGCGTCGCGACGCGCTGACGGCCGGGAACCTGAAGGATCATTTGAGGACTCGTCAGGGCCAATCCACAACTGTTGGCGGTGCACGCGATCTGAGCGCGGCGCTTTCGGCCTCGCGACACGTTCCAGTGCTGCCACGGCCTGTCTGGGTAAACTGTGAACACGCGATCATGCCGAGGCAGGAGGTTCTCATCTTGCGTTTCCTGGAGGCGGGGCGCGCACCGCGCCAAGCAGGCGGTCAATGACGATGCGATTGGATAACTTTTTGTTCTCATTGCGGCATGAGACAACTCGTGTCCGGATGAATAAAACTCATTCTGGCCACGGCGCCTGCCGTCAGTCAATCAGGTCCTGCGCCTCAGCCAATTCCTGATCGTCCAGGTGCAAGTAGCGCTGGATCGTGCTGATGTTCGAGTGGCCCAGCAACCGGTGGGCATACTCGATCCCCTTCTTCCGGCAAATCTTTGTCCCGCACTCGTGGCGGGCCAGGAAGTCCAGCGTGCGTCCACGGTTTGTCCGGGATAGAATATTTCGTACAGGACGGGTGCCCTTTCTCTGGAGGTCTGGCACGAACATGCATGGTTCATGGAAAATTGCCACGGTGGCCAGCATCGGCATCTACGTTCATTGGACGTTCCTGCTGTTGATCGGCTGGATCGTGGTGATCCACATCCCTCCTGAAGGAGGCCTGGAAAAGGCGGTGCAACCGGTGGGATTCGTGCTGGCGCTGTTCGTTTGCGTCGTCATGCACGAGTTGGGGCACGCCCTGGTCGCAAAGCACTACATGATCAGAACTCGCGACATCACGCTGCTTCCGATCGGGGGCGTCGCTCGCCTGGAAAGGATGCCTGAAATTCCCATGCAGGAGTTCTGGGTCGCGTTGGCCGGTCCTGCGGTGAACATGGCCATCGCCGGAGCCTTGTTCCTGGTGATCGCCACCCTGGGACACGTCGCCACGCTGGCGTCGTCGTTGTCGGCATCCGGACCTTTTCTGGCGAAATTGCTGTGGTTCAATATCGTCATGGCTGTGTTTAACCTGTTGCCGGCGTTTCCGATGGATGGCGGACGCATGTTGCGGGCATTGCTCGCGCGGCACAGGGATTACGTCCAGGCCACAGAAATTGCGGCGCAGGTGGGACGGGGATTCGCCGTTCTGTTCGGCGTTTTCGGGTTTATGTTCAACTGGTTTCTGATTTTCATCGCCCTCTTCGTGTATCTGGGGGCGCAGGCTGAGGCCAACCTGGTGCAAATGCGGAATGTCGTGAAAGGCGTGCCAGTTCGGGCGGCGATGATCACTCGCTTCACGGTGCTCGCTGCCGGCGATACGGTCACCCGGGCGGTCGACGAGCTCCTGGCGGGGTCGCAGCATGACTTTCCTGTCGTTGACGACGGCCGAATCGTCGGCATTCTCCTGCGAAACGACCTGATCAAGGCGCTCACGGAGCGAGGGCGCGACGCACAAGTCGTCGACGTCATGCGTCGCAAGTGCCCTGTGATCGAAGATAGCGAAATGCTCGAAAAGACTTTTGAACAAATGAGCGCCAGCGGCTGTCCTATTATGCCCGTAGTGCGCGGCAGAAAACTCGTCGGCATGCTGACGCTGGAAAACATCGGCGAATGGATGATGGTGCAGTCCGCCCAGCGGCATCGCACGACGGATTAGATGTTGCAGCGTCGTCGCCGATGACGCCCTGTTTCAAAACTCCACCATCCCGGATCGATTTCTCGGACATGATGGCCGCCGGGCAGAACACGATCGGCGGAGTTTTTGAAAAGAAAGGCAGGCGTGGCCAGGGATATGGACCTCCGGCAGTTCCTGCGAGATTCCGTACGGCCGCAACGTGCCTCAAAGTCAGGAGTACGAGAACGGCCAATACAAATCCGGTCGCTGCCGTGAACGGGCCGGGTCCTCTCGACGGTCCTTTCACATGTCCCGACCAGAGCACACGGCCCACGTTCACGTCCCAGACAGAAACGTCGCCAGCGTCCCTGCCGACCGCGAGCAACGTTCCATCCGGCGAATACCCAGCGCGGCCTGCGGCCGCAACCAAGAGGAAGGCAAAAATATAAAAGGGCAAAAAAATCGCCGTTCGAAATAGCGGAGCACAATTCTCGCGAATCCATTTTTTTGCCCCCAGATTTTTTTGCCATTTTGTCATCGAAGTCCGATGAGATTTATGCCGACGGATGCACTGTCGATTCGACGCAGGCAATACCACGGATGACGACTGATTCTTCATGACGGTCAGCTCGGCAACTTGTCTGATCCGCGGCATTGCTACGCCATCCGTGGGCTTCTCCCTGTTTGGTAGGGTAGGCCGGCCGGGGAACGAATCGAGACATATTCACCGGATCTTAAAAGAGTTGCGCGTCGGCGCCGAAAAAATCTTCGCGGGTCGCAAAGAAAAATACTGTTAGTAGTACAAGGAAGCTGGCCGGACGTTCGCGAACCCTTCCCTGAATTGGCTGTCCGGTATCGGCATTCCACGACCTGATTCCGTCCTGGCCGGCGACGGTCAGAACCCTGCCGTCCGGCGAGAACGCGACGCCGCGCGCCCATTGTGCACTGACTTCAAATCGTTTGGTCTGCTTGTTGGAATCCCACATTAGAACCGAATTCGACCCCCCGATCGCGAGAGACTCTGCATCCGGCGAATACACGATCGAGAGCGCTCCGTCCGACATGCCGGAATTGATCCGGGTCTTCCGACGGGAGTCGCAGTCAAACAATTCGATCCACTCACAATGCCGATCGCCGGAATGCTGAGAACGATGGCCGCGGCCGCCAGAAAATAAAGTCGCCTTTTTCGCGGTGTCCGGAGATCCATTCGCTTCACGTTGAGGTCGTGGAATTCTTGGCCAATTACTGGAACGGGTTCCTTGCATCTTTGCGAATCACTTCCCGTTTCAGGCGTCACGCGATCGCCAAGCACGCAGGTGGAACGTTAATTCTCGCTCGACATCAAGATGACTGTCGATTGGAATGTGCACAAGAAGAAAGCCCCCACATACTCGCTCCCATTGGCCACCGGCATCGACGATTTTTCGCGCAAACGTGTCGAAATCTGGCGACTCTGGAAACCCCTCTCCAAGGATGAATTCATGACGCGTGAACCTACCTGCCCGAACCACCTCGACGAAGCGGCGACCAGTCTTATCTGCCTCGGTTGGCGTCACGCGAATAACGTCACCAAACCATCCGTGCGTCCCTCTTGGGGTCTCGAATGGATCCAGGAATGGAGTCTCGAGCAGGCGGTACAGTCCATCTTCCGTGGGTTCAACAAGAACGCTGCAAGTCGAATAGCCCCCGTCCTCGAATTCCTCGAATAAAAAAAGTTCTTCAATCTTCGCTGCGACTCCACCTCCAATTAGGACTGGTTTGTCAGGATTAATGGCGTGTTTGAAGTCTGTCGTTGCCCGACGGAAAAGTTTACCCCACCAAGACATCGCGTTGCCTTTGAACGAGTTCTTTTCATCGAATTGCGGTGTATCGTATCGACATTCTGGCAGCCGGACAGCGAATTATCGATCGCTGAGTGTGCGGTTTTATAGGACTCATTTTGGCCACGGTACCTGCCGTCAGTCAATCAGGTCCTACGCGTCGGCCAGGTACAACACCAGGACTTTCGGCAGTCCGGCTTGATCCCTCGGCCGTGAATATGTCCGGCTGAGATTCTCGACGCGCCAGCCCCGGCCCGACGGGCACAGGAACACAGCGCCTTCCGTCCGCGTTCCGATCGCTCGATCGAGCAGCTCACCCAACTTCCTGCCTAGAGGGATGCGCCGCACCTGCCCCGTCTTGCGTGCCGTCTTGTGCTCCTTCAGTGTGATGACGCCGTTGGCCCTATCCACATCGGCGATCGTTGCCCGGCAGAATTCACCAGGCCGGGCGCCGCACTGGCGCAAGGCAGAATAGATCAGCCGGAATGCTGGCGACGCCTGCGCCAGGATGGCTTCCGTCTCGGCCGGGGTCGGCACACGACCCCGTCGGCCCACATGTGGCATCTCCAGGTTGCCAAACACGGGCTTGTTGCAGGGGAAGAATGGCACGCTTCGTGCGCCGCCGGCCGTCAGCGGCCGATCGCTGATCCTTGCGCTCCGAAACGCACCTGTATCGGATCGAGCAGCCGAATTGACAGCCTCATTGCAGACAAGTACGGCGCATAGACTGCCCGCGGGCACTCGTGACGCTAACCCGAAGCGCTTGCGAGGGCGTAAGTCACTCCCGCGCGAGCGCTTCGGGTTAGTGTAAAACGTCTCAATGGCGACCGCGGGCGGTATGAATTGGCACGGTCGGTTACCGCTGCGTCGATTCTACAGCAGGTTGCGCCTGTTTGCTGGCGGTCGTCCCGTTCTCCAGCGGCGGCAGTTGCAACAGCATGTTTGGACTTCCGCTCGAACTCCCGCCGATGAAGTACCTGGGATAGGCGCCGTCCCATTTCAGCAGCAACTCTTTCTGGAGTTCAAGCTGCTTGAGCGACACGTAAGCCTGAAGCTGCTCACCGGCTTTCTGCAGTTCGTACATTTTGGCGTCGGCGACGAGCTTGATGCCTTCCGCTTCGGCCTTCCTCGTTTTCAGCAGCGCATCGGCCTTCCCCGTGGCTTCCAGAATGACCGTCTTGTTGCGTTCTTCCTGTGCGGCGCTCTCGGCCGCAGCAACCGCCTTCTCCTGTTCGGCATTAAAGACCTTGACCATCGTGTCGAGAATGGACTTGTCTTTGTAAATGAACCCGCCGCTGATGCCAAGGTTCGTAATCGTGATGCCGCGGAGCTTGAAGAACTCCTCGACTTGTTTCACCGTTGTCTTAATATGCGGCGTCGCGGACTTCCGCAGCTCCTCCATCGGCAAGTCGGTGACTTCGAGTCCGAACACAGCCTGAAGTTTCGACCGGACTTCCGAATCGAGAACCTTCACCAGCGAGCCATTCGGGTAGTTGTGCAGGAACAGCACGGCATCATCGCGTGTCTCGATGCGCGCCGTGATCGTCCATCCGGTCGAGAATTCAACCTGGTCGCTGGTCATGACCCAGATCGCCTCGTTCTTGTTGCTGGTTCCGCTATTCGGATCCGC
>Ga0207022_10091_pt1 | contig 25427 bp, 21 predicted proteins | sample Alteio_BWMinCont_46_FD_153307 | JGI IMG/M metagenome (GOLD analysis project Ga0207022, IMG submission 153307) | Enriched cells from forest soil in Barre Woods Harvard Forest LTER site, Petersham, Massachusetts, United States -... | ecosystem: Environmental > Terrestrial > Soil > Temperate forest >... | reverse complement strand
ATCTGGATGGGCACCTTGAGTAAAACGTTGGCAGGTTGCGGCGGGTATATATGCGGCTCTTCCGCGCTAGTGGACAACCTCAAGTATTCGGGCAGCGGATTTGTTTACAGTGTAGGTATATCCCCTGTGCTGGCAGCTGCTTCCCTGGAAGCTCTGCGGGTGCTACAAGCAGAACCAGACCGGGTAGCCAAACTAAGAGAACACGCCCAACAATTCCTCGCCCTTGCCAAGCACTATAGCCTGGACACAGGATCTTCTGCCGGTTGCGCAATCATCCCTGTTATTATTAAAAACTCTATTAAGGCCGTCAAACTCTCCAATGCGCTGTTTGAAAAAGGAATTAACGTACAACCCATAATCCACCCCGCCGTGGAGGAACGCAGCGCACGCCTGCGCTTTTTCCTCAGTTGCATGCATACAGATGAGCAGATAGAAAAAACCTTGGCAGCCCTTAGTAAGCTACTATAAGTATCCCATGACACGCATCAAACTCCCCAATCGATTGTTTTTGTGCACTGTGGCACTCCCTACGTTGCTTGCCATAATTTATTACGGATTGATTGCCTCGGATGTGTATATATCTGAAAGTAGTTTTATCGTTCGCAGCCCCCAACAGAGCACTTCCCTTTTGGGAGAAGTATTTAAAGGGGCAGGTTTCGCGCGCGCTCAAGATGATTCTTATACTGTCCAGAATTTTATTCTTTCGCGCGATGCCCTAAAAGGGCTTGAGGAAGAATTGCCAATGAAGAAAATTTTCTCTGATTCTTCTATTGATACGATCAATCGCTTTAGCGGCTTTAATTGGGATGAAAGTTTTGAGCACTTTTTTAAGTACTACAATAAAAAAATTGTCGATGTACAACTGGATTCCGGTTCGTCTATCACTTCTCTCTCCGTACGTGCGTTCACTTCAGAGGATGCATATCGCATTAACCAGCGCCTGCTTGAACTCAGTGAAAAGCTGGTAAACCAACTTAACGAGCGCGGCCAAAAGGATATGATCAGCTTTTCTATGCGTGAAGTGGAAGAAGCAGGAGATAAAGCAAAAGAAGCGGCGCTAAAGCTCGAACAATATCGGAATGAAAATGGCGTTTTGGACCCGGAAAAAGAATCCGTGATTCCCCAACAGGAAATTGCCAAACTGGAAGAAGAATTAGTTTCAATACAAACACAGATTGCTCAACTTGAGACACTGGCAGCTAATAGTCCGCAACTACCAACATTACGCCAACGTGCAGGCCTGCTGGATAAAGAAATAACGAAGGAAACAAGCCGTATCGCTGGCTCAGGAACAAACTCTCTTGCGAGTAAAGCAAATGAGTATAGACGTTTGGCACTCGAAAAAGATTTTGCGGATAAAATGCTGGCGAGCGCGATGAGCGGCCTTGAACAAACACGAAATGAGGCGCAACGAAAACAACTTTATTTAGAGCGCATCGTTCAACCAAGCAAACCGGATGCCCCTGGAGAACCTAAACGATTGAAGAGTATTTTCGTAGTATTGATCATTTCCTTGGTTATATGGGGAATATTAAGTTTATTGGTAGTTGGCATAAAAGAACACTATGAATAAGCGGGATTACTCTCAGGGTCAGCAATCACATTTATTGCAAGCTTTTTTTATACAAAAACGTGTGGTTGGTGCGTTATTATTGCGCGAAATCATTACGCGTTACGGCCGCAATAACGTCGGTTTTATGTGGTTATTACTTGAACCGATGATTTTCTGCGTTGGTGTTGTCATTCTCTGGAATACAATACACAAAGATGATGGATTTAGAGTAGCCGTTACCCCTTTCATTGTTACTGGTTATTCTTGCTTGCTTCTATGGAGAAACTGTCCTGCGCGTGGGATAAAGGCCATCGAGCCCAATCGTAGCCTGCTACATCACCGCCCCGTTAAAATTATTGATATTTTTATTGCTCGCATGATGCTTGAAATAGCAGGTGTTACTGCTGCATTTATTACTGTAAGTCTGGCCATGATTGGTCTCGATTTGATGGCACTCCCAAAAGATCTTGGCTTAATTATTGGTGGATGGTTTTATATGGCATGGTTCAGTGCTTGTCTTGGCACAATTCTTGGCTGCCTGAGCGAACATGGCGAATTGGTAGAGAGATTATGGCATCCCATTGGCTACTTTCTACTAGCCGTCAGTGGCACATTTTTTATGGTAGATTGGCTTCCACACAACTTACAGCAATGGGTTCTTCTTGTGCCTATGGTTCATCCAATTGAGATGATCAGGGCAGGTTATTGGGGCGATTCCCCACACTTTCACTATAGCATCTGGTATATTTCCATTGTCTGTCTATCTATGAGTCTGTTAGCATTACTACTGATGGCGGACAAACGTATGAAAATGCTGACATAATGATTACGCTAAAAAATATCATAAAACGCTATAAATCAAGAACAGGAGCGCATACAGTTCTAAATGGTATCGATCTTACTGTAGCACCAGGCGAGAGACTTGGCGTGCTCGGCAAGAATGGGGCGGGAAAATCAACGCTTATACGACTCATTAGTGGCCAAGAGCTCCCAGACGCCGGAACCATACGCCGGAAGATGAAGGTATCATGGCCACTGGCATTTTCCGGTGGATTTCAGGGGAGTCTAACTGGACTTGATAACCTTCGATTTCTTTCACGCGTTTACGATGTTGATCATGAGGCGATACAAAGCTTTGTTGAAGATTTTGCCGAGCTTGGAAAATACTTTCGTGAACCGGTAAAACACTATTCAAGCGGGATGCAAGCTCGCCTCGCCTTTGCGCTCTCCTTGGCGATTGAATTTGATTGCTATTTAATTGACGAGATTATTGCAGTGGGCGATGCTAGGTTTCACGAAAAATGCATGCATGAATTATTTGAAAAAAGGAAAAATCGTGCTTTTGTCATCGTATCGCACGATCCGAATTTTATTAAAAGTTATTGTACGCGTGCAGCAGTGCTTGAGTCTGGCAACATGACCTGTTTCAACAGCGTGCCTGAAGCTTACGATTATTATATGAATGATGTTCTTTATGCAGGGAGCGGGCATGCCGGCAGTAGCTAAAAACCAAAGCAACAGATCATCCATCGAGGAACAGACAGATGATGTTGCGATGAATATTGATAACATCGCGTTTGAGAATTATCACACTCAGGTATTTCATGCTTGGCTGAATTTTGACCGTGAAAAACGCCTAAGGGCGCTAGAAGAGCGCTACATTTTCTTCTCAATTTGTCATGAAGTTGGCCCACATCTGAATGCATTGCTAAAAGTAGATACAGAGAAAGCAAAGCTCTTTGCTGAAGAAATCCGCGACGCTGCCGCGCTTCTGGCACAAGAAAAGAAAAATTTCACTGAGGAGTGGTTTCGTGGCCTTGATCATCTGGTTGCAGCATTATCTGACCACAACTATCTACCAGAAGCCCGTAAAATCGTTACCATCGGTTTTAAAACCGGCGTTGTAAAATTTCCACGCATTGCTCAGTCCCTCAATGTGCACGCCGCTTATCTCGATGCCTTAGCAGGCAGGCGCGACAAAGCTTCCAAGATCGCTTTACATCTGGTGCGGAGGCCCTACCTACTTCCCAATCGGCGTGAATTGCCCAAGCTGTACCAAAAATTAATGTATATACTATCGGCAAGTAATCACCTGCCTGAATACAAAGAAGTCATCTGGAAGGGCGCTTCAAGTTATCATGCGCATGGGCAACTACGTGGTGTCTTTGTGGGGCAGATTGTCAAAACATACCGCGGTGCATTTCGTGCCATGCTGCACGTTGAAGTTCCTCTGGTGTACCGTCTACCATTTGTCTTGGGGAATATAGATCGTGTACTCACAGATACCCCCTGGATTTCATGGACTAGAGCGTATATTCCAGTACGTTGGTGGCATACTGCCTGCCTGTACCTTCTTGCGTATATTAATGTTCCTTTTCGAGCAATTCCCAATCATACAGATACCCCATCTCCTTCAATATCCCTGAAAAAACCTCGGCGGCGCTTTAAACTACGCCGGACTAGAAAAATTCTGGTAACTCGTGCTATGGGTGGAATCGGTGATGTTTTAATGATGACCCCGGGATTGAAAGCTCTCACTCTGCATTACCCCAAAGCACAGATAGACTTTGCCCTTCCCAAACCATTTCATTCACTGCTCGATGGCTTTTCCGGTATCCACCTACTCGACATTAACGAGGATGAGATCAATATCGGTAGCTACAGACGTTGGATCAACCTGACCGACTGTCCAGCAGGCAAGATGGAGTCCCTTCAATATCCAAACGTCAAACGCAACAGAATCGAGATTTTTGCCCACGCCATGGGCATTTCCCGTTTAAAACTGCGCAGAACATCGGGGTTCTTGCCGGTTTATTATGTATCACAGGAAGAGGAACAATGGGCAAAACATTATCTGCAGGCAGTCAATCCTCAACAACTTCCGGTTATTGGTATTCAGCCATTTGCCGCTGATACCTACCGCAATTGGCCCTATATGGAACATTTGGTACAAGAACTTACCAAAACACATCTGGTGCTGGTTTTTCACCACGAAGAAATGCACGGATATAATTTCCCCAATACCATTAAAATTATAAAGCCTCTGCGTCAGAGTATCGCGCTAGTGGCACAGTGCCATCGCCTTGTCGTGCTTGATTCGTCGTTCCTGCATTTTTCTGCAGCACTCAAGATTCCCACTATCGCCGTTTTTGGAGCTATTAGCGGCAAGTTGCGTACCAAAAACTATCCTAATGTTAGGCTCATTACCCCTCAAAAAGCCGAGTTCCCTTGTTATCCGTGCTGGCGGCATGAACACAAACCTTGCCATTTAACGAATGGGCGTGAGAGCATCTGCTTTCGCTCAATCGCCGTTCGCCAAGTTATGGATGCACTTGCAGGCGATCTAGCGCACTGGCAAATCAAGAAGGGAATCCTTAAACGCTTTAAAAACTGGATCTTCTATGGCAGCGAGTAAAGTTTTATGCTTTCTTGCGTACAACCACCCCAAAACACGTACAAGGAAACCCATCTACGGCTAATTTAATATGGGGTTCCTGTGGCGTATTACGATAGCCAAAAGGAGGAACATCTACAAACAGATCGAGCACATCATTACCAAGATCGAAATCCAATGGCATTACTTCGTGTCCTTGAGCAACCAAGCGAGCGGATAACTCCTCAAAATGCTTCCTTTGGAACAGAACCGTTGGCCAATTATCAATAGTTTCTTTATCGTTATAATTATATTCAGTGGTGTGAACGGATACACCACCAGGTTTTAGCACCCGTAGCGAATTTTCTACAAAATCAAGCCCCGCCTTTATAGTTCCAAGATGCTCAAACGCACAAATCGACCAACAAAAATCATGCTTACCTGAAAGATCCGTCGGAATACTATTCATATCGACATATTTTAATGTCACGTGTTTATCAAACTCTTCCTTACTAGCAAGCTCACTTCTCCAAACCTTATCAATGCTGGTCGTATGCTGCCCCGTATCTAACCATCCAGACGTAGATAAGGCTGGATCAAGGTCGGTTACCGTAATATCAATGCCCATAGAAGCAAATAGGCTTGGAAGAGGCTCTTCACCACAACCGAAGCCGATGCCTTTCATACCTTGCATAAGCATCCCATGTTCATATAATGCCTGAGGAATGTAGCACAATTCCCAAATTTTACGATGATATACACGAGCAATTTTTAACATCTGACACCAATAAGCAACCCAATCGGATTCCAGATCTTTCTGCGTTGACGGCTTGCAACACAGATTTACAATACTTGGATGCTCAACTAGATTGGTAAAGTGCTTATCTTTGAGCTGCTTTGCAATGTAGTACCCAAACTGTTTAGTGTTAATACAAGCATATTGGATATTGCGGGTTAATTCATTAATAGCGTTGGTGTTAGGCCTTCCATCTTCCTGAATAATCAGTGACGCCAACTGCGTAGCCAGTTTTTCTAAATGCCCTCTGCTATCAATAGCTTCTTCTTTATCTTGGACATCTATACTATCTGACATTGCTTCTACCTTTGAACGTAACAGTGTTGGGGAGCTCATATTATTACCAATTACATGTGTTTTCTAAACACATGTTCTTTACATCACACTATTCACCAAGGCAATCTAATTGGGAGTGCTCACAAGCAGTGAGGAAGGGGCGCCGGAAGCTCCATGCCCTTAAGCATCTGGCGTATTTTATCGATAGATTGTTGATTGAATGCAGCAGGCCTTTGTTTTTCTTGTCCAATCGAAGCAAAAACGTAGTTAATAGTCTCTGTCATTTCAGCAGCTTGTACATTCTCAACATCAATGAATGACGCAGCACCACGGGAAAGCCCTGCCAGTACACGGTGACGCTTGTCATCATGACGGCCAAATACCAGGGTTTCAATGCCCGCCATTAGGCCAACCATCATCCCGTGGAACCGTGTCGTCATCAGCACATCAGAGCCCGCAATGGCTTTAATAAAAACATCCGGTTCAGTTTCACGTACATCCACCATAGAGACATCACCAAGCTCCATAAGCGCCTGTCCGTGATTTTGTAGCCAGTCGTAATCTTCTTTGGCCTGCGCCACGAATCGTATCGTAAAATGCCCATGTTGACGTGCCTGCGTTAAGCATTCGATGATGCTGGAATTGACTGCTGGATGTGTACCAAAATATCCGCATAACGTCACCGTTTTAGTTTCAGTACTGCGAAGCGCTTCCCCAGCCTCTCGTATACGCGGCGCTAGTGCTACGCTCAAATCATCCGCCGCCAACAGTGGGCCTGAAAAATGCAACTGGTTAAGTAATAATGATGCCGTCTCCTTGTGCCTGACAATTGCCAACTGAGCATTTTCCATTGCTGCCGCAACGAATCGACGCCCTAGTTTAGTAACAATACCTTGATCGCCAGCACCAAGCATTATCAGCGGTTTATTATATTCATTTGCAAGAAATCCAAATTTGAAATACGCGGCGATATTATTCAGATCGGCCGTTCCTGCAGTGGCGCCAATATCGTAGGGATAACCACCTGGCCCCAGAACCATACAGCTTGCACGCTGAGCTAGATATCGATCCACATCTGAACTGGTCACAATCCACGAAAGTTCTGGCCAACGTTCACGTAGCAATTCAACTGCAGCCATGGAAATAAGCCGATCACCGGCGTTACCCGTCTGGCTTGAACAAATGAGAATCCCAAATGGCTTATCTGACGCCCCATCGGAAAGCATAGTATCTATGCCTGTTCGCCGCGCCGGCTGGGGAGCAAGGGCAAACTCCAGTCGTTCCCACAATCTGCCCATATGTTTTAGCTGATCTTCTGATGCAGATGGAAGGTTTGCACGTTTATCGCTGGCCAGCACCACGAACACTTCATCAGCATATAGTACGCTAAAATTTCGTAATTTTTTTAGCCATTCCAACGATAAGCGATCTACGTCATCCTTGGGAATGACGAGGGCCATATCCACTGGAGGTAATATGTGTGAAAATTCAAGCGGCAGACAATGCGGCGTTAATCCGTTAAAATCACCCGGTGATAGAACATAACGATAGCTATCGTGCAGCCGAATCACCCAGCGCGCGGCATTAAGCCAATATGAATCATCCATCCACATGTTTTAAAACGACCAGTAATTTACATTTAATATTATAATTTATACGTATTTTCCTGCCAAAACCTTCGGGATAAAAATAATTTTTTCCTATAATTATTATTATTTGCATTAGGGCCGTACAAACTGAAGCAACCCCATATTTTAGTCAATTGCATATTAGGGGGTTTCTAATTATAGTGTACGCCGTTAGGTCAACATCGCAATTAACAAGAGCAAAAAATGACACAACAGCAAGATATTATCAGCACTTTTCACAAGCAGAAATTATTATGCATTGGTGATGTCATGCTCGATCGGTTTGTGTATGGGAAAATCGAGCGAATCTCACCCGAAGCACCGGTTCCCGTTTTTTCTGTAATGGGGGAAAATGCGATGCTAGGAGGAGCAGGCAATGTTGCCCGCAACATCTCCAGCCTCGGCGCGAAGACTTCTCTGGTATCAGTAATTGGTGATGACAAAACAGGTGACGAGCTTATAGAGATGATTGGTGACGAAACCGGCATTGCCTCGCATCTTGTCCTCGAAAAGCAACGCATCACTACTACTAAAACCCGCTACGTCGCAGGCAGCCAACAAGTGATGCGTGCGGATAGAGAGGTCACCAACGCAATCACGTCTACAACAGAAAATCAGGTTTTAAAAAATGTCCATGATGAAATTGATACTGTTGGCGCAGTAATACTCTCAGATTATGGCAAGGGATTGCTGACAAGAAATGTGTGTCAGGAAGTTATCAAAATAGCCAAGTTGCATCAAAAGCCTATTTTTGTTGATCCCAAATCGCGCGATTTCAGCATGTACCGTGGAGCAACGATGATATGCCCCAATCTTCAGGAGCTGGCGAATGCATCCAGCATTGATGTAAAGACAGATCTCTGCATTGTCGAGTCTGCACAAAAAATCATCGCAGATTTTGAAATTGAAAGTGTACTGGTAACGCGCAGTAAAGATGGCATGACGCTGATAAATAAAAATAATGAAGTTTTCCACATTCCTGCTCTAGCACGAGAAATTTCCGACGTTTCCGGCGCAGGAGATACCGTTGTTGCGACCTTGTCGCTGGCAGTTGCTTCTGGCATGTCTATCGAAGATTCCGTCAAACTTGCAAACACGGCAGCTGGAATTGTTGTTGGTAAATTAGGCACCGCCACGATCACTGTACAGGATCTAGATGCTGAGCTTGTATGTTCAGGAAGAACCCACGGCACACATAAAATACTAGTACTCAAGGATGCGAAATCCAGAGTTGAGCAATGGGGGCGTGAGGGCAAAAAGGTGGGGTTTACAAATGGCTGTTTTGACTTGATTCATTCAGGCCATCTGGAAATTTTGAACGGGGCAAAATCATATTGTGATAGGCTGGTAGTTGGCGTCAATAGCGATGCTTCAGTGAAGCGATTAAAAGGTGAGACACGCCCAATAAACACCGAGGTTGAAAGAGCGATGCTACTAGCTTCGCTATCCGTGGTGGATATGGTGATTATCTTTGGTGAAGATACTCCAATCAAGCTAATTGAAGCTTTGAAACCACATATACTTGCTAAAGGTGCAGATTACGAGAAACATCAGGTTGTTGGTCATGAGATTGTAGAAAGCTATGGTGGAACTATAGAACTTATTCCTTTAAAACAAGGATATAGCACAACCAATATTATTAAAAAAATTGCCTAATTTTAGATTTTTATTGCCAAAATTAGCGAGAACGCAAGTTTCGTCGCTTTACAAAATATGAGGGTGCATCATGCGGTTATATAAACATTCTTTGATAAAAGTTGATTAGAATGATTCGTCCTGTCATTTTGTCGGGTGGTTCCGGTACGCGCTTATGGCCGGTATCGCGCGGTCATTACCCTAAGCAATTCGCCCCGCTTATACACGATAAATCCCTTTTTGAGACAACGCTGGAGCGTGTTTCCAATCGTGCGTACTATGGTGCACCCATAATCGTCTGCAACAGTGAACATAAATTCTTCGTCCTTGATACCCTGGACAACCTTGGGATTACCGATGCCACGGTTCTTCTTGAGCCCGTGGGACGTAATACCGCAACGGCAGCGCTAGTTGCTGCGCTTTTTGACACATCCGAAGCACTTCACCTGGTAATGCCATCTGATCATCTGATAGCTGACGAGGAAGCTTTTCATTCGGCAGTAAAGCAGGCATTGAGAGCAGCAATAGATGGTAGCATTGTTCTGTTTGGGATTACTCCACTGTATCCTGAAACCGGCTATGGCTACATTGTTCCAGAGACTTCTGCTAATGGCAGCAGCGTACACAGAATAAGGCTTTTTGTCGAGAAACCGGATACTCTCCGCGCACAGACATTGATAACAGAAGGTGCTCTATGGAACAGTGGTATGTTTTTATACGCACCCAAAATACTGCGTGACGAAGCCAAAACGCTTGCACCGCACCACATTGAGAAATGTGAGGCCGCCGTACGCAATATTAAATTGGATCATCGTTGTTTGCTATTGGGCCAAGACGACTATACCTCCATGCAGAGTCATTCTTTTGATACACTGATTATGGAACATACGAAGCGAGGCGCGGTACTATCCTGCTCGATGGAGTGGAGCGACATGGGTTCGTGGCAGGCGATGTGGCAAATTGCCCCTAAAGATACTAATGATAATGCCTGTATGGGACAGGTTATCACTCAGGAGACGAAATCATCGTATATACGTTCGGAAGGGCCAGCTATCGCTGTATTAGGGATGGAAGACTGCTTAGTGATCGCCACCAAGGATGCCGTGCTGGTTGCCCCACGCGCACGATCACAGGAAATCAAGTCATTGCTTTCCACCGTAGAAAGTAACCACAAGCAAATTGCCACCACCCATGTCTGTGTTCCACGTCCTTGGGGAACATACGAAAACATTGCAGAGGGTACGAATTTTAAAGTGAAACACATTGTTGTAAAGCCGGGACGCTCTCTGTCGCTTCAAATGCACCATCACCGCGCCGAGCACTGGGTTGTAGTTGCAGGAACAGCCAGGGTTGAGTGCGATGGTGTTGAAAAAATGATATTTCCTAATGAATCCATTTTTGTTCCCAAGGGCTCTACTCACCGGCTAGGTAACCCCGGGAAGATTGATCTCCAGTTGATTGAAGTACAGTCAGGAGATTACGTGGGAGAAGATGACATTGTTCGTTTTGAGGATGTGTACGGCAGAGCCTCTTCTGGCTCCGAGTAAAAGGCAAATGAGCTGATTATTACATCTATTTACGCTGTATGTTTTCAATAAAATCGTCTATATAGCCATAGTATGGCAACGCATAAATCATTTTATCGTACAGGCATTGTTATTGTCGCTTCATGGCTTCTCGCCGGATGCAGCTGGATTGCCTCGGCGGGTCCTAGCCAAACTCAGGTTACGAATTCAAGCACAGGCAAACCCCACATTACCGTCGTTGATGTGAACGACGCAGTCACCCAACGTGTATTAGCAACACAAAAACATACCAAATTTTCAGATAGCTTTACGGATGCCACAGAACCAGAATTCATTGTCGGTGCCGGAGATACGCTTGAGGTAACATTATGGGAGGCCCCGCCCGCCACACTTTTTGCCATACATGATCCACGCACGGGCCTCTCATCCACGCAGTCAACGAGCTTTCCTCCGCAGATGGTCGCGGCTGATGGTAACATTATTATCCCCTTTGCTGGGGCGATAATGGCTGCTGGAAAGTCGCCCGAGGAAATTGGGCAAGACATTGTCAAACGGCTGCAGAAAATGGCCAACCGGCCACAAGTTCTGGTTCAGGTAACCCATAATGCTACAGCCAATGTAACGATTGTAGGAGAAGTGAAGCAGAGCATGCGCATGCCGCTGACTGCCGAGGGAGAAAAATTACTTGATGCACTGGCAGCAGCCGGGGGAGTAGTACAGCCTGTCGATAAAATGACCATTCAGATCAGTCGTGATGGCGAAGTACTCTCTATGGCAATGGAGGATGTCATCAGCGATCCATCACAAAATGTTCCATTGCAAGCAGGAGACGTCGTTACAGCTCTGCATCAGCCCTACAGTTTCACGGCACTTGGGGCAACCGGGAAAAATGAGGAAATTAACTTTGAATCCAAAGGGATAACATTGGCACAAGCACTGGGGCGTGTTGGCGGAATAGATGATAATCGGGCCAATGCGCAGGGCGTATTCATCTTCCGCTTTGAAGCCCCCACAGCGCTTGAAGCAAAACCTGCCGGTCCACCTATAGACACAGATACAAAAGTGCCGGTGGTATATCGTATTGATTTGAAGGATCCGCAGTCCTTCTTATTGGCTCAGAATTTTCCCATAAATAACAAAGATGTTATTTATGTTGCCAATGCGCCCTCCACCGAACTCCAGAAATTCATGAATATTTTATATGGTTCCATCTTTTCGGCAGTGAACATTAAGGCTCTCTAGTGAATACGCGATGTCAGAAATACTAATCGACATCACCCGACTTTTAGGGCAGGCGCTTGAGGGTAAACTCCCCACAGGTGTTGATCGTGTCACGCTGGCATATGTTGCGCATTTTCGTGATCAGGCAAAAGCGCTGGTGCGTTATGGCGCACGTTGGCTGATATTGGACGCTTCTGATTCTAAACGCATTTTTGACACATTGCTAACACCCACTCCGCGTTCTTCCTGGGTAATACGCTGGCGTATAGGAATTAATTACTGGCTGCGCTGGCAACACCATAAAGAACCGGCATTATTATTTAACCTCAACCACTCCGGGTTAGACCAGCCAAGTTATGCCAGGGAGATTGTACGCCGAAAATGGAAGCCCTATTTTTTTCTGCATGATCTGATCCCCATTACCCATCCAGAATACAATCGTCCCGACGAAGCAAAGAAACACCAAAAACGGCTGCAAACCATGCTTTCCACCGGGTACGGTATCATCGTCAATTCGCAAGTAACCGAGAACGACGTGCGGACATTTGTCCACGATCATCACCTATCTTTACCTCCGTGCTTATGCGCATCGCTGGCACCGGCCACGCTACCTCCTCCGTCTCCTCGTCGACCACTTGAAAAACCCTATTTTGTTGTTATTGGCACCATAGAGCCGCGCAAGAATCACCTGTTATTACTCAAAATCTGGCGAGAGCTCGTACAGGAACTTGGTGCCAATACACCACAACTGGTCATCATCGGCAGGCGCGGTTGGGAATGTGAGCAGGTGGTTGATATGTTGGAACGTTGTGCGCAAATTCAGCCTTACATCATTGAAAAATCCAATTGCGAAGATGCTGAACTTGCCACTTGGCTGGCGCATGCACGCGCGTTGCTATTCCCTTCTTTCGTTGAAGGATATGGTATCCCACTTGTTGAATCGCTCATGCTTGGTGTTCCCGTTATTGCTTCTGATTTGCCGGTATTCCGTGAGTTTGCCTACTATATCCCTGAGTATATCCATCCGCTCGATGCGATGACGTGGAAACGTATGATTTTGGCTTATGCAGCAGACGACAGCCCTGAGCATGCAGCCCAAAAACAGCGCCTACAGGGATACACACAAACCTCATGGGAAGAACATTTTGTAAAAGTAGAAACCTTCATGCACACACTCGGAGAAACGGTGTGAATAGCACTTGCCTCCCCGACCCAATCCATGCTTATGGGTTTCCACGCTGGAAACACCCTATTGTCCGGCAATGTTTCCTAGGACATAATGTTATTTTTCTAAAGCGTGGAACAGCGCTTCCGTCGCAAGGCACGCTGGTTCTCTGGGGAATGGAGGCTGTGCCCACCGGTCTTGTAGATACCGTAAAAATTATCCGGCTGGAAGATGGCTTCCTACGTTCAGTCGGGCTGGGAGCAGATCTGATGCGGTCGATTTCCTGGATTCTTGATCGGAGTGGAATCTATTATAATACTCAGGCAAGCTCAGATCTGGAGCAAATATTACTGACCCATGCGTTTGATCCAGCTTTGCTGGATCGTGCTGTAGCACTACGCGCCCGGATTACGGTCGCAGGACTCACCAAATACAATACCGGGGCAACCAAGTGGGCTCGCCCACCTTCAGCAAAGCAGGTAATACTCGTGATTGGGCAGGTCGAAAGTGATGCGTCGATTAAGTTTGGCGCTGCACAGATTAACACCAATATGGCGCTACTTCGCGCCGTACGGGAGGCCAATCCCAACGCCTGCCTTCTCTATAAACCACATCCGGATATCGTGGCGCGGCTCCGCCTTGAAGGCAACGATGAGAAAAATGCGCCCCAATGGTGCAACGAGATCATCACCGACGTTGCCATCAGTACGCTGTTTGATGCGGTAGATGAGGTACATGTCATCACCTCGCTAGCAGGCTTTGAAGCGTTATTACGCGAAAAATCCGTTACCTGCTGGGGGAATCCGTTTTATTCCGGCTGGGGCCTCACAACAGACAAAGCTCCTACTGCCCGCCCCCGGCGCACATTAACCCTCGATGCGTTGGTCGCAGGAACACTCATTGAATATCCTCTATACTTAAGCCGTGATGGCAAGCGCCAGATCAGTCCGGAAGAGGCACTGGAGGAGTTAATTGCATGGCGTAATGAACCACGTATCCCCGCATGGATTCTTGGAATTTATCGCATATTCTTACGCATCTTCGCCGGCGTTCGCTGACTTGAAAATGCTTCTATTTTCAATCACCGGAACGGAATTCATCAGCGGATAGAAAAATTTCACCAGCGGGTTGACAAAGGGTATAGATGATTTAATTGCCATTTTCAAAGGTGTCACCTGCGATCCTAAATCCTGTTTTATGGGATAGGTGGTAAGCCCCATCTCCAGCCGCTTTGCACCTAATGTAATCGCTGCTTCTATCACTTTATGGCTCGCATAAATGTATAGGCTGTCATTAACCGGTACGTTTCGGCCAAAATAAAGCCAACGCAACAAATCACCATCCATCAGCAATAATACGTGCCCGATTAATACATCCTGCTGATAAAATAAAATCACCTTGGAGTTAGCACCCATTTGCGTGGAAAGCCCTCGATAAAATTCCGGCGTCAGAATTTCACGCTGAAATTCCTTGGCATTTTCGTGCACGATCATCCATTGCTCGCATAACACTTCCGCGAGTTTACCAAAATCACTCACCAGCTCATGCCGGAAGCTCTGATCTTCCGCCCGGCGCAAATGTTTTAGTAGTTTGGAGCGGTAGTAGCTTTTCATCGCATCGACATAATCCTGCGGCGTTGCCCAGACAATATCCATATAATTATTGGGCAAATTTCCCTCAATACAATAACCGCGTTGCTGGAAATCCCGCTCCATCGCTGTCGCATTTTCTTCAAAATCGCGTACTACAATAAGCAATTGCCATTCGGAACGTGCCGTTTTCGTCAAAAAACGATCCAGTGCCTCAACAAGCTCAGCATCAGGTATTTTACCATTCGTCACAAACGGCGGGCTATTCAGCGCCACTGGCGTGCCACATTCCAGAATACGTAGCTTCATGAAATTTGGAAAAACTCGACGTACTTTTTCCAACATGCGACGCAATTTTATTGGGCCAAAAATGGCCATATCGGTAGTCACCGTGTAAAAGCTGGCAAGCGCTACCGGCGTTCTGTCATCCGTGAAAAATATGGCATAACGATAGGAAAAATCATTTAATTGCGAACGCTCGATAATCTGCCAGAATGCGTGCGAAAATGTGCACGAATGTCCTTGCACCAAACCATCCCATATATCCTTGGGCACGTCAGCAATAGAGGAATAGGTTTGAATCGAAAGCGACATTGGGTGTAATGGGAGTAAATAACTAATAGTTAAGATACGGACATGGTTAGAACTGAGTATCGAAATGGACTGCAAACAGCAAGGGATTTAGCGTAATGCCGACAATTCCTCTGCGTTCTGCTCTCGTTACCGGTGCCACCGGATTCATTGGTGAACACCTGGCCAGACGCTTACTGCGCGAGGGCTGGCAGGTTACCCTGTTGGTCAGAACCGCCTCCAAATTGGCCGCTGATCTACAGAGTGATACAAAGATTATTGTTGGCAGCCTTGCTGACACAGCGGCGCTTGCACAGGCAGTTGCCGATGTTTCCGTAGTCTTCCATTGCGCCGCTAACGTAAATACCTGGGACACTCCGGAAGCCTACCGCTCTACCAACGTGGACGGAACCCATAATGCACTGCAGGCCATTGCCACACATAATCCTGGCCTCGCCCGGCTGCTGCATATCTCCACAGCCGATGTCTATGGGTTTCCAGAGGCTCCCTGTGATGAAACCTCCGCTATGGTCACCAGCGGCTTTGGTTATGGCGACAGTAAACGCGAAGGCGAGCAATTAGTACGTGAGTTCTGCACCCAACAGCATATTCCATTTACCATCATACGCCCCTGCAATGTCATCGGCAGCAAAAGCCAGTTTATTGAACGTATTGGAAAGGAATTGGCGTCAGGCCTCATGCTCACCATCAATAAAGGACGTGCCAATGCAGGCATTGTTTACATTGATAGCCTGGTGGATTACCTGATATGGGCCGCACGAGCAGAAATTGCGCGATCAGAATGTTATAATGTACGTGATCCTTACGATGTCACATGGGCACAATTTATTCAGCACTTCCGTAAAACACTCCGGGGGCGCGGCATGGTCATTAATATGCCGTTTAGCGTAGTCGATAAAGCGGCCTGGGCATGCGAACTTCTGTGGCGCACCTTCCTGCCCACGCGAGAACCACTCCTGCACCGACTGCTGGTATGTATATTTGGGCGCACCTGCGGACATAGCGCCCGTAAGATCCAGAAGCATAGCGGTATCATTCCACAACTATCTTTTGAAGAGGCCATGCACCGATCGATCGAATGGTATTGTGATGCCCATCGTTAATTCACCCTTACACGTTGTTTTTCTCCAGGGAATGCCGTCACCCTTTTTTGCGCAGGTTGGGAAACACTTGCTTCAAAAAGGATGTAAAGTAACGGGCATTTCTCTGTGTCTAGGCGATTGGTTATTTTGGCGCAGGCACCGCACCATCCATTTTCGCGGGCGTCTAGCACAGTGGCCGGAGTTTTTTACCAAATTTCTGGAGAATGAGCAGGTCACTGATCTGGTGTTGCTCGGTGAACAACGTGATTATCACAAAGAAGCAGTTGCGATTGCTCAAGAGCGCGGTGTGCGCGTTACCGTCACCGATTTTGGCTATCTGCGCCCGGATTGGATCACTCTGGAGCGCGACGGGATGAACGGCAATTCGCATTTTCCTAAAGAGGCGGAGGCCGTCACAGCACTCGCTGCAAAATTTCCCGAAGTAGATTTATCACAGCGTTATAAGGACAGTAATTTTGTCATGTCGGTAGGCGATCTGGCCTATAGCTTCAGTAATGTGCTGTTGTGGTTTTTCTATCCGTATTATCGGCGCAGCGATCAGCGGGCACATCCGCTACGCTATTTTCCCTCGATGGGACTCCGCATGTTGCTTGCCGATGGTCGTCATCAAATCGCCTGTGCCAATATGGAAAAACTGCTCACAGCTCAAATACCCTATTATCTTTTCCCGCTACAGCTGGAACATGACTTCCAGATCGTCGCCTATTCGCCCTTTAAACGGCTGGAGGATGCGATACGATTGGTCATACAATCTTTCACCACTCATGCGCCTAAAGATACGCACCTTGTCGTCAAGACACACCCATGGGACCCCGGCTTTACCAATTGGGAGAAATGCCTGCGGCGCATCGCGCAGGAATATAGCGTTCAGGAGCGAGTGCATTGCATGGATGGCGGCAACCTCGCCGAAATGATCCAGGCCTCGCGTGGTATGGTCACCGTCAACAGCACGGCAGCTATTCAGGCGTTACAGCTGGGAAGTTCGGTCATCACCCTTGCCGACGCGATCTATAACATTAGAGGCATGACGAATCAGGAAGGGATCGATCGTTTCTGGACTGAGGCCACACCACCCGATGCAACGCTCGTACATGACTTCATCAAAGCGCTCGTTGGAACCGTGCAGATTCGCGGTGTGTTCTTCAGAGAACCCGGCATGAGTGATGCCGCACTGGAAATGGCAACACGCATCTATGAAGACACAGTCGGCTTGCGCTAGTGCTGATAGGAGAGCATTTCCGAACGGATACGTTTACGCAGGAAATACAGCACGATGATGTTAGGCAGTGACATCCCCAAAATCAGCAGATCCGAAAGATCAAGGATAATGCCAAAGTGTAAAATGCCGCCTAAGAATGTGGCGGTGCAGAAAATCAAATAATAGAGTTTGATGCCTTTACGCCCGAAGAGAAAACACCAGGCGATTTCACCGTAATAGCTCCAGCCAATCGTCGTCGAATAAGCAAAGATAAAGACATTCACCGCAAGCATCACTGAGAACCACGGCGCAACACTTTCAAACGCTTTACTGGCAATCATCACACCATCTTCTGCTGATGCACCGACATACGCCCCGGTAATCGTCACCATCAGGCCGGTAAGGAGTGCAATCATCGCGGCAAAGAAAGGTTCCAGCAATGCCACCGCTGCTTCACTCACTGGCTCATGTACTTTGGCCGCCGCATGGGCAATCGGCGCAGAACCCAAACCGGCCTCATTGGCAAAACTGGCGCGTTTGAAGGAGATGGCAATCATACCAACAAACCCACCCGTGGCAGCATGGCCACTGAATGCATCGGTAAAAATCAATGCCAGCGTCGGCAATAAATGACTAATGTTCGCACCCACCACCACGATTGCACATAGCAGGTATAAAATACCCTTCAGTGGCACAATAGCTTCCGCCACTTTAGCGATACGTTTGATACTTCCCAGCAACACGATGAACACTAAGGATGCAAAGCCGAGCGACAATACCCAGGCATATTCATGCAAAGACGTAAACGTCTGCGTCATGATTTTTACGGCCTGATTGGATTGGAACATGTTGCCACCACCCAGCGCCCCGCCCAAACAAAAGATCGCGAACACAAAAGAGAGGATGCGACCTAATTTCGGCCAGCCCTGATCACTCATGCCATGTTCAATATACTGAAATGGCCCACCATACACTTTGCCATCACTATCGATGCGGCGATAACACATGCTGAGCGTTACTTCGGCAAATTTGGTGGCCATACCAAGCAGGCCCGCCAATACAATCCAGAAAATAGCCCCCGGCCCGCCAATGGCCACGCCAATTGAAATCCCGGCAATCGAACCCAACCCGACCGTCGCAGACAATGCAGAGAGCAACGCCTGTAGATGGCTCACCTCCCCGGCATCTTCCTTGCGGTCATATTTACCGCTCACGATTAATAGCGCTTGTTTGAACAGGCGAACATTGACGCCGCGCAGGTATATTGTGAAGAAAAAGGCGGCAACAACCAACCACAGAACAATGAAGGGAAAACCACCGATATTAAGGAACAGGAATGCGCTCAGTACATGAACTAATCCCTCAAACCCCTGCTGCAAAGCATCCATAACACCTCTAACCTATTGTTATTCGGTAAATCGAGCAGACATTAAACTGTAACAATTGGCATGTATACTAGAAACTGAGGAAGTGTAACCAAGGTAACCGCATGACCACCTCGATGGACAGCACGGACAATGACACCGGCGAGTCGGCATTTGACGGCCTGAAAGAGCAGAGCCTGAAGGCGGCTGGCTATGCTTATCTGGTCGGTGATGCTGGGTTGTTTGCCTCCGGAATGATGTCTGGCCGCCACAAAGAAGCGATCTCTGGATTAACATGGGGGATAGGCGGTCTTGCCTGCGCCAAATACGCCAACCCGGACGCAGAAAAACAGCTCAAAATGCTAGGCGATAAGCTGTCGCACTACCTGCAAAAGCAGGGGGTGCAAATCCCCCATAACCCGGATACCGCCGCATTGACTCAGGAAAATGGGGTCATCGACCATATCGAAACCTTCATGTACCAGCATCCTTCACAGATACTCAATGCCACCTATGCAATCGGTGCGACCCAACTCATACGCTCCGGGATGCAGCATCATAAACCTTGGGATGCAGCATCCGGTGCCCTCATTGCCGCCGGTGCACTCGGTGGACTATTGATACAGGAAAAGAAACCCGACCCCGATCATCCGCCGGTGGGCATGTTCAATAAAGCCGTAGCATGGATTCAGGAAAAGCCCCTGCGTGTCCCCGGTATTATGTATGCCCTCAATAACATAACGTTGCTGACGAGTGCTGCCGATGAGTGGAAAACCAACCCCGCTCAAAAAAGCTACGTCTTTAAATTCCTGACTGCCGCCAGTTATATTTTCGGCAATGCCATGCTCAGCATATCCTCTAAGGGTGGTCACAATGACAGCACGAATGTCGCCATGGATAAACTGGCCACTGCCAGCGCTCACGTCATCGCTGCCCAGCCACGCGAATTACAGGAAGCACTGATCCAGAATATTGCCGGGTTTTTATCTGCCCAACCCAATGTTCCCCTTAAGGCCGATGAAATCAGCGCACTATTACATGCAAAGCTACAGTCGCCCGCTCAGGCACCGCAGGGATGGGCACAACGCGTCAGCGTCCCCCCGCTTGCTCCGGCGCTCCCTTCGTTCTAACGCGGATTACAACACCCCATCACCACGCCAGCCAATTCTTTGAGAATCCCCAGACGTGCCCTAATCCCGATGATCTTGCTATGCGGCGTATTTTCATCGTGATAACAGCGTGACACCGGAATTTCACGTGGGCGAATACCAAGTTTTGGGGCGCGGTAATTGAGGTAATATTGCAGATTGTAACCCACAAAAACATCGCGAAACAATTGCAGGCCGGGATGGCTCAGGAACGCACAGCTGCATGCTTTAAATCCGTTCATCGCATCGCTGTAATGAAACCCACTAGCAAGAAACATAATCGGGTTAAAGACATAACGAATGCCAATGACCCGATCGAGCGGGGTATTGCGGTGTTCGCCACCACGCATGAAACGTGACCCCTGCACAAAATCGGCCCCGTCATTCAGTGCATCAATAAACTGCGGCAACGCCTCGACCCCGTCCTTGCCGTTACCATCCATCATAATCACCCCAGCATATCCCTGTTCCAGCGCGTAATACAGTGCGCCGCGATACTGCATGCTGAGGCCCCGCTTATCCTCTTTGTGGATCAGCAGCGTACGCGCCTGACGCTGAACTGCGTCGGCTGCCGTAGCACCATCGTTGCTGGCACCGTCGGCAATGATGATATCGACGAGGTTACGATAAGGTTGCAAAGCAGCAAGCTGGCGGGTGAATTTTTCCCCTTCATTATAGACGCCGATAATGAGTGCATAGGGTGCCGTCTTTGCATGAAATTCATGCATCTCATGCTTTGGCACTCCGGGAGCCTGTAGAATCTCCGTCATGGCGTGGAACCATTTGCATCAAGAGGCATCAGTTTTCCCATGTTTTCGATATAAACGGTCCGCCCCGGATAAAATGGCACAAGTTCGCGATCCTGTTCATCGCCGCGATCGACGGCGAATATCACCTCTTTGCTATTGTCCGGCGGGTTAGTAAAGGCCACCCACTTATATTTACTTTCTGCATCGGCGCCACGTCCAATAAAAATCAACGCAGGTTTCTGGCATTGCTCAATCATGGCGTTATAAAAATCCGGATGGTTGTTAAAATAATGCGTATACGTTTTTACCCTCGCTGGCATAACCATAAAAGCTGTTGTCCCACACCAGAAAAGTAAAGGGAGTGCCATGATGCCATACCACACCTCTCGTGGTGGCATGGGTATTTTGAATGGCTGCAACAGAAGGGGCATCCGTGTAATGCCCGCCGCCGTCAACAGGATGAGCGAAGAAACGACTTCATACATATAGCGCGGACCAAAAACGGTGCTGGCATACATATTTCCCATATTCACCAGCGTGTGCGAAACAACAATACCAACTAACAACCACGCATGGCGATTCTTAATCGGCAACAGGCAGAACAGTAGCGCAAAAAAAGCCGATGGCAGGGGCCATTCAAAACATTGCAGATTGAGCCGTGACCATTCATCCTGTGCCTTTGAGATGCCGCGCCAGATCGAAGAATGGGCATCGTAACCCATGGCACCGAGATTACTGTCGCTGTGATATTTTCCGGTAGGAAAAAGCAATGCCTCACCGGTCGTCTGCACATTAAACCACAAACTAAATGCAACGCAGGCGATGCTGGCAACCGCCATCAGCACGAAGGTTTTATAGTAACGTCGCGGTGCTTTGCGAAACCGGGAGAGAGCGTCGAGCGCAAAGGGAATTCCTACTCCCACCGCATCCAGTGGACGCGTCAGAAACACGGCACCCAGACTCAGCCCAGCCGCCAAACTTAACCAAGAACTTTGGGTCCACCATTTCGCTTTGCTCATGTCGTATGACGCCGTATCCATTGCCACCACGTAGCAATATGTTAGCAAGGTGGTGTAAAAAAGCGCCGTCACATGGTTCATAAATTCCGCCGACAGAAACAACATGAACGGACACGTTATGCACAGGATCGCCGCAATACGTGCTGTCCCTTCACCGAAAATACGCCGCGCAAGGAGATAAATCAGCACCTGTGTTAATGCCGCCTCCAGAGGGTTAATAATCCACGGGGCATTCACTAAATGCCCAAGCGCCAGCATGCTTTCGTGCATCGGCTCATACTGGGCATACCATTTGCCGTCGTTGACCATCATCCACATCGGGAAGAAATTGCGGGAGGGTGGTGACTTCAAGAGTAAGTGCCCTGCGGCGATAAATTTTCCATGGACATATTGCGCAATCGAATCATCATAGCCTGGAATAAAACGATAGCAGGTCCAGCTCAGCGCCAGCACAACAGTAAGAAAAGCCGCGTACACACCCAGCAGATAGACCGGGGATGGGATACGGTTTATCCATGAAATGCCGCGCCCCACCAGGGCCCAGACCGGATAGGCCTTCCGCCACCAGCACGCCCCGACCATAAACATCATCACGCCCACCATCGATAACGTTTCGGGCGTAATCGAGGCGATGTTTTTGTCGAACGGAAAGACCATCACCGCAAAAAGCGTAAACAGCAAAAGACCGCTGCGAATGACACTAAACGATACACGCATTACCATCGCACGCCATACCGTAAACGCTGCCATCCCCCACCATAGGACCGCGTTCAACCACATCACGCTCTCCGTTGCATTGAGACTTTCACCTCCCAGCGTTATCCCCTCTGGGAACAACGGACGAGGTAAAAACAGAAAAGCCGCGAGCAATGTCATCCCAACGAGGGTCAGTACCGGGCCCATGATGTTTTGCCACCTTGACATCTGGCGCATGTGAACCATATCTTCTGCCGAACCCTGAGCCACTGTCATATTACCTATAGCGTATGTACTTTACTCACCTGCCCCAACGTGGCCTGATTCGCGTATCTGGACCTGATCGGTTACCGTTCCTGCAAGGGCTGGTCAGCAATGATGTGCTGTCCCTTGCCAAGAAAGGCATTGTGTACGCAGCCCTGCTATCACCGCAAGGGAAATTTCTCCATGATTTTTTTCTGATAGATGAGGGAGATACGTTATTGATCGACGGCGAAAAAGTCCGCCTTGCCGATTTATTGCGGCGCCTCACCCTGTACCGCCTGCACGCAAACGTTGCTTTTGAACCCTTGTCGGATGAATTCAGTATAGTGACCTTATGGGATATCCCCGCCGCCACTACGCTGCCAGCCCCGCCTAGTTCAACACTTGTTAATACAGACCCGCGACTGACGGCATTAGGCTGGCGTGCCAGCGGGAATATCGTCACTATCCGCAACTGGTGCACCGCAAACGGGATGCAGGAAACCACCCCCGATGCTTATGACAAACTGCGATTAGAACTGGGGGTTCCCGACGGAAGTCGTGACCTTACCATTGATAAATCCCTGATTTTACCCTTTGGCTTTGAGCCGCTGCATGGTGTTGATTTTGTTAAAGGATGTTATGTTGGGCAAGAGGTTACCGCCCGCAGCAAACACCTTGGCCAGCAGAGGAAACACCTCTATACCATCCGCCTAATATCCGGCACGCTTCCTCTCTCTGGCACTGCGATTATGCACACAGACAAGAACGTAGGGACACTGTGTTCACATAGTGATGGTAGGGGGCTGGCCCTGATAGCGACCGAAGCTTCCACCGATAATAGCGACACATTTACGTGCGGCGACGCAACAATCGCAGCTACTCTGCCAGAGTGGGCACAGAGTCAATATCGCCGCAATAGCAACTAAAAAATTTCATGGGATAGATAGTTAAATACTGTTTTTTTATTAGAAAACTATTAGAATATATTTGAATCACGTTTGAGGGGCTTTGTGTTATGCAGATTTTTTCTCCCAAAACACCTGATGGCTCACTGGTAGGGCAACTTCTGGTAGCGACACCGCTGATTCAGGAATCCTGCTTCGCACGCTCGGTGGTCTATATGTGTTCGCACAACGCTGAAGGGGCGATGGGTATGATCATCAATTACCCGATCGAAAACGTCGCGATGGGTGATATCTTGGAGCAGTTGGATATTGAGAGCCAGATTAAGCTCGTCGACTTCCCCATTCATTTTGGTGGGCCGGTAGAGCCAACGCGTGGTTTTGTCGTACATAGCAGTGACTACATTACGGAACAAAGTATTATTGACCAGAACGGGGTGGTCGTCACGGCCAATGTGTCCATCTTGCAGGAACTCGCCAAAGGCAAAGGCCCGGAGCAGGGAATGTTGGTGCTGGGATATGCTGGCTGGACAGCCGGACAGCTTGAGACTGAAGTTGAAACAGGCAGCTGGATTGTGGTGCCTGCCAGTAAAAAATTGGTATTTGAAACTGACAACGAGCTAAAGTGGAGCGTTGCTGTCGCAACGCTTGGCTTTGATGTCGGGCATTATTCCCCCACGGTAGGCCACGCATAATAACAGCTAGATGCGGTCAGGGTAATTCCCGGCAATACCATCTACATTCAATGATTTAGCCTTTTTGATGTCGGCAGGGGTATTGGCGGTCCAGACAAATACTTTCAGCCCACGCCGGTGCGCATCATCAACAAACTCCTGATTAAGATGGTGTAAACATGGGTTAATCGCCCAGGCCCCCGCCTCTTCGGCAATCGCAGCAAAACTCACTGGTATACCAGCGATCAAGGCACAGGTGCGGATATTGGGATTAATTTTACGAATCGCCACCAACTGACCGTGATCGAAGGCGCAAACCAAACATTGGGCGTAGCTCCATCCCCGGTGCGCTACATATTGGGCAATCAACTCGGCGACTGGCTTTGTCGCCATTTTTGCTTTCAATTCAATGAGTAAATGGCAACGCTTATCGACGAAATCAAACAATTCAGCAAGACTAAGGATTTTCTGGCCCTGCCCGGCATCCAAAGCCTGCAGCTCTTCCAGCGAGAAATCCGCGACATTACCCGCCCCGTTGGTTGTGCGCTCAAGTGTCTCATCATGGATAACAACAGGCACACCGTCGCGAGTCATCTGGATATCAAACTCGATGGCGTCGACGCCAAGATCCAGTGCTTTTTGTACGGATAGCAACGTATTTTCCGGCGCATAGCCACATGCGCCCCGATGCCCAATGCGCCACATGGTTTATTTCGTATTCACGCGTTCAGCCACTGCCTGCAATGCGAACAGGTAGCCTTGGCTACCTAGCCCACAAATGACCCCCTGCGCCACCTGAGACACATAGGATTCATGGCGGAACTCTTCACGTTGGAAGATATTGGAGAGGTGCACCTCAATGATAGGAAAAGGCAATAGCTTAAGCGCATCAAGGATTGCCACAGAAGTGTGACTATAGGCCCCGGCATTGATAATTAAGCCTTTGTACGTCTTCACCGATTGCTGAATTTTATCA
>Ga0207022_10046_pt2 | contig 25570 bp, 20 predicted proteins | sample Alteio_BWMinCont_46_FD_153307 | JGI IMG/M metagenome (GOLD analysis project Ga0207022, IMG submission 153307) | Enriched cells from forest soil in Barre Woods Harvard Forest LTER site, Petersham, Massachusetts, United States -... | ecosystem: Environmental > Terrestrial > Soil > Temperate forest >... | reverse complement strand
CTTCGTTGCGTCCTTTCAGAGAGAAAATGCGCCCGCCCGCGCCCGCGTCGGCCTGCGCCAGCAGGTTGTTGAGATCGAGATCGACTAAATCTTCGCTGCCGCGGTTGACTTGCGTCAGCAAATCGGAACGGCCGACGATGTCGTTCAAATTTGAAAATCCCAGCGAGGCCAGAATTTCGCGCACATCCTCGGCGACGAAGGAAAATAAATTGACCACTTTCTCCACCGTGCCCTCGAATTTTTCGCGCAATTTCGGGTCTTGCGTCGTGATGCCGACCGGGCAGGTATTCATGTGGCACTGGCGCACCAGCAGGCAGCCCATGGCGACCAAGGATGCCGTCCCCAGCGCGTATTCTTCCGCCCCGAGCATGGCAGCAATCACAATGTCGCGTCCTGTTTTGAGTCCGCCGTCGGTTTGCAGTTTGACGCGGTGGCGCAGGCGATTGAGCGTCAGCACTTGGTTGGCTTCACTGAGTCCCATTTCCCACGGGATGCCCGCATGTTTGATGCTCGACCACGGCGACGCGCCGGTGCCGCCGCTATGCCCGGCGATGACGATCTTATCGGCCATGGCTTTGGCGACGCCGCTGGCAATCGTGCCGATGCCGGACTGCGCCACCAGCTTGACCGAAACGATGGCGTGCGGATTGATTTGCTTGAGGTCGTAAATCAACTGCGCCAGATCCTCGATCGAATAAATGTCATGATGCGGCGGCGGCGAAATCAGCGATACACCCTCGGTGGCATGGCGCAGCCGCGCGATGTCGGCGGTGACTTTGAAGCCGGGCAACTGGCCGCCTTCGCCGGGTTTTGCTCCTTGCGCGATTTTGATCTGCAATTCATGGGCGCTGTTTAAATATTCCGCGGTGACACCGAAGCGCGCCGAGGCAACTTGTTTGATAGTGGAATTAGCATTGTCGCCGCCCGGCAGCGGCTTATAGCGCTCCGGCCCTTCGCCGCCTTCGCCGGAGTTGGATGCCGCGCCGATGCGGTTCATGGCGATGGCCAGCGTCTTATGCGCTTCCGGCGACAATGCGCCCAGCGACATGGCCGGCGCGACGAAGCGCTTGCGGATTTCGGTGATCGATTCGACCTGGTCGATGGGAAGGGCGGCGTTGGGCGAACGGAAATCGAGCAGGTCGCGCAAATGCAGCGGCGGCTGGCTCTTCACGCCTTCGGCATATTGCTTATAAAGCTTGTAGGTACCTTGCGCGACGGCGCTTTGCAGCAGGTGGACGAGCGATCCTTCCCAGGCGTGTTTTTCGCCATTGGCGCGGTAGCGATAGAAGCCGCCTATCGGTAATTGGTAATTGGAACTTTGGTTATTGGAATTATTCCGATTACCAATTACCGAAGTTCCAATTACCGCTTCGCCGAAGGCCGCCTCATGCAGCGTCCGCACGCGCTTCTCGATGCCGGAAAGCCCGATGCCGGAAATGCGCGACGGCAGGCCGGGGAAAAACTCGGCGACCAGCGCGCGCGACAGCCCAATGGCTTCGAAATTCAAGCCCCCGCGATAGGCGCTGATGACGCCGATGCCCATCTTCGACATGACCTTGAGCAATCCGTTGCTCATGGCGTCGCGGTAACTGCCCAGCATATCGGGCAGTTTTTTATTGCCGAATAATCCCTGCTTGTGGCGGTCGGCCAATGTTTCCTCCGCCAGATACGGATTGACCACCGTCGCGCCGACGCCGATCAGCACGGCGCAGCAATGCACTTCCATGCATTCCGATGTGCGCACGAGGATCGAGGCTTTCTTGCGCAGCTTGTGCCGGACGAGATGGCTGTGCACGGCGGAAACGGCCAATATCATCGGAATGGCGGCGCGGGTTTCGTCCATGCGCTCGTCGGTGAGCACGAGGTAGCTTTTGCCTTCGCGCATGGCGGCCTCGGCCTGCTCGACGATACGGTCGAGGCCTTTGCGCAGCGCGTTTTCACTCGCAGTAACATCAAACAGCGAATCGATTTCGCAGATGCGCTCGGCGAAATGACGCTTGATGATTTCGAGTTCATGCGACAGCAGCACCGGCGTTTCACACAACAAAATGCGGCTGTGCGAACTGCCTTCCGCGAGATAATTGCCGTCGTTGCCGAAACGCGTGTAAAGGCTCATGACGCGACGCTCGCGCAGGGAATCGATCGGCGGGTTGGTGACCTGGCTGAAATTCTGGCGGAAGAAGTGGTGGAAGCCGCGCTGCCGGTCGGACAATATCGCCACCGGCGTATCGTCGCCCATCGAGCCGACGGCCTCCTTGCCCTCGGCGGCCATCGGATGCAGGATGGTTTCGATTTCTTCGTGCGTCCAGGCGGCGGCGTACTGGAGCGCTCTCAAGTCCTGCGGGCGGCGGAGCCGCAGCGCAGGATCTTTTCCAATGGTGGCCAGAGATCCTGCGCTCTCGCCTTCGGCTTGCCGCAGGATTGATGCAAGCGACACAATATTCCCCGCCCACTCCCCATAGGGATGCTGCGCCGCCAGATAATCTTTCAGTTCGCCGTCGCGGTAGAGCCGTCCGGCCTTGAGGTCGATGCCCACGATGTCGCCGGGACCGAGGCGTCCGCGCTCGACGATGCTGGCGTCGGGGACGCTGACCATGCCGCTTTCGGACGCGACGATCAGCAGCCCGTCCTTGGTGATGCTGTAGCGCATGGGACGCAGGCCGTTGCGATCCATGCCCGCGATAATCCACTCGCCGTCGGTGGCGGCGATGGCTGCCGGGCCGTCCCATTGCTCGGAGACGGAATTAAGGCAGCTGAACATATCGCGGTGCGCCTGCGGCATATCGGCGGCCATGCTCCAGGCCGGGGGAATCAGGATGAGCTTGGCCAACGGTAACGGGCGCCCGGCGCGGGTCAGCACTTCCATCACCGAATCGAGCGCGCCGGTATCCGACGTATTGTCGGGAATGACCGGCACGATGTCCTGCTCGAAGCCGCCGAACGCCTCGCAGTGGAACGTCGCCTCGTGGCTGCGCATGAAGTTGATGTTGCCCTTGAGCGTATTGATTTCGCCGTTATGCGCGATCATGCGGAAGGGCTGCGCCAGGTGCCAGGCTGGTGCGGTATTGGTCGAGAAACGCTGGTGGAAAATGGCGTAGGCGGAGAGGAAACGCTCGTCGAGCAGGTCGGGATAAAAGGCAGTGAGCTGTTCGGCCTTGAACAGCCCCTTGTAGATCACTGAGCGGCAGGATAGCGAGCAGACGTAGAAATCGTTGATGGCGCGGGCGCGCACGGCGTTCTCGATGCGCTTGCGGATGAAATAAAGATCACGCTCGAAGCGCGATTCGTCGGCGCCGTCTTTACCCGCAATCAGAATTTGCTCGATTTCGGGGCGCGAATCGGCGGCGATTTCGCCGATGACGGAGGCCACGACCGGCACCTGCCGCCAGCCGTGAATGTGGTAGCCGAGCTTGAGGATTTCGCTTTCGATGATGGCGCGGCAGGTTTCCTGCGCGCTGAAATTTTTCTTAGGCAGAAACATCATGCCCACCGCCAGCTTGTCGCCGGTCAGCGTTTTGCCGGTTTGTGCGATGTGATCGCTGAAGAAATCGAACGGTATCTGGATGGCAATGCCCGCGCCGTCGCCGGTCTTGCCGTCGGCATCCACCGCGCCGCGGTGCCATACCGCTTTGAGCGCCCCGATGGCCGCCTCGACGATGGCACGCCGCGGTTTGCCGTCAATGGCGGCGATGAAGCCGACGCCGCAGGCATCGTGCTCACTCGCCGGGTCGTATAGCCCATGCTGCGCAAGATGCGCGGCACGGCGATTCCAGTTTTCGTCCCATGACTGAAATTTTGTCATGCCGCCGCCCTTTGTTTCGTTGTCATCATATATTGGTGCATCCCCTCCGCCGCATCTCTTCCATCCTTGATCGCCCAGACGACGAGCGATGCGCCGCGGACGATGTCGCCTGCCGCAAACACGCCGGGCAAGCTCGTTTCAAATGTTTTCTGGTCGATGGCGAGCGTGCCGTATTGGCTGAGTTTCAATTCCGGCGCGCTCCACAGCGCGGGCAACTCCTCGGCGTCGAAGCCCAGCGCCTCGATGGCCATGTCGCAGGGCAAGGGGAAGCTCTCGCCTTCGATGGGGATAACTGACTGGCGGCCACCGGCATCGTGCGCGCCCAGGCGCATCCGCTGCACTAAAATCTGGCTGACCCGGTCGTTGCCGACGAAGGCGCGCGGCGCGGAGAGCCACATAAATTGCACGCCTTCCTCCTCGGCGTTTTTGACCTCGCGGGCGCTGCCGGGCATATTGGCGCGGTCGCGGCGGTAGAGGCAGGTGACGCTGGCTGCGCCCTGGCGCACGGCGGTGCGCACGCAATCCATCGCCGTGTCGCCGCCGCCGATGACGACGACCTCTTTGCCCTCGGCGTTGAACGCGCCGCTGTCGAATTCCGGTACCTTGTCGCCCAGTCCCTTGCGGTTGCTGGCGGTGAGGTAGGTCATCGCCGGAAAGATATTGTCGAGACTGGCGTTGGGAATCTCGATCCCGCGGGCTTTATAAACGCCGGTGGCGATCAGCACGGCGTCATGCTTTTCGCGCAGTTCCTCAAGATGGCGGACATCGTAATTCAGATGAAATTCGATGCCGCTTTCCTTGAGCAGGTGATGACGGCGCAGCACGATGTGTTTTTCCAGTTTGAAATTGGGAATGCCGTAAATCATCAATCCGCCGACGCGGTCGTAACGGTCGTAGATATGTACAGCGTGGCCGCGGCGGCGCAGCATGTCGGCGGCGGCCAACCCCGCCGGGCCTGCCCCGATAATGCCCACGGATAATCCGCTTTCGCGCCCCACATGGATTGGTTTGACCCAGCCGCTGGCGAAGGCGGTCTCGGTGATGTATTTCTCGACGGCGCCGATGGTGACGGATTTGAAGCCTTTTTCGATGACGCAATTGCCTTCGCAGAGTTTATCCTGCGGGCAGATGCGGCCGCAGATTTCGGGAAAATTATTGGTGGCGCTCGACATGGCATAGGCTTCTTCGAGGCGGCCTTCGGCGGTAAGCTTCAGCCAGTCGGGGATGTTGTTCTGCAACGGGCAATGGATCTGGCAAAAGGGAATGCCGCATTGCGAGCAGCGCGCCGCCTGCACCGCCGCTTCCGCCGGATCGAAATTTCCGTAAATTTCGTCGAACTCGCGCTTGCGCGCCTCGGCGGGCGTGGTGTCGGGATAATGCTGCGGCGTGTCGGTGAATTTTAGCATTACGCCGCTGCCTTCTTGCTAAACCGTGCCAGATATTCCGGCACGACGATTTCCACCGCCGTAGGAGCGATGCCAAGATCGGCGAAGGTCAACGCATCCGGGCTTACGACATTGTCGTGCTTCAGCAATTTGACCTGGTCGCGCGTCAGCAACGGGCGCGGCATCAACTCCAGGAAGAATGCTTTGAACATTGCCAGCGGGAAGGGTATCGGCAAGAGCACGCGTTTCCTGCCGATGGTGCGGAGTATATATTCGAGGATTTCGTGGAAGCTGTAGATGTGCGGGCCGCCGAGCTCGTAGATTTGCCCTTGCGTTTCGGGACGCATCAGGCAAGCCGCCACGGCCTTGGCAACATCGCCGACATACACCGGCTGGAATTTCGTATGCCCGCCGCCGATAAGCGGCAGGGCGGGGGCGAGGCAGGCCATCGCCGCGAACTGGTTGAAAAATTGATCCTCCGGCCCGAAAATAACGCTGGGGCGCAGGATGGACGCTTCGGGAAACGCCGCCAGCACCGCTTTCTCGCCCAGCATTTTGGAGCGGGCATAGTGCGATCCGGCGGCCTGATCGACGCCCAGCGCCGACACATGGACGAAGCGCTCTGCGCCTGCGGCTTTAGCCATCTGCGCCAGTTTTTCGGTACCGTGCGCGTGCAGCCGGTCGAACCGCTGCCGTCCGGACTCGAACAAAATGCCGGCGAGGTTGATCACGGCATAGGAATAATCGAGCTTGCCGATGAGCGAATCGGGGTTGGCAAGGTCGCCGCCTTCCAGCACGATCTGCCCAACGCTGCCCGCCGTCTTGAGGTGCAACGCCGCATCCGGATGCCGCGAAATGACGCGGATGGTATATCCCGCCGCCGCCAGCCGCTTTACGACATAGCGCCCGACAAACCCCGTCCCGCCGACGATGGTGACCACCTGTTGCGACATCATAAATAACCTTCACCCTAATGATTAAAGGGATTAAAGACCGGATAGGCTCGAAACTCAATAGTTTTCATCAGGCAATGCCTGATCAAGCCAGTGGTTCAGGTTGACAAGCGCGCCCGAGGGGATATAACGCTTTTCCTTCATCTGTGCCCAGGTGGCGGAATTGGTAGACGCACTAGCTTCAGGTGCTAGCGCCGCGAGGCGTAGGAGTTCGAGTCTCCTCCTGGGCACCATTTTGAAATACAATAATAATTCGATGTTTTTTCGGGAGCCGCTTTCGGGCGGTTCCAACTGCAAAGCCGAAAATCACTAGCGCAGTTCCAACTTTTGCGTTTTCCGCGACTAATTTTTGCGCGCATTTCCATAGCGATGTAGCTCCATTAATTTCACTTCCCCATGCTCTTTGACGCAACGCCCGTTAGGGCATATGCAAGGCTGTTTTACGCCGCATTCAACGCCGCGCGGACTATGCGCCTTGCCCTGCGTATCCACAATGCCGCTATTGCCGCAAAGGCCGCATACGCCGAGCGGCTCATTAACGAATTCCATCCATAAATCCTCGTCCATGGTATTGCTCCTTTAATTTTTGGATTTCATTGCCGCGCGGCCAGCTTCATAGGCAGCATCGAGGGCGTCGCGGATATTTAATACACCGACATCGTGGAAATCAAGGCTGTCGGAACACCGCCTGACCAGCGTTTCGATGTTAAGGTGCTCCTGCGCGATTTGGGTAAAAATGTCATCCTTCGTAAGCGGCATTTTGCGCGGATAAATTTTGCCGGTTGCTTCCCGGATGGCATTTTCAAAACAATCGCGCCAACCCTTGTCCGTGATGCGCATGGTGAGATGTTTGCGGCTCGCTGTCGCCGAGGACGGGCCGCTGGCAATGCCGCGCCTTTCGCTTTTGATAAAGCTGAGCTCGTCGGCAAGATGGCGGCCGAAGTTGCTGTCTAAAACGTCGCGGCTTTGTTCGGGCGTAAGGTCAAAATTTTTCGCCAGGAAGCGGCTCGCGGTATCCCATGTCAACTCAGCATCGTAACCATTGCTGACACTGGTTCCCCAAAAGCCCCATTTCTGGTTTTCGGTAGGCAGAGGCGTAAAGTTTTTCATGGTTATGCTCCTTCCTTTTTACCTTTCTCTAGTTTCGCAATGCCATTTGCGGCCATTTGCGTATTACGCGGCAAATACACTTCCAGGATATTATCAACGTTCTCCAAGCTATGGCCGGTAATGGCGGCGATCTCCGCGTTAGTGCATCCATGTTCCGCCAACCGGACAACCGCCGTGCGCCGCAAATCGCGGAATTGCGTATCGGAACCGATATCGGCATGGTTGAGCACGTCCCTAATGCCACGGCAAAGCTCATCCTTGCTATAGGGCTTCCCGGTAATTTCCGAAATCAGGAATACGGGTGATTCAACCGGCGTTGCATCGAGCATTTTTGCAAGCTCATCCATTACCGGGACTTCAACCCATTTTTTCGTTTTAAGCTGCTTAAGCCGTATTGTGTGCCGCTGTAATTCCTGATTAAACACATAGCGGTTGCGGCTCAAATGGCGTAAATCGGCGGGGCGCTGGCCGGTATCGAGGCCTAATTGTATCGCCAGCGCCAAGGAAGGGCGCTTAAGTTCAATGGCGGCATTCTTAGCGACTTGCTGTATATCTTCCGACCATACTACATCACGCGCCGCCGCTTTTTTAATGCGCAATTTTTCAAATGGATTGGCGGTTATAAGTTCCTCATCGACGGCGTAGCTGAATACCACGCGCGCAATCTGTATCAGTTGCGATTTTTTGCGCTTTGTATCCTTGAAGCCTTTGTAAAATTCCTTGGCCTGTTTTCGCGTCACCTTATTGACGGGGATATCGCCAAACACATTGAGGATATCCGGGAAATTCCAGTTATAAAGTTTTTGCGTTGATTCCGCTAAATCCGTAAAGCGCTCATCCTTTTTATAGTCACCTACCAGCCATCCTACGGTTCCCTGATGATAATAGCGGTTATGGTCAATTTTTCCGTTCCGCCATTTATCGAAAGCATCGTTAAGAGCGATAGCCTTCATTATCCAGCTGTCATCATTCGGCAAGCTGAGTGACTTAAAGGGACACTTCACCCATTTCCCGGCAATCAGGTAGCTCTTTTTAGGTTGCCAAAAACGATAGAGCTTTCCGCTCTTATATTTTTCAACAACGTACTTTATTTTGATCTTGACCATAATCCGCCAGCCGTTGCTTTACGATTGAATCGTAATCTATCGACTCAGGTTGTTTTTTCGTTTTCTTGTCAAAATATTGCTCTATCGCTTTCAAATCCCACCAAAGATGATGGCATTTGCCGTGTACCGGCGCCGGAAATTCCGGGTCATCCCGGAATTGAAGAAATATCCTTACCGGCATGCCTAAAGATGACCGCTGCGAAAAAACCTATACGGAAAACAACGCCAACGCCTGCCTGGATCACAAATTACCGAAATATCTTCATTATGATATTTTTCCAAAAAAACGCGATTATCCTGATGGGCAGCAAGTTGAGTTGGCAGAAAAACTCGACGTACTTATTGCACGGTACAGGAAGAAAACCAAAGTGCCTTTGCTTTTTGCCATCTGCGCGCCCTGTCAGCCGTTTACAAAACTTTCCCGGAAGGAATTAAGCGACGAGCGGAAATTAGGCCGCGCGCGTGACAGCAACTTGCTGTTGGAAGCCTCTAAATTTGTAGCGCGTTATAATCCTGAAATGGTGCTTTCGGAAAACGTGGCCGGTATTAAAGATGAAAAATATGGCGGCGTTTGGGATAATTTCCGCAAACGGCTGGAAAAACTCGGCTACTCGACCGGCACGAAAGTGGTTTGCACTTCACGTTTCGGAATTCCGCAGTTTCGCAAACGTTCGATTTTAATAGCCGTCAGAAAAGATTTGGCGCTCGATGATCGCATGGCCGATCTTTTAGGATCGGAATTGCTGGTGCCGGAAGCCGACCCTAACGCCATGCTGGTTTCGGTGCAGGAAGCCATAGGGCATATGCCGCCCGTAACCGCAGGCGAAACGCATGCTAAAGTGCCGAACCATCGCACACGCGCGCTTAGTGACTTAAATATAAAACGCCTGTCCTCCGCGCTGCCCGGTGAATCTAACGCTTACATGAGTGATACCAAATACGGCGATCTTTCGCTGGAGTGTCATAGGAAAGTGAATAAGCGATTACAGAGCCGGTGCTTTTCCGACGTGTATACGAGAATGCATCCCGATCGTCCTTCACCGACCATCACGACAAAATGCCATAGTATTTCTAATGGAAGATACGGGCATTATGATGTGAAGCAGATGCGTGGCATTTCATTGAGGGAAGCCGCCATTTTGCAATCGTTCCCGGAAAACTACGTTTTTTATCCGAAAGAGCAAATCGAGCCGGTGGCGCGCATGATCGGAAATGCGGTGCCGCCTAAACTGGCTGCATTTTTTGCAAAATATCTGGTCAACTCGCTTAAGGCCGCAGCTTAGAGCGTTTCATAAATTTCTTTTTCTGCGTATGCAATAAAGCCAACAACCGATCAGTGCCGCCTATCAGGTCGCAGCCCCAAATCGTGATCGTTTTCCATCCTTTAGCCGTGAGCGCAGCTTTTGCGTCCTCGTCGCGTACCATGTTTGTATCGATCTTTTTATTCCAAAAATCCTGATTACTTGTAGGGCGGCGTCCCTTTTTACAATCATGACCATGCCAGAAACAGCCGTGAACAAACACCGCAATTCGATATCTGGTAAATACTATATCCGGCGAACCGGGCAATTTTTTTGAATGGAGGCGGAAGCGGAATCCTTGAGCAAAAATCCGTGAACGCACCTCTATTTCAACCGAGGTGTTTTTATTTTTAACGGCAGCCATATTTGCTGATCGCATTTGAGAAGATATTTTATCAACCATCCTAGCTATTCATCCTGCGGTCCGTGTGGGCGACTACTTTATTTCTCCCCTTTATCCCCATACAAAAGCCATGATGCCTTTACACCCAAAGCCTTAGCGAGCGTAATCAATTCCATATCGCTTACGATTCGTTCGCCTGTTTCAATGTTGGAAATGGCATGCTGCGATAGCTCAAAATCATGATCCACCGACAGTAAGGCGGCCAATTCCACCTGTTTTAGCTTCTTATCGATCCGCGCCAGCTTTACACGGTGCCCGCATATATTACCTCGTTTCATAAGTACCCCCAGGTGGTTGATGCGCACGGGGAACGTTATCAAGGCTCAAAATTGTCTGTGGACTTCAAAACAATACCATATTACTTAAAGCAATACACAATAGAAATAATGCTTATTATAATCAGTTAATGGATATGGTATGGGCTGGCGCACATATGGCGAACCGGAGCCGGATGAGTCGCCGGTAAGGGAGTTCTTTTGTTGGCTATTCCTAATCGGGCTTGGCTTCCCTTACGCCTATGGCTGGCTGTTCGTATCCCTTGGCTGGATCGACGGCATTACCCTTATCGAAATAAGCAGCGGCGCCGGGGCGCTGATCGGTCTTCGCATGGCTTGGCATAGCGTGCGGCGCAAAAAACAAAGGGGGAAGGTATGAAGCATGACGAAAGGGTAATGGACGATCTCTATAAAATATGGCGCGCGGAGGAGTCCAAAGCCTCCCGCATCTATGAGGAGGTAGGCGAAGATTTCACTCACCCGCGCTACCTTGAAGCGGAACAGCGTTCGCGCAAGGCATTACTGGCGTTCCTCGGCCAGCGCACGGCGTCGCTACGGCATATTTTATTCAAGTTACAAATTGCTTGCGATGTAGAAGATTACCTGACCGACGCCATGAATCCGGCCTGTACGGCTATCGCGCCGCGGGCGGTCATAAGCGCGGTTCAGGATTTAGAGGGATTGCTTCAATAATAGTTGCTTGATAAGCAAGGTTCTTTATGCTCCGGGCATGAGCGAAAAAACCATCCATTACTATTATGTTGATGAGGCGGGCGATACCGCGCTTTTCAACCGCGATAAAAAGCAAATTGTTTTCGGGCAAGGCTCGTCCAAGTTTTTCATGTTAGGCATGGCGCGGCTGCACGACCCGGAAACAGCCTCGCGCAAGCTGGAAGCGCTACGTCAAGAATTTGCGGCTGATCCGTATCTGCGCAAGGTGCCGTCTTTCCAAACAACAGCGCAATATTTTCATGCCAAAGATGATTATTATGCCATTAAGCGCGATGTGTTCCGGCTAATCGAAACGCTTGATGTAGAGGCGCATATTGCTGTTCGGAGAAAAACCGTACTGGCCAAACAAGCGGCATTATTGTTCAAGGAATCCGGTAAAAAACTGAGCGAAGCCGCTATTTATGACGATTTGGTAGGGCGGCTGTTGCCGGGACTCATCCACAAGGCGGATGAGAATCATATTCTTTTTGCTGAGCGCGGCAAAACATTCACGAACCATTCTCTTAATCTGGCGCTCAAAAAGGCGCAGGAAGATTGCTTGCGCGTTTACGGTATTCAGGCGCATGACAACCATTTTATTTCGCAGGGCTATCCGCGTAACAATGCCGGATTGCAAATTGTGGACTATTTGTTATGGGCGGTGCAACGGCTGTTCGAGCGTGAGGAAGATTTTTATTTTGAGAAGCTGCGCAGCAAATACAGCCTGATTATCGATGTGGACGACACGCGAAAGGGTGATGGTGAGCGATATGAGGGGGATAATGTGCTTACGATGGATAAGATAAGTAGCGTGGGCTAGATTCCGGCGGTGCGTACACCCTGGAACACCCGACATGAAGTCGCACTTTCGCCCACGCTGTAACTCTATTTATAACACAAAAGGCTATTGCCTGTAAAGGGGCTTCCGCTAATATAGTCAAATATGGGTATTTTCCTGGGTATCCAGGATAATGCAGGCAGCAATTTTAGGGGGTATTTTTGGGGGTATCTATCAAAAAGGATTCGCTTGAATCTATCCGTTTATCTGTATAAAAGAGTTCCAACTCGCCCGTTGAAACCCGCTGTTTCCCGTGGGTGGTAGTTACAGGAAAAGTTGGAACTGGCATTGATTTTACTCAATTTATGTCAGCTTCAGGTGCTAGCGCCGCGAGGCGTGGGGGTTCGAGTCCCTTCCTGGGCACCATTGTTCGAACATTTAAGTTATTGAATAACTTAAGTTCTATAAAAGAGCAAAAGGCATATGCCATATGCGCGTACCAGAATTTTACCTAGCCGCTCTCTTGATAGTCGTAATTGGTTCTATTCTTTTTCGGAGAAGATCCAAGAGTATCGATTATTCGACAACGTCGAGCAAGGCTTTCAATAAGTCTAGAAGGTTGTCAATTTCAGCATGTAACTCACTTATGCGACATGGAGAACAGCGTTTTTTTAGGCTTCTAAATGAAGCATTACCAGGATATCATATTTTCCCGCAAGTTTCCTTCAATGCACTGATTACTCATGCACCGCATATTTACGGGAATTATGTAAATTCGGTGCGACGGAAGTTTCATCATAAGTTCGTCGATTTTGTCGTTTGTGAACTTGCAACCATGAAGGTCTTTGCAGTCGTGGAATATGATGGTAGCGGCCATGATAAGAAAAACGATGCTTACAGGGATGGAATGCTACAATCGGTGGGTTACCGAGTGGAAAGATTCTCTGAATCTGATACGCTGAATTCTATCCAAGCACGATTAGGACTAGCTGCGCCCGCTACGCCTCCTAGGCCTAGAGATGCAAACTGGACAGATTCTATATAATTCTTGTATTAAAAATTCCGGAATATAAAATAATATAATCAGAACTCTTAATTCCCCTGAGGTTCGAATAACGTCCACCAGGGAGCACCAGCCTTCGCAAGCGGAGTGGCGAAGGTTGCCACGCCATAGCCCGAAGGGCGACAATCTTTCCATGGTTGTCTATAAAATCCAATGTACCCTTAGCACCAATTTCCGGGTTGCATAATAATAGCAATCATTCTAGTTGTGGAGAGTCTATCAATATAGATTGGAGTACGACAGGATGTCGCGCTTATGCCAAAGCTACGTGAATCCGGAAAGGGAGGTGATGCACGGAAGGCGTAAGATTGCTGCATGGCTGGTGGTTGCCGCCCTGGCGTATCCGCTGCCCGATGCACGGGGCGCGGAAGAGGTCGATAACTTCGCGCTTTCCCCCGAACAGCTTTTTAATGCCACGGTAACATCGGTTTCCAAGACGTCAGAAAAACTGATGGATGCGCCGGCGGCGATTTACGTGCTGACCAATGAGGACATCATGCGCTCGGGGGCGACCTCTATCCCTGAGGTATTGCGCCTGGTGCCGGGGGTGCAGGTGGCGCGTACCCATGCCGGAGGCTGGGCGATCAGCGTGCGCGGATTTGCCAACAGCGGGCTGGGCAACAAGCTGCTGGTGTTGATGGACGGGCGCGAAGTCTACGATCACTTATTTTCCGGTGTCTATTGGGATGTGCAGGATACGGCGCTCGAGGATATCGACCGCATCGAGGTCATTCGCGGCCCCGGCGCCAGCCTGTGGGGCGCCAACGCCGTTAACGGCGTCATCAATATCATCACCAAGAGCGCAAAAGACACGCAAGGTGGGCTGGTGAGCGCCATCGCCGGCAACCAGGACCGCGCCATCACCACCGGGCGCTATGGGGGCATGATCGGCGATGATGTTTATTACCGGGCCTATGCCAAATATCTTAACCGCGACGAAGAGCGCACATTGACAGGCGCCGGAGCGCATGACCCGCAGCAGGCCTATCGCAGCGGCTTTCGCAGCGACTGGCAAGGCAATGCCGGAAAAGACGCATTCACATTGCAAGGCGATATGATGAGCAATGGCGACAGCCAATACCGCATAGCGCCTCCTGACGGGTTGACCGGGGCTTTAACGGTAGAAGATATCGACGCCACCGGCTGGAACATACTGGGCCGGTGGAAACGTGAATTATCCGACGATTCGCGCCTGACGGTGCAGAGCTATGCCGATTACACCTATCGTAGTCAGCTATTGCTGACCGATCAGCGCACATCTTACGATTTCGACGCGCAGTATGAGCTTTCACCCATGGGCTGGCACAAGCTCATCGTCGGCGCCGGATATCGCCTGAGCGACGATGCCCTCACCGTATCACCTTTTGTTACCACTACCAATCCAACACGTCACGACCAATTGGTAAGCGGCTTCGTGCAGGACAAGATCACGCTTGATCCGGGCAAATGGTTTCTGACGCTGGGCTCCAAATTCGAACATAACGACTATAGCGGATTCGAGATACAGCCCAATGCGCGCCTGCAATGGAACGTCGATGAGGGCCAGATGGCCTGGGCGTCGATAGCGCGCGCCGTGCGCACGCCCAGTCAGCTCGAGCAGGATTTGCGCATTACGGATATATCGGCATTCAATTTCTTCGGAGAGCTGCCTAACCCGAATTTCGAGAGCGAAGAACTGATCGCCTATGAGCTGGGATACCGCCGGCAATTGACGCCGAAGCTGTCGGCCGACGTGGCCACGTTCTATAACGACTACCGTAAATTAGAAACCGTCAATACGCTGGCTACCGGACCTTACCTCATCAATGTCGACCTTACCAACGATACGAAGGCAGAGAGCTATGGCGGCGAAGTCACCCTGGACTGGCGCGCCAATGACAAGCTTCGTTTTTCCGGCGCCTATAGCCTGCTGATTATGCAGTTGCATGGGCCGGCGACAGGCGCCATCAACGCGGAAGCCGGCGAGGGCCAGTCGCCGCAACAACAGTTCAATGCTCGTTCCGAGTGGAACATCCGCGACGATCTGTCCTTCGACACCATGCTTTATTATGTCGATTCGCTGCCGAATTTTAACGTCAAGCCCTACTGGCGGCTGGACATGAACCTGGGCTGGAAAATCAGCGAGGGGCTTCAATTCAACCTGGTCGGCCAGGACCTGCTCACCCGCACCCACCGCGAATTTACTTCACCGGTCGATCCGTTCACGCCCCCCGCCAAAATCGAACCCAGCGTCTACGGAAAACTGACATGGCGTTTCTGACCCGATACCTTTATAGAGCGATGCTGTGGTTGGTGTTATCGGCATCGGCGAATGCCGCCGAAACCCTCCAGCTGCACGAACAGGAAATCAAGGCAGGCCTGCTGTATAATTTCCTCAAATACACCGACTGGCCGCCCGCCGGAATGGAAAAATCCTCCTCCATAACGGTGTGCATTTTCGGCGGCGACCCCTTTGAGGGATACTTGGAGCCTATGGCCGGGCGTACTGTCAACCAAAGAGAAATAGCTCTCCGGACTATCCATAAGATTGAGGATGCGGGCGCCTGTCACCTGCTGTTCGTCAATGCCGGCGAAAAAGAACGCTGGCCGCAATTGCTGGAGTCCCTGCAAGGAAAACCCGTGCTGACCGTCAGCGATGGGGGCGGCTTCGCAGATGCCGGCGGGGCGATCGAGTTCGGCAGGAAAGACAATCACATCAGCGTCAACCTCAATATGGAAGCTGTTATGGCCGCCAGGCTGCATGTGCAGGATCGCCTGCTCAAGCTAGTAACCGTTGTCCATCCGGCGGCCAGGGAAGGAGGACGGTAATATGGGCATGAAGCCGCTCTCCATCCGCGACATCCTGCTGCTGACCGTCAGCGCATTGACGCTGATGATTACGCTGCTGGTCACCAGAGAAGTCTATGTGAACTGGCAACAGCTGATAAAAATCCAGTCGCTCAAGGATGCGGTGGTGATGAGCGATAAGCTCTTTGAGGCCACCGAGAAACTCGCGGACGAGCGCGACATCGCCTATACCGTGCTGCACGCTTCCGACCGTGAAACCGTTGACAGCCTGCGCGTGCGCCTGCAGCAAAGCGGGCAGGCGGCGGACGTTGCGTTCGGCGCCAGCATGGAAGCGCTTAAGGTATACGATTTTCCGGAGCTGGTGCAATTCCGCATTGACATCGAAAAGCAGCTATCCGGCATTCAAGCGCTGCGGCGGCAGATCGATCAAGCGGCGGCGCTGCCGATGGAACAGCGGAATAATACGCTTTCCGACCGGTGGTTTACCGAATCGACGGCGCTCATCGTGCAAATTCAGGATCTATGGGTGGAATTTTCGAAGCACTTCGTCGATATCGATCCGATCGTCACGCAACATCTGCGCTATAAGCACTTCCTGCGCATCATCTCGGATTATACCGGCCGCCAGCGCGCCATCATCGGCCGGCTCATCGTCGAGAATGCCGACCCGACGCCTAACGAGTTCGCACAATTGCTGCGCGGCCAGGGGATTATCGAGCTGAGCTGGAAAATGATTTACGTGCTTGCCGACCAGAGTGGCTTGTATGCTTCCATTGCGCCTTATTACACCGATGCGAAGAGCCACTATCAAACCCTCTACGGCATGGTACGCGATATATTTTATGTGGCCGGTGTTCGCCACGAGGGGTTCTATCCCATCGGCGTCGATCTCTGGCTGGAACTGTCCGCGCAGTCCAAAGAATCTTTCGATACGTTCAGAACCGCATCGCTCCAGGAAATACATAACTATGTGGAAAGGCTTGAGATGCAAGCGAAGCGGGCAATCGCCGTGCATTCGATCCTGCTGTTCCTGGCGCTGGTCTTATGCCTGTACAGTTTCCGCATGATTACCTACCGCGTGATCCGCCCCATCAATGCCATGGTGACGGCGTTGCTGGATGCTACCCAGGGGAAGCCCGTAGCATCCATGCCGCCGGTGGCCAACCGGGAGGATGAAATCGGCAAATTGGCGCAGGTGCTGCACGCATTCCAGGAAAGTGGCGAACGTTATCGCGCGCTGGTCGAAGCCAGTTCGCAAATCATTTGGACATGGCGACCCGACGGCACGGGGAATATGGAAAAGCTTTTTGAATGGTGGGAAAAAACCACCGGTCTGCCGGGCAACAAAATACTTCCCTACGGATGGGCTACTGTCGTCCATCCCGATGATCGCGAGGGAGCCAAGCAAATCTGGACCAAAGCCATGGCGACGGGAGAAAATTACGACATGGAATACCGGCTGCTGCGCCGCGAGGGCGGAGTGTGCTGGGTATATGTGCGTGGCATCGGGCTTAAAAATCCTGACGGCTCGGTGCGCGAGCTTGTGGGCGCCCTGAACGATATTACCGAACGTAAAGAGACCGAGGCGGCGATATTGGCCTATACCTACGCCCTGGAGCGCAGCAACAAGGAGCTCGACGATTTCGCGTATATTGCCTCGCACGATCTCAAGGAACCGCTGCGCGGCCTGTTCAACCACGCCACCTTCCTGCTCGAAGATTATAAGGACAAACTGGACGAGGACGGCGTGCGCAAGCTGCACCGCCTGTCGTATCTTGCCCAGCGCATGGAGCGGCTGGTCAACGACTTGCTGTATTTCTCCCGCCTGGGACGACAGGAACTGGCCATTCAGCCCGCCGACATGAATGAAGTCATCCATGATATCGAAAGCACGCTCGATGTGTTTCTCCAGGAGCGCCAAGCCCATATAACCATTCCCAAACCCCTCCCCACTATTACCTGCGATAAGACGCGTATTACCGAGGCGTTCCGCAATCTTATCACCAATGCTGTCAAGTACAATGATAAGCCGGAAAAGACGGTAGAAGTCGGTTTTTTGGATACATATCCTTCTCCTAATGGTATAATAATTAAAGATCTTTTTTATGTAAAAGATAACGGCAAAGGAATCGCATCGGAATTTTATGAGGAGGTGTTCAGGATATTCAAACGTTTGCAAAGCAGTAAAGACTCACAGGAAGAAGGCACCGGCGCCGGGCTGACGTTCGTCAAAAAAATCATCGAACGGCACGGCGGCAAAATCTGGCTGGAGTCGGAAGTAGGCAAGGGAACAATCTTTTATTTTACACTGAAAGGATGACCTTATGATACAGCGCCCGATGCATGAATCGCAATTCATTCTTCTCGTCGAAGACAGCGAGGATGATTATGAGGCCACCCTGCGCGCTTTCAAGAAGGCCAACCTGCATAATCCCGTCACCTGGTGCAAATCCGGGCAGGAAGCATTGGATTTTCTCCAACGCGCCAGCCAGGTCGAAAGGCCGGGGTTAATTTTGCTCGATCTCAACATGCCGGGGCTGGACGGGCGCAAAACGCTCCAGTTCATCAAGGGAGATTCCCGCACAAAGCGGATACCCGTCATTATCCTGACCACTTCCGCCGACGAGCGGGACGTCGAAGCGTGTTACCAGATGGGCGCCAATACCTACGTGCAGAAGCCGGTCAGTTTCGACGGGCTGATCGAGGCTATCAAACGCCTCAAGGAATACTGGTTTGAAATCGCATTATTGCCAAAGGACGGTGCTTATGAGTGACGCTGTGAAAATCGAACCGATAAAAATACTGGTGATCGATGACAGCGAGGATGACCGGCTGCTTTATCGCCGGACATTGGAGAAAAGCGCCGATGCCGGTTATTATATCATCGAGACTGATGATGGCGAGGAAGGGTTGCATCTCATCCAGGAAGAACAGCCCACTTGCGTGCTGCTCGATTATTCGCTGCCGGGACGCAACGGCGTCGAGGTGCTCAAGCGCATCCGCAGCAAATATCCTTTTATGCCGGTGGTGATGCTGACCGGGCAGGGCAACGAGGCGGTCGCCGTTACCGTCATGCAGGAGGGCGCGCAGAACTATATTGCCAAATCGAACATTACGCCGGAATCGTTGCAGCGCATGATCCGTGTCGCCATCGAATATTGCGCGTTGCAAAAACGTATCCATGAACAGCGCGCCTCTCTCGAAGTCTTTACCCGCGCCCTGGCGCACGATCTCAAGGAGCCGGTGCGCACCATCCGCTCGTTCCTCGACCTGCTTGCCGCGCACGATACGTTGTCCGAAAAAGGCAAAGGGTACTTTAATTACATTCAGAATGCAGCCGATCGCATGAACACGCTCATCGACACGGTCTATTTTTATACGCGGCTGGACGGCCCGGAGTCGCAGATCAGCAAGGAAATATGCGATGTCAGCACCGCCTTCGAAAACGCAAAGGAAAATATAGGCGCACTCATCCGGGAACGTAAAGCGGTCATCACCTGTGATCCCTTGCCGCAGGTCGAGGCCAACCGCATACAACTCATCCAGGTGCTGCAGAACCTGCTGTGCAACGCCATTCGCCACTGTGAAGAAATTCCTCATATCCATGTACACGCGGAGGAAGCCACGAATCAATGGTTGTTCCGTATCAGCGATAACGGGCCGGGTATCGGCGGGGAATACCATGAAAAAATCTTCCAGCCGTTCAAACGGCTGGCGCGTCATAAGGAACAAGGATTAGGCCTGGGACTGGCGATCTGCAAGAAAATCATCGAATCGCATGGAGGAAAAATCTGGTACGAATCGCGCCCGGAAGTGGGGGCGACTTTCCTGTTTACCCTGCCTAAGGGACCCGCGGTGGTCATGGATGCCGATCACCTTGCGCCGCCCGTCCCTTCCCAGAAAAACCGTGTTGAAAAGGACGGCGCGCTTTTAGGCACTATCCTGCTGGTGGAGGATAACGAAGCCGATGTTGAGCTGACGCGGATCATGCTGATCGAAGAGCCGCATCTGCGCTGCAACCTGATCGTGGCGCGGGATGGGCACGAAGCGCTCGATAAATTGCACAGCGAAGCGCAAAAAAACAGTCCTGTGAGCCTGGTGCTTCTCGACATCAATATGCCCGGCATGGACGGGTTCGAATTGCTGGAGCGGATACATGCGGAAGACGGGCTGCAACAGGTTCCGGTGATCATGTGCACCACCTCGACCTATGACAAGGATATGGAAAAGGCAAAAGTTCTGGGAGTAACCGGGTACCTGACGAAGCCGGCGGAATTAGGCAAGCTGAAATCCATTATCGACAAAACCGCTAACGTGCAGCTTTGTCGGGAAGGCGATGGCTACGCTTTATTGTGTGCCGCTTAATTTCGCCTCCGCACTTAGTTATCTTTTTTATTCGTGGTAGCCTCGTCGCGGTGCTTTTTAGTTTCCACCAGCAGCGATTGGATTCCTTTTTCCCTGACGCCTAAGTATTTTTCGACCGTCTGATCGATCTTGGATTTGGTAAAAGGTTTGATGATGTAGCCATGGGCGCCTTTTTGTTGCGATAGGGCAACATCTTCCCGCATCTTGCTGCCCGTAAGTATAATCACATAAGCTTCCGGTTCACGGGCGCGGATATAGTCAAGCAGTTCAAAACCGTTGCCATCCGGAAGGTCGATATCGAGGAAGCTGATATCGGGGAGACATTCGTCGTAGCGCAATTTTGCCTCTTCCACCGTCCGGGCAAATACCACTTTATGTTGCGGCAAGGCATGTTTTATATCCTTGATGAACATCATTTGATCTTCGACCACCAGGATGACAAGATCAGGATGATAGGCTTTGCGGATACTGTTACTGTTGTTCTCGTTCATAGCTTGTCTCCCCGTTTATACGATTGTTCGATTTGCTTGCGCACAATGGCCTGATAGATGCTTTGCCGGATGGCGACGCCGCTGCATTCGCCTTTGATGAGGAATTCCTGGGCGCCTTTGTGCAAAGCCTGGTGCACGATATCCATGTCCGAATAGCCGCTGATGACGACAATCGGCAGATCGGGAAACAACCCGTGCACTTCGTCGATGGCTTTGAGTTCCTTAGCGTCAGGCAGGTTCAAATCCAGCAGGATGACGTCGGCGGCCCCTTTATCGAGAAAACTTAGCCCTTCGGCCAGGGAATCCTTGCGCGTGATTTTAAAGTTGTAAAGCGATTCGCCATAGATCATCGCCTTGATAATGGCGGTGGCATCGGGCTGTGAATCCTCGATCAGCAGGACTGAAATATCCTGGGGCTGCGCCAATTTTGCTAATTGCATAGGTCTCTCCCGTTTCTTTATGTTACAGCCGGCAGGGTAAAAATAAACCGGCTGCCTTTTCCCGGCATGGATTTCATCCGCAGCTTGCCGCCATGCGCCTCCACGATTTTACGGCTTAGAGCAAGTCCTATGCCGTGTCCCGGATAGGCCTCATCCGTGTGAAGGCGCTGGAACAATCGGAAAATAATATCCTGATATTCTTCGTCGATGCCGATGCCGTTATCCTCAACGCAGAATTCCCACCTATCCTCCGCGCGTTGGGCGGAGATGTGCACTTTGAGCGGTTGCCGGCTGCGGAATTTAAGCGCGTTATCCAGCAAATGCGCAAAGAGCCGCGTCAGGCGGCCGTGATGCCCCAGAACCTGCGGCAGAGGATCGCAATCGACGGTAGCGCCGGACATCTTTATATCGTTTTCCAATGTCGCCATGGCAGCGGCGACTATTTCATTGCAGTCAAGCGGCGTGTGTGCGGTGGGAAATGTTTCCAGCCGTATATAGTCGAGCAACCCTTGCATCAGCGTCTTCAGGCGCGCCGCTTCCTGATTCAGCGTCTGCACGGCATCGCGTCCCGCCGCATCGGAAGCAAGAGCCGGATGCTTGTTCAATGTTTGGCAGCAACTTTGGATAATGCGCAACGGCGCCTGCAAATCATGCGATGTCAGGTAGCCGACCAACTCCAACTCCTCGCGCAGTTTTTCTAGCGCGTTGGTGGAAACTTCCTCTTCCTGCTGGTGCGGAAGCAGCGGTGCCGTGACTGTCTGCATGACCCTCTCCTTTTGGCTCCCATTTTGACCAACCACATCACAAGCCATAGTTGAAATTATACACTGGCTGTTATAAAGCGTCCATTAAGAAGTGATTTATCATACTGATATTTAATATTTAATTATAATTTTACTCAAATTATCTTCTTTATTTATGAGTTGTTAATGATTGGCGGTTGATTTTGACGGGCCGACTGGCCTCACGTCACATTTTTCGCGCTCTAAAAACTAAGAATTTATTAAGCGTATCTTTATAGAATTAATATACGCGATTTTAACGGGCAGGCGATACAGTTATTGGGACATTTGGGATGGAAAAAATTCCTGTGCCGCTGATGAAAGATTCGCACCGTGAGGCGCACGTTATAGTAGACAATCCTGCATCTGCCAATAGGATCACTCAATGATGGCAAATAGTACATTTCTTTCTGAGGTGGACCAAATGCTAGAAGGGTTTTTCATCAACGGCGCACTGCCGGCTGGCGTCGAGCATGGAACCTATCAGCTGCCTCTGGTCGTTCTGTCGTATGTAGTGGCGAGTTTCGCTTCTTATACGGCATTGGCGTTGGCTCAGCAGCTGGTAGACGTCACCAACATCCGAGAAAAACGCCTGTTTCACTGGGGCGGAGCGTTTGCGATGGGGGCGGGCATCTGGTCGATGCATTTCATCGGCATGCTGTCCTACAAGATGCGCATGGTCGTAGACTATGACCCGCCGCTTACACTGCTATCCATGCTCATTGCCATCGCCGTGGCTTACGGTGTACTGGGAATCGTCGCGCGCGAAAGGCTTACACTCTCGCCGATACTGTTCGGAGCGGTGCTGCTGGGGTTTGGCATCTGCGGCATGCACTATACTGGTATGGCCGCCATGAAAATGGATGGCGATCTGCGTTATATACCCAGCATCTTTTTCCTTTCTGTGGCGATTGCTGTTGCTGCGTCGGCTGCGGCGCTTTGGATGGCCTTCACCTTGGCCCGGCATAGCAGCGGCTACCGTTACCTGTTTCAGCCCGGCGCGGCACTCATTATGGGAGCCGCCATCTGCGGCATGCATTATACCGGCATGGCCGCTGCAGTGTTCATTCCTTACGCTGAGTGCCGCTACGATCCAAACCAGAATTTCGATATGCTGGCGTTCTCTATCGCAGGCATCACCGCTATTATCCTGGGGCTTGCGCTAGCGACCGGGATTTACCGGAAGACGCAGACGGAATTTCAACTCCAATATAGCGAAAACAAATTGCGTGTGCTGATCGATAATGCCTTGGACGCCATCATCAGCATGGATCAGCAGGGTCGGATTACGGAATGGAACAAACAGGCCGAATTCATCTTCGGCTGGTCTTACCAGGAGGCGGTCGGCCAGCGGATGGCCGACATGATCATTCCTCCCGAATACCGCGAGGCGCACCGCCAGGGTATGCAGCGGTTTCTTGCCAACGGCATCGGACCTATCCTGAACCGGCGCATTGAAGTACCGGCGCTGAAACAAAGCGGCAAGCAGTTTCCCATCGAGCTGACCGTAACAGCCCAACAGCTTCATGATACCCATCAGTTTACCGCTTTTGTCCGCGACATCACCGAGCGCAAGCAAACCGAGGAACAGCTTAAAGCTACTTTGAATGAAGTCACTATTGCCAAAAAAACGGCCGAAAATGCACTGAAAGACGCAGAGGAGGCGCAGAAAAAAGCAGAAGTGGCCAGCCACGCCAAAGGAGACTTCTTGGCTAATATGAGCCATGAAATCCGCACGCCTTTGAACAGCATGACCGGCACGGCCGAACTGTTGCTTGAGACCGAATTAACGCCGCAGCAGGAAAATCATCTTCATACGATATTAAACTCAGTGGAAACGCTGCTTGCGATCATCAACGACATACTGGATTTTTCCAAAATCGAGTCCGGCAAGCTGGAGTTGGATGCCATTTCCTTCGATCTGCAGGCGGCCATCGAGGATACGGTAGAATTGTTCGCTCCTAAAACCCGGGAAAGGGAGTGCCGGCTCGAATTGCTTGTTCATTTCACACCCGGAACGCCCCGTCACGTCATCGGCGATTCGGTGCGAGTTAAACAGATCCTGTCGAACCTGCTGAGTAATGCCATCAAATTCACGCAGGAAGGATATATATTGGTTACCGTTGAACAAGTAGAGAATACTATGACTGCCGGTAAAACCAGGATTAAAATATCCGTACGCGATACGGGGATAGGCATTCCCGCGGATAAGTTGCAAACCATATTCGATAAATTTTCCCAGGCCGATGTTTCAACTACACGTAAATTTGGCGGCACGGGCTTAGGCTTGGCTATTTGCCAGCAACTTGCGGGCATGATGCACGGCGAAGTGGTGGCGCAAGGGATGTCCGACGTGGGCTCGACGTTCAGTGCCACCATGGTTCTGGAACGCGACAACGCACCGCATAAAGACGCCACGGCTCATGATCGTTCGCTGCTTAAGGGAAAGAAAGCGCTGATCGTGGACGATCTTGAGCCAAGCCGTATAATACTGGCGGCGCAACTTGCCAGCGTTGGCATCGAATCCGCCAGTGCCTACAATGCCAACGCCGCCCTGAAGATGCTGACCATTGAAAAAGAAAGCGGAATTCCATTCGATCTGCTCGTTACCGATTATAACCTGCCGGAAATGGTGAGTGAAGTATTTACACAGCAGGCAAAGGCGCTTTTCCCGGCTATGCCGATCGTTATGGTGACGGGGCTGGCGGAAAGGGGATATGCGCAAATGTTTGCCAGTGCCGGATGCGATGCCTATCTGACCAAACCGGTACGGGGAGAGCAATTTCTTGATCTGCTGGCTATGATCTTCGAGGCGAAACATTCAGGAAGAACACTCAGCATGCTGACGCCATTTAACATGTTTAATAAAGGCCGGGTGCGCAGGCATAACGACGATATCGGCTTCCTCGAAGGTGCGGAGATATTGCTGGTAGAGGACAACCGGCCCAATCGCGACCTGATCGTCAAGCTGTTGGAGAGCCTGCGCTGCCGGCCGACCGCAGTACGTAATGGCGAAGAAGCTATCGAGATGGTCAGTAAACAATCTTTCGATCTCATTCTTATGGACTGCCAGATGCCAGAAATGGACGGATTTGAAGCCAGCACGTTGCTGCGCGAGATGAAAAAGCGCGGTGACATCGCCGATATGCCTATCATCGCGCTGACCGCCAATGCCATGAAGGGCGACCGCGAAAAATGCTTGGAATCGGGTATGAATGATTACGTCACCAAACCCTTGCGCAAAACCAAACTGCATAGCATGCTCACGCAATGGTTGCCGCCCAAAGGAAAACGGGTGGCAAACCGTTCAAGTAACGCCGCCTGATGAAGATGCTTATGAATGAAGCCATGAACATACTCATTATCGATGACAGCGAAGATGACCGGCTGCTCTACCGCCGTGCCCTGCAGAAAGGTATGAATACAAGTTACGGCCTTGCCGAGGCCGATGACGGTGATGCGGGACTCAGGCTCATCCGGGAGCAAGAACCGGTCTGTATATTGCTCGATTATTCGCTGCCGGGGCACAACGGCCTCGAAGTCCTGAAGCGTATACGCACCAAATACCCTTTCATCCCCGTGGTGATGCTGACCGGCCAGGGCAACGAGGAGGTAGCCGTCACCGCCATGCAGGAGGGCGCGCAGAATTACATCGCCAAATCGAATATTACGCCGGAGTCTCTGCAGCGTGTCATCCGTGTCGCCATCGAGCATTGCGCGTTGCAAAAACGTATCCATGAACAGCGCGCCTCTCTCGAAGTCTTTACCCGCGCCCTGGCGCACGATCTCAAGGAGCCGGTGCGCACCATCCGCTCGTT
>Ga0207022_10027_pt1 | contig 26046 bp, 22 predicted proteins | sample Alteio_BWMinCont_46_FD_153307 | JGI IMG/M metagenome (GOLD analysis project Ga0207022, IMG submission 153307) | Enriched cells from forest soil in Barre Woods Harvard Forest LTER site, Petersham, Massachusetts, United States -... | ecosystem: Environmental > Terrestrial > Soil > Temperate forest >... | reverse complement strand
GAACAGATGATCGAAGACATCTCCGGCGAATTGAAGTCGGAGTCGCCGGCGGCGAAAAGCAATGTCCCAGAAGCGGCGCCCGCGCCCGGCGCGCAGGACGCACAGCCGCCGGTCGTCGTCGTGCAGCCTGAAAGTTCCGGCTGGGTCAAAAGCCTGTCGAGTTATCTCAGTAGGTTTTTGGAATTCCTTGGCGGCCTTGGCCTGGCGCTGTTCCTCGCCATCTTAATGCTTATGAAACGCGAGGAGCTGCGCAACCGTTTCATCCGCCTCGTGGGTCACGGGCAGATAACCCACACGACAAAGGCGGTTGACGAAGCAGGGCAACGCATTAGTCGCTACCTGCTGACCCAGGCGGTCGTGAACGCCACTTTTGGCCTGACACTAGGCCTTGGCCTGTTCCTGATCGGGATCAATCGCGCCCTGCTCTTGGGCCTGCTGGCCGGGCTCTTGCGTTATGTACCCTACATCGGCGCTCTGATCTCATCGGTGCTGATTGCCGCGTTAAGCCTGGCCATGTTCGCGACCTGGTGGCAGCCATTGCTGGTTCTCGGCCTCATTCTGGCCCTGGAGTTGCTTACCAATAATGTGGTGGAGCCCTGGATTTACGGCCAGAGCATCGGCGTCTCGGCAGTGGCACTCCTTGTCTCCGCGGCGTTCTGGGCCTTCCTGTGGGGGCCGGTCGGGTTAATGCTTTCCGGACCGCTGACGGTTTGCCTGGTGGTGCTCGGCAAGTACGCTCCGCGTTTGGAGTTCATCGACGTGCTCCTGGGCGACGAGCCCGCCCTGGACGCGGATGTCAGCTTTTACCAGCGGCTGCTAGCACGGGATCAAGACGAGGCGACGCAACTGGTCTTAACACATGCCGGGACGTCTGCCGCGGAGGAAGTTTACGACGCGTTATTGCTTCCAGCCTTGAACTACGTCAAGAGAGACCGGGAGCGCGACGAGCTGACCGAGGCCGATGAACAGTTCGTGCTGCGCGCCATGCGGGAGATCCTGGAAGACCTGGGTGAGCGCAAGGCAAACGCGGCCGCGGATCAGGGCGAGCCGGCGGAGCCAGGCGAAAAGCCGAGCCTTCGCAAAGTTCGCATCTTCGGCTGTCCGGGTCGCGACGAGCAGGACGCGCTTGCTTTGGAGATGCTGAGGCAGGTCCTCGATCCGGCCCGCTGGCAAATGGAAATCTTATCGGTGGAGATGCTATCCGCCGAGTTAGTTGCGTTGGCCGGCGAGAAAGAGCCGCCGGTTGTGTGCATCGGCGCCTTGCCTCCGGGCGGTCTGGCGCACAGCCGCTACTTGTGCAAACGTCTCCGCGCTCGCCTGCCCGAGACAAGGATCGTCGTGGGACGCTGGGGGCTCAAAGATAGCGCGGAACAGGATCGCCAACAGCTGCAAGACGCCGGCGCCGATCACGTAGAAACGACGCTCCTGGACACCAGGAAGCACCTGCGAGCGTGGCTGCCGGTGCTCACAAATGAAGAAGCGAAGACGAAGCAGAATAGGGACGAAGTTATTGCGGTGTGACAACGCCTGTTGGGCGTACCGCAGGCGAGAAAGTGATAATCGATGTGTTTCAGCGGTACCTATTCAAAAGGAGTCCGGAAATGAACGAATCAATGGAACAAGTTAAGGGCAAGCTTCACGGCGCGGCCGACAAGGCCAAGGAGCGGGTCCATGAGTTCGGCGACCTGGCACAGGCAAGCGCGAAGAAGTCTGAGGAGGCCGTGACTGGGGTTATCGATACCGTCAAGGAAAAAGTGCAAGACGTGGCGGCCGGTGCCTCCCAGATGGCCACAAAAGCCAAAGACACAGCACAGGAAATGGCTTCCGACGCGATGGAAAAAGTGGGCGCGGCCGGGCAAGAAATCGCCGCCGTAATCCGTCGCTACCCGGTGTCGGCGATGTTCATCGCCCTCGGCGCCGGCATCGGTGTTGGCTTCCTGGCGGCGCTCGCAGCACGTCGCGCGTGACCGACGTAATCGATCACTCCCAAAACTGCCTGCCGTGGCCGCTGCTGCCACGGTATTCCGGAGCCACCAGGCATAGCCCTGGTGGCTGCACCGGTTTGGGCGATGGCTTGGGAGATACATCCTGAGAAGCGGGTGGCCTCCACGGTGCAGACGCAGCCAATGATTGACAGAGCCCGTCGCCCACGTTATCGTCGGAATCATCATGAATTACTTGCCTGCAGTCGTCATCCTGTCCGTCACGCTGTCTCCCACCGCGGATCCCAAGCCGCCGGCCTCGGCCAAGGACAAGCTGGAGACAATCAAGAAAGATATCGCCGACGCCGAGGCGGCTTTTCGCGCGGCGTGGGCCAAGCTGCCCGACCCGGGCAAGGACGATCCCGGCGTGGAGAAGCTCTACCAGGTCTTCAACAAGAAACAGAACGAGGGGTTCAGCACCGTCCTGGACATCGCCAGGGCCGATCCGAAATCGGACGTTGGCTTCGCGGCCCTGGAGTGGCTGCTGACCATCCCGCGCACGTTTTATCTGCCCGCGGGCAAGGAAGCCATGGAGCTGGCAACCAGGCACCACGCGGCCAATGGGCGGATCGGCAAAATCATCGCCTGGGTCGGCTACTTTCCGCCGCGCTTAACCAAGAATGAAGAAGCTGCCAGGGCGCTCATCAAGGCGGTCGCGGAGCAGAACCCGGACCGCACGGCGCGCGGCCAGGCGGTCCTGGCCATCGCCTGGGAAGCCAAGACGCAATTTGCCGTCGCCGAGTACCAGCGCAAGCCGGACGTGGACCGTCTGGCCGCCGAGGCGGAGAAGCGCTTCGAGGCCGTGCTCAAGGACTACGCCGACTGCCCGCGCTTGATTCGCGACAACGCCGGCACGCTGGGCGATATCGTCCGCTCCGAACTTTTCGATTTGCGCTTCCTGCGCATCGGCAAGAGTGCTCCCAACATCGAAGCCGAGGACCTGGACGGCGTGAAGTTCAAACTCAGCGACTATCGCGGCAAGGTAGTAGTGCTTGATTTCTGGGGGGACTGGTGAGGCCCCTGCCGGGCCATGTACCCGCACGAGCGGTCGCTCGTGGCACGCCTCAAGGACAAGCCATTTGCCCTGATCGGCATCAACTCCGACATTGACAAGGACAAGCTGAAAAAGCGCATGGTCGAGGAAAAGATCACCTGGCGCTCGTTCTGGAATGGCCCCAAGGGGACCGACGGCCCCATCTCCAAAGCCTGGAATGTCCGCGGCTGGCCGACCGTCTACGTGCTGGACAGCAAGGGGACGATCCGCTTCAAGAGCCTGCACGATAAGAAGCTGGATGAAGCCGTGGACGAGTTGCTGGCCGAGGCGCAGCAAGAACACCCTGAGCGAAAGTGACCAGCGCAGCGACCGCGATCGATCACAACTGCCGGCCCGGCGACCTGCCTTTGCCGCCGCGACGGCTGCAGCGCCGGCCGGGGCGGGGCTGCGGTCCGCTCGCCGAGTCATGGTTGCTGCGGCTGTTCATCCTGCCCCATACGATTATCGGCATCGGCGCCATCGCCGCGGCACTGTTCAGTGTTTTCGTCTGGCTCTTCGGCGCCGACGTTCCCGGTCGCATCACCAAGTTGGACATCACGCCCGGCAAGAAGGGGGACTACTACTACGTCCACTACGCCTACACGGTCGATGGCATCGAGTATGCAAATACTACGACGGTGTCGAGCGATATCTACGGCAGTCTGCGCGTGGGGCAAGCATACGACGCGCGCGTCTTCCGTCCCGTGCCGACGTGGATGCCGCTGCCTCGCGGCCCAGGCAGCTCCGCGAGCACGCTGTTGGGTCTGCTGTTCTTTGCCTTGTTCTGGAACGGCCTGCTGTCCATAGGCCTGTGGATGGCGTGGGTGGCGCCGTGGCGGCCGTGGTTGCTTCTGCGGCACGGCCTGGCGACGGCGGGCGCCGTCCTTGGCAAGGAGGTTCGACGCGGGAACAAAGGCGCCACCAGCCACGTTGTCCGCTATGGTTACGCCGCGACCGTGGCAGAAGAAGGCAGCCTCGCGGGGAGACGCGAAACCTTCGAACGGGAGATGAATATCACGCCGGAGGACTACGTGTCAGTGACGGTGGGCCAGCCCGTGACCGTGATCTATCGCGCCAGGAAGCCGAAGCGTAGCCTGATCTATGAGTTCGCGGATTATGAAGCTGTAGATTCATGCGCTAGTTGTTAAGGGGCGCTTCATGACGAGCACTACGGAGCCGTACAGGATTCCTGTCAGATCATGTAGTTCGTGTTCAATGTCTTCCATCGGGCCCAACTTGCTAATCCAGCGGCCAGTGGCTAACTGTCGGGCGGCATGCTTGGGTCTGCCCGCTGAGGCGAACAAGGCGATTTCTCGAACCCGGCTTCAAGCTGGTCGTGGTCAGCTACGACATAGCCGAGAGCGGCAAACGCCTCCTGGAAAGCACTCATGGTCTCAAGGCGCGCCACACCGGCGGGCCAGTAATCCTCTTCAGCGATATCGGGCCACCACCAGTTGCGATTGTCCCCGGCAGCATAGGCTATGCAGTTGTATCTGCCGTCTCTCGGGCTTGTGATCTGGAAGGGTTGACCCCGAAGTGCTGGGAAAATGTCCTCAAGCCGCGGCTCTACCATTGGTAGCCGTGCTCCTTGCCCCATAACAGCCAGGCCGCAGCGGCTTTTTCGATATTGCCACGGTCCGCGGGAGCCACCGGGTCGGCTCCGGTGATGCGTCGCAATGCGCGATGCCAATGGCCGCTGCGCTTCTCCAGTTCTCGCAGAAGCAACGGCACGACCGCAGGCCCCATGGCAACGATCTCCTGGAAGGCGGGGTGGGCAACAAGGTCGCTGCTGGAGGAAATATACGCCGTCTCGGTGAGCCAGGCACTAGCCAGTCTGTGAAACTTTTTTTCCATGCTCTCCGGCGGCGCTGCGGGTGTCTGCTTTGCGGGAAGGGTGGACACTGGCTCTCTCCTTTGGAACGGCCGGAACCTCAAACAGGCACAGCACCTGATTGTCCGAATTATACTCCGTGCGAGCATATTCCGGACAGAGCAGCGACCTAAAGGACGAGCGGTTCTCGAGTCAGTCGTTCTTTAGAACCGTTTTTCTTGCAATCTAAGAGCGGCATGTTAATTTGGGCGATGCCGGATCGCATTCACTCACCGTTGCGTCGCAGGCGATGCGTCTTGATGATTTGTAACAAGGAGGGATTTGAATGTCGGCCAGGAAAGCTCTTCACCGCGTCTGGACATGCGCCGTCCTTCTGTTGCTTGCTTCCTGCTTTGGTTGCGCGATAACGGTGCAAAATCGTTACTCTGTTTTTGGTTTGGACCGATTCCTGACCGAGTCCGCCGAGCAGGCGCGTACCTGGTCGCTGGTCTTGCTGGGCAGCGTAGCCTTTGTGTCGGCAGGCCTGGGAGCCGCAGGATTCTGGCTAAGCCAACGTCTGTATCGGCGCTGGCGTGCCCGGCCCGAAACTGAAGCGTTGCCGCCGGCACATGAGCGCCGGCTCTGCGAGGCTGAAACCGAACGGAAAGAGGTTACCGTCTAAGCGACGGCAGAATCCAGAGAGGACCATCGTGGGCGTTCGTAAAGGGCTTCGCAGGTTGTTCAAAATAATCCTGTTGCTGGCGGCTGCGGGTGTTGCACTGGTGGTGCTTCTGTATGTGTTGAATAGCTTTTACTTTCACTTGCTAGAGGACCCCGCGGCAGCTCTGGCAAAAGAACCGACCACGCCGCCAGAAGCCGACTCAGGCGACGCGAGGAATCTCAACGCCGTCCTGGAACCGATCCGACGCGAGCATAAACTGCCGGCTCTCGCGGCGGCGGCGGTTCGGAATGGCAAGATCACTGCTCTCGGTGCAGTCGGCGCCAGGCGCGCCGGGCACGCCGCGCGTGTCGGTCTGAACGACCGCTTTCACATCGGCTCGTGCACCAAGTCCATGACCGCGACGCTCTGCGCCATTCTCATCGAGCAGGGCAAGCTGAAATGGAACACGACCATCGCCGAGAGCTTCCCAGAGTTGGCGGACAAAATCCGTCCGGAGTACCGTGCCGTGACTCTCGAGCAACTCCTCAATCATCGCTCGGGTTTGCCGGAGGACCGCCAGCCGGACGCGGTCGTTTGGCCAAGAATCCTGAGCCTGACCGGTCCCTTGAAAGAGCAACGGCATGCCCTGGTGGAAATCGTGCTGCAGCAAGCCTCGACCGCTGCTCCGGGCGCCAAGCATCAGTACTCCAACGACGGCTATGCCGTCGTCGGAGCCATGTGCGAACAGGCGACCGGCCGGCCGTGGGAAGACCTGATGCGGGAGCTGTTGTTCGAGCCGCTCGGCATGACGACTGCCGGCTTCGGCCCGCCCGGTCATGCAGAGAAGATGGACGAGCCGTGGGGTCATCTGCTCGACGGGTTCACCTGGCGGCCGCTGCCTCCGGGGCCGGATGCGGACAACCCGGCAGTCATCGCCCCGGCCGGCACGGTGCATTGCTCGCTCGGCGACTGGGCCCGCTACGCGGTGCTGCACCTGCAGGGGGAAAGGGGCGAGGCGAAACTTCTGAAGGCGGAGACCTTCCGCAAGCTGCACACGCCGCTTCCCGGGGATAATTATGCCTACGGCTGGCTCGTGGACGAGCGCGACTGGGCCGGCGGCAAGGTGTTGATGCATGCGGGCACCAATGGTTTCTGGTTCGCCGTCATCTGGCTGGCGCCTAACCGCAACAGCGGTTATCTGGCCGCGACAAACCTGGCCAACCACGCGGCCGAGGAGGCATGCGATACCGTGGTGGCCGAGCTGATCGAAACGTTAAAGTGAGCGGGCTTCCAGATTCTGCTCGATGGCCAGTTCCAATTGTCGACTTGGTCCTTGACTCACGTCTGCCGGTGGATTCTACTGCCTGTTAGTCGGAGGTTGATCCCCAAGGCGCCGCCCTCGGCGCTGCCGTGTGCCCACAACCTCGATCGCTTTCGACTCGTTCACCTGTCGCAGCCGAAAAAGACTGCCGCGCGAGGTTGTCCGGTGCACCCACAGCGTCCGGGGAGCGCAGTTCCTCCGCTCTCGCGAAGCAAGGTGCCATCATGTCCGAACTAAAGACCGCGACCGTGCAACCCTCCATACGAGCGCCCGCCTCAAAGACAGCCGGCTTCCTGGACCAGACATGGGCCTGGTATGCTCGCCATTTCTGGACAGGCTTCTGTTATTACTTGCCTCTGCCGCTTACCCTGCTCTTCCTGGTGGCCCTCGTGTGCTGGCGGCTCGGCGAGTCGTTCGGTGTAAACGAGCTGGTTTGGCATGACGATGGGCGCATGCAGGCGGCCGTCGGCGGCTCCCTGGCTCTGATCTGGGTGGAGGTGCTCTTCATCGGCTACCTGCTGTGGCTCAACGACCAGCGCGGCCAGGCCGAGCTTTCCTTCTATGGATACGCCTGGCGGATCACGGCATGCTTCCTGGTCACGGTGGGCCTGCTCGCTTTCATCCGCTTCGCGGTGGCGCAACTGGCGAACATCCTCGACGGCGGCGGCAAAGCGCCCGGCCTGCCTGCCGCTGAAGGAATCGGCCACTGGCTCTATTTGCCCGGCGGCGCGGCCGTCACGGCGCTGCTTGCGGCCGGCATCCTGAGAGCGCTGAGCGGGCGGCCACAGGACAAGCGAACTCTGCCGGCGGAGAAGGAGCCGGAGAGCAAACAGGCGGACGTGTCCACGAAACAGGATCGTAGCGGCAGCCGCCCGCGCGAATCGGTCTTCGCTTTCGCGCTGTGCAGCCTGGCTCTTTGGGGGGCAGCGGCCGCTTTTACCTGGCAGGACCTGGACCGCATCTCCGGCTGGATCCGCGTGGCCGTGCTGGCCATTGTCTTTCTTCTGAATGTGGCAGCAGCCGGGTCCGGCAGCGTGGCCGGGTACGCCTGGATCGTGCTGACCAACGCCGGTCTGGCGTACGCAGGCGTCGCCTGGACGCTCAGCCGGCATAACTGGCCGTTCGCATTAGTTGCCCTGGGCATCGCCCTGGTCGTTGTGCCGGCGCTTTTGTACTTTTGCCTGCCTCAGGCAACGGCTGATTTCGTTGCCCGGGCTCAGCAATTCTTTCGCGGTCCCGTCGCCCCTGGTCCAGAGGAAGTGCATAATCGCAGGCTGGGGTTCTGGGCGGCCGTGGCCGGCGTCCTGGTGTTCGTGATCGTGTGCGCGGTTCCGGCTTTGGCGTCTCCCGTGCCCGTCGCTTGCTTCGTGCTGTTCGTGTCGCTGGTCCTGTACGGGATGTTCAAGCTGGTGATCCGCCATGCTCTGCCGGTTGCCCTGGGCGTGCTGCTGTTCCTCGCTATCCTGGCCGGGGTGCAGCCCTATAAGTTTCGCTTCAGCCCCGGCCTGGGCTACTCCGAAGAAGGGCTACACAATGTGCCCGCTGCAGTGAAAGAAGACGGCCAACGGCAACAAGCCTTCGACACGGCCTTGCGCGCTTACCTGACCGCTCGGACCAAGCATGGGGATCTGGTAGACCAGCAGCAGCAACTGCAGTCAGACCCCGCGCAGCGCGACGAATTGTCCAAAGTTCGCCAGGCTCTGACACAAGCCAAGGCCGCCCTGGCGCAGCAAACGCTGGCCTTGCAAGAGCAGTGGAGCCGCCTGGAGCAAAACCAGGTCGTGCCCGGCCGGCTGCTGCGCTCCGACGTGCTCGCGGTGTTGCGCCCGCAGCGGCAAGCAGGCCAGCCCAGTGCCGCCGCGGCCGGACCGCTGTGGATTAGTGACATCGATTTCCTGCGCGCGACGCCGAAGAGGCCGGTGGTCCTGATTGCCGCCAGCGGCGGCGGTTTGCGCGCCGCGGCCTGGACGTTCACTGTGCTGAAGGAGCTGGAAAAGGAATTGGCGAGCACGGCGGTCCCTGATTTTCCCTCGCATGTGCGCGTGCTCACAGGAGCTTCGGGGGGGATGCTGGGGGCCGCCTACTATGCGGCGGCGCTTGAACCGCCGGACCAGCGCCTGCATGGCCAGGCGCGCATCGACCAGCTGCAGCAGCAGTTCGACAAGCTCACGCTCGACTGCCTGACGCCGGTCATGCGTCAGTATGCCTTCGGTGATTTGCCGAGCCTGTTCTCGCCCTGGTCCAGCCGCTACGATCGCGGCCACGCCCTGGAAGAAGCCTGGTCCAGGAACCTGGACGGCGCCCTGGACCAGACGTTCCAGGACCTGCGCGCGGGCGAAAAAGCGGGTTGGCGGCCGGCCCTGGCGTTCACGCCGATGATGATCGAGGACGGCCGCCGCCTCATCATCAGTAACCTGGACCTGCGCTATGCACTCAGCAATGACGGCAACCTGCTCACGGGGGAAGCCGCGGTCGAGCCGCTCTTGCATCCTTCGGAGAACTACTCGCTCGATGCCTGGGAGCTGTTCCGCCTGTTTCCCGAGGCCCGCGGCGCCTTCAAGGTGAGTACGGCCGTGCGCATGAGCGCCTCGTTCCCGTTCTTCAGCCCGGCGGTGTCCTTGCCGACCATGCCGCGGCGGCGCGTGGTGGATGCCGGCTATTATGACAACTATGGCGTAACCTTGTCGGCCGCCTGGTTGTTCAGCGGCGTCCACTGGTCCTGGATCGAGCAGCACGCTTCCAAGGTGGTGCTGATCCAGATTCGCGACGGCAGCAGCGACGAACAGCGCACCCTGCGCCGTGTGGATCCGGACAGCTCGACCGGGGCGTCGCGCGCCCTGGAGGAATTCCTGTCACCGCTGGAAGGGTTGAATAACGGCCGCCAAGGTTCGTCCTCGTTCCGCAATGACGGGCAGCTCGAGTTGCTGTCGCAGTTCCTGCGCACCAAACTCAACCCCGACTTCGATCCCGCGCTGGCGCCGCCCCACGTCAAGCGCTTCTTCACGGTCGTGACGTTTGAGTTCCCCTACCAGGCGGCCCTGTCGTGGCACCTGACCGACGACGAACGCAAACAGCTCCAGGAAGCAATCCACAAGGCGCCCGGTTTTCAGAAAAAGATCAAGCAACTCATTGCCTGGTGGAAGGCAGAAGAGGACAAGAATAATTGAGAGCCTGAAACAAAAATGGGGACTGGCTCGGCAGGACGCAGTGCCTGTCCCCATTTCTGTTTTAGGCTCTAAAAAAGCTTCTGTTATCCGCGCAAGCAAGCGCTTAATTAGCGTATACTAACATAGAGAACAAAAAGTCCGCAAAGGGGGCAAGTCATGAAGCGCTGCATGTTCCTTTTGGTTAGCGTGGCCGTGCTGTTGTCGCCTGCTGCTGTCCTGGGCGCTCCGCCCCCGCAGCTCAACATCCGCACGGCGGAGACGAACCAGGAGCTCAAGGTTACGGCCGTGGCCGCGGACGGACTGGGAAAACAAATGGGCTTGAAGGAAAACGATGTGCTGGTGAGCGTGAACGGCACGAAGACCCCAACCAGCAAGGATCTGCGCGAGGCCCTGGCACGCGTCAACAAAGACGTCGAAATCGTATTACTCCGCGGCGGCGCCAGGCAGACCGTCAAGGGCACCCTCAAATCCTCGAGCCGCGGCGAAGGCCGCTACGTTTTTATGCCGGAGAAGCGCTGACAGCGGAAAATCCCAGCCCTCGTAGAGGCGGAGAAGTGCCGCAGACTGGCTGGCCGGGAGCATGGCGAAAAACCACACGCCCGCGAGGAAGCAGGCCGCATCCACGCTGTCCCCTTAAGTCTTCCTCATTTCTTTGCCGGTGCTTTCTCAACGGCAGCGTCGGACACGATCATGATCCTGGTCGCGTAAGTGTCCTCGCCCAGTGACTCCTTGCCTTGACCGCCGGAGAGCTTGTGTCCAGCTCGGACCAGAGCCACGGCGTCAACCTCGATGACCACCTTCTGCTCGACCGCGCCGGCCTGCTGGGCTTTCTTGCCTTTTCCTTGTGCAGCCGGATCGTTCAGTCCCTCAACCTTGACCACGCGGCCGGTAATCTCGCCAAGGGATGTCCATATCGGCTTCCTGGCTGCCTCGGCCTCGGTTGCCTTTGCATCCCTGGGCAACTTCCGTTTGCCAAGGCGGATCTGCACAATCTGGCCGGCTTTCAAGTCAGCATAGTCCGCTGCATAGCCGGGTAGCTTGGGGTCGCCTTTGAGCGCTTGCAGTTGTTCGTGCGTCGGCGTGATCGGCTTGCCTTTGTCGTCGAATTGCCTGGGCGCCTTTTTGAAACGGACTACCAGATCATCGGCAACCCGGATCTCAAGCTCCGGGTGGCTGACCGCAGCGCGTATGCGCTGCCCGCCGGCATTTGCTTCAGGGCTTGTGCCGGCATTCAGAACCAGACCCAGGCAAACGAAGGCGGTAAGGACAAGAAATCGCATGGCATTGCTCCTGAGCATTGCTCCCGAAAGGGCTTCCTTCCATGTAACCGCCCTGGCGCTCAAAAGTTCCTCGCCCTTTTCCGCATTGGCCCTATCATCATTTCGAGTTCCCCGCCAAGACGCTGGCCTCGGTCCACCGGGCGTTGCGACCGGGCGGGCAAGTAGTCCTGGTCGATTTTCGCCGCATCCAGGGCAAAGCTCGGCATGGGTGCTCAACCGCGTCCGCGCCGGGCAGGAAGTTTTCACCCGGGAAATTCTGGCGGCAGGGTTCAAGCAAAGCGAGGAAGCCGGAGAGCTTGTGTCCGGCTCGGACCAGAGTCACAATGGGACCAACGAACAGGAAGCCATCAGTTCGTACATCTCAGCTGGAACGTTCAATCACAGGAGAGCACCCCATGCCAATGCGAACAATGCTGGTTGCCGCGACCCTGCTCGCGGTCGGTGCCCTGCTCGGCGGGCTGGCGCTTCCGGTGCCCGCCGACGAGAAGAAATCTGCACCGGCCTTCACCCCGGCTGAACGGGCCGAACGCACGCTGCACCGCCGCGCCGTCGAGGCCGTTATCTGGGGCATGCCGGCGGTCAATTACGACTTCATGTATCAGGCGGCGGTCCGCGACGCCAAAGCCGGCGCTGGCAGCAACAAGATCGTCTATTGGTCACGGCTGAGCGACTGGAAGAACCAGACCCTTACGCCCAACCCGGATGCGGTGTACTTCATGCCGTTCTTCGACACCAAGGACGTCGGCCCGGTTGTGCTTGACATCCCACCCGCCGACGAGGGTGGATCGATCACCGGATCGGTGATGGACTGCTGGCAGGCGGCGCTGGAGGACGTCGGGCCAGCCGGAGTTGACAAGGGCAAGGGCGGGAAATATCTGATCCTCCCGCCGGGCTACAAGGAGAAGGTTCCCGAGGGCTACATCGCGATGCCGTCGGACAACTTCCAGGGCTACGCGCTGGTGCGCTCGATTCTCCAGACCGGTGATGACGCCGGCGTCGCCAGGGCCGTCGCCTATGCCAGGCGCGTGAAGCTCTACCCGCTGTCGCAGGCGCACAACCCACCCGAGACGATCTTCGTCGACGCGTCCGACGTCGTGTTCGAGGCGAACATTTCGTACGACAGCCGCTTCTTCGAGTCGCTCGACCGGATGGTGCAGCGCGAGCCGTGGCTGACACGGGACAAGGCGATGATCGACGCGCTCAAGTCGATCGGCATCGCGAAGGGCAAGCCCTACCGTCCCGACGAGGCGACGCGCCGCATATTGAACGCGGCGGCAGACGAGGCGCATGCCTGGCTGGATCTGAAATACCAAACCATGTTCTCACCCTATTACGACGGGCGCCGCTGGGCGCTTCCCATGTCCGCCGAGCTCATCGAAGGTCTGCAGACGCAGTTTTCGAATCCGGACAGCTATCCCGTTGAAGGCCGCGGCGTCGTCTACACGATGGCGTTCTTCAGCCCCAAGCGTTCGGGGGCAGGATCGTTCTATCTGATGGCGATCAAGGACAGGCAAGGCCAACCGTTCGACGGCGGCAGCGCCTACCGCCTGACCGTACCGGCAAACGCACCCGTCAGGCAATACTGGTCGGCGACCGTTTACGACCGCGCGACGCACGGGCTCATCCGCAACCTGCCGCGGTCCAGCCGGTCGTCGCAGACACCGGGACTTGAGAAGAACGCCGACGGATCGGTGGACGTGTATTTCGGTCCGAAAGCCCCGGCGAATAAGGAATCCAACTGGGTCCCCACAAAGGCCGGCGGGCAGTTCGAAGTGTTGTTCCGCTTTTACGGCCCGGAGAAACCGCTGTTCGACAAGACGTGGAAGCTGTCGGACATCGAAAAGATTGAGTAACCGCAGACAAAAGGAGAGTAGATCATGAAAAGTCTGGCCTTGCTCATCGCATTTTCGTTCCTCGGCACAACCGCCGCTGCCCAGGACGAGAAACCCGTGCCGGTCACGGTGGAGAATTTCGTCCGCGCCGAGAGCGATCTCGCCTTCGCCAAGGTCGTCAACGGAGATGGCTTCGGCAAGTTCAATCACAGTCGCGAGCTGTCACCGCTCGACAACCAGCTGGTTGCCCGGCAGAACCGCGACACGCTGTACTCGACGGCCGTCTTCGACATGGACGCGGGGGACGTGACGATCACGCTGCCCGATCCGGGCAAGCGCTTCATGACGCTGATCACGATCGATGAGGACCACTACGTCATTGAAGTCGTGTACGGCGCGGGGCGGCACACGTATACGCGCGCGAAGGCCGGCACGCGCTATCTCTTCGCGGCGGCGCGCACCCTCGTCGATCCGGCCGATCCGAAAGATGTCCAGGAGGTTCACAAGCTGCAGGACGCGATCAAGGTTGACCAGCCGGGTGGGCCCGGGCGCTTCGAAGTTCCCCACTGGGAGCCGCTCAGCCAGAAGAAGGTGCGCGATGCCCTGCTGGTCCTCAACGAGACACTTCCGGATTTGCGCAGAGCGGGCGGCCGGCGCGCTGAGGTCGATCCCGTCAGGCACCTGATCGCGACCGCCTCAGCCTGGGGACTCAATCCGGACAGGGATGCCGTCTATCTCAACGTCACGCCCAAGCAGAACGACGGCAAGACGGTCTACAAGCTGGCCGTGAAGGATGTCCCCGTGGACGGCTTCTGGTCGATCAGCGTTTACAACGCCCAGGGCTATTTCGAGCCGAACGAGCATAACGCCTACACGCTGAACAATCTCACGGCAAAGAAGAACGACGACGGCTCGGTCATCGTCCAGTTCGGCAGCTGTGACGACAAGACCCCCAACTGCCTACCGGTCACGCCGGGTTGGAACTACATTGTGCGCCTCTATCGTCCTCGGAAAGAAATCCTCGACGGCACCTGGAAGTTCCCGGAGGCACAGCCCATGAGGTAAGGGCTAAATGAAAAACCTACGCTCAAGGAGGGGCTCAAGACTCGGTTCCCCTCGGTTCCTGTCAGTTCGCAAGATTATTTGCCGGGGAAGTAAGACGCACGAAGAGATGCGCATGCGCCGCTTCCGGATTGACGGCGTTTCCGCAGTCACAAGGATAACTCGGGGTCACTGGAATTGTCGTCCTTGACGGCCGTCTCCACCGTGACCGGTGAGGATTGGTCAGTCTGTCCGTTCTTTTTGAAGACCTTCCAGACCATATCTGCCGGCTTCAAGAAACCGGCGGCCAGCAATGTTCTTAACGTGCCGGCAGACACGGCCTCCCCGCCATTTTGAAATGCCCACCCTTCAAATAACCATCGGTCAGACACGGCGCAACCTCAACCCGTTTGCCGGGGTAAGGGGAAACTGTCATGCCAGTGTCACCGAAGGATAATCTGTCTGCCGGCCGGCGATATGTCAAGGGTCGAAAGCGCCGTGATTTCGAAGGCCGGTCGACGGCGGGGCAGGGATTGATCCGGTAAAAACGGGTGGCATATCAGCACCTGATACAATTATTGCATGACAAGCACCAGAACGGTGCTGGTGGTCGAAGACAATTCCATCGAGCGCGAAGGGATGGCTGCCGTTCTCAGGCAGGAGGGCTTCGATGCCGTGCTGGCCGCCAACGGCAAGGAAGCTCTGGAACGCTTGCAGGGCAAGCCGACGCCGGACGTGATGCTTCTGGACATGATGATGTCCGAAGTGGACGGCTGGCAGCTTCTTAAAATGCTTCGCCAGCACCCCGACCTGGTTCAGGTGCCGGTCATCATCGTGACCGGCCTCGGCATCGCCAATATCGAATGGGCGCGCTCGCTCGGCGCGGTCGGGCTGGTCCGCAAACCGATGGACGTGGAACATCTGAAAGACGCGCTGGCGCGCCTGTTTGGCACCGCTACCAATTTGGTTCGCTTCACCGTGCCACAACCGAACGAGAAGCCGGTTTTTTGACGAGCGCGGCGGTCCTTGACCAGCCCTTCTTATTTGACTATCATCCCGTATCCCGTGTCCGCTTATGACTGGCGGCACGGTTCGGCTCACGACAGCCAACGCTAGATTGCTGCCCGGAAACTACGCTCGCCCTGGCGGAGGCTGCGCCGACGTGACAGAGAAAAAACCTGCCGACCCGAACTCGCTGCAGGGGCAAGCACGCAAGTTGCAGGAAACGCTCCAGCGGCTTCTGAAAGAAAATAACGAATTACTGGATCGAACCAGGGGCAAGGACCGGTCTGCGCCGGAAGGCGGTCGCGATGAATGAACGCGAAGCGTTTGAGGAAGCCAGGCGCCGCTGGGGCAGGGATGCGCATGTCCGCTACTCACAAGGCGAACTTCCCCCAGGGGCAAGACCCTATGCCGTGGGCCGCTGGATTGGCCGGCACTTCCAGGTCCTCGGCCAGGGCGACTCCTGGGAAGAGGCATTTGCACAGGCCGGACCAGGCGGCGCTCCCAGGCAATGCTAAATGACCGTGCAGGAGTTGCAGCATTGTAACCCGAAGCGCCCAGTGGCTGTCAGAGCGAGCTCATTACTGGCACGCTACGGACACTGGCTGGAGGCACTCGCTAATGGCGTTCTCATCCCTAACACTCCTGCTCAGCGCCGCTTTGTCCAGGTGGCCCAAGGCCGGGGCCGGGCGGCTTCAGAATTCGAGATTGCATGGTCAAGTTTCGCCCCCCTGCTTCGCGGCGGCCGCCTAAGGTGTGGGGGGAACCGGACGACTACGAGGACATGGGAAGCTATGGACAAGAAGGGTTCGGGAATCAGCAGTGAGTCCTCAATCTTTGGAAAACTGCTTAATGACTTGCCTCCTTCAAAAAGTCGAGCACTGAGGCAATGAATTCGCGTATAGCGGTTGCACCAGGATTGTTCGACAAAATGCATTCCGCGGCCGCAAGCGCCCATTCTCTTTTTCTCTTCTTGGACACCCGGACTGCCTCCGGCGGCAACCAACCCTCTAAAGCACCGACATGCACGGGGAAAACCAAGGGGACAGTCAATGCATATGCAGACGCCAAAGCACCTTGCGGATAAAATATATCCTTGAAGCTCGGTATCCCCCCAAGTCGTCCAGGCAACGCAGCCAGAAAGCTTTCACGGCTCCACGCCGATCTGGGATTTGCTGACCGAGCGGCGGCCGCGGAAGGCAACGGCGATTTCCTGGTCACCGTATTTCCAGACCAATTCGTACTCATCCTCCTCCGTGCGCGGCGTAGCACTTCGGTCGTTTTTTCTTCTCCTTCCTGTTTTTCCTTGATCTGGCCCAAAAACGCTTGACCAGACGGCGAGCGCGCCGAGTCGGTCAGGTCGCCGAGCGGTCCTGACCTAAAGCCCGTGCCCGCCAGCCGCGCCGTGGGGCTTCTTGTACTTCGCAAGAAGTTCTCGCGCAGCTGCGGCAGTATCCGGTTCGGGTTGCGAAGAGTTCGTTTCTTTCGGAAGCACCTTTGCCGAGTCATCGGGAGTTGAAGTACAAACAGGCATGGCGCGTACGGACTCCTTCTCCTTATCCGTCGCCAGGAGAAGGTCGGCTGCCGCGTCTTCCGTTGAGGCCCCCGTGAAGTCAGGCGTGGCTTGCCGGCCAGGCTGAGGCGAGTCGGTCTCGCAACGAATGGTGAATTCCAGGCCGCCGACCTTCACGCGATCCTGGTCGTGGAGTTCCACCTCACCGTGAATGGGCTGCTCGTTTACAAAGGTTCCTTGATTGGATTCCATCTCATTAAGGAAAATGTGATCGTGCTTAACAAGTAATGCGCACTGCCGCCCAGCGACCGTTGGGGAGTGGGCACGCAGGTTGCAGCCGGCGTCACGACCGATCAAGAAGGGAAAGTGGGCCACAGGTATGAACTTGCCCTGCCACTTGATGGGCGTCACCATTCCAAGCATGAGTTTCATGATTTTGTCCCCAAAATAGGGCGAAACTATTCCAGGCGACAGGCACCGAATTGCTCAATTTTGCGCTTCTAGCCGTTCCCGGAGCCGGCTCGCGCTCGGGCCGTAGATCGCCAGCCTCGAAGCGCCCTTCTTCCATGCGAATTGCGAAACATTGAGAAAGCAAAATGCGTGCCGGCCACGAGCGCTTCCAGAGCTATCGCCTGCTCCGATTCTACGAAATGGCAGAGACGGCAAGGATGCCAACATGGCCGCGCCTGGCCGTCTTGGGGCGGTCGCTGCATAAAGCGCGGTAACCGTCAATCGTATTCCGCAGCTTCCGGCCGGAATTTGCCAAGTTTTTCAAAGAACGCCAAGAGTGCCACGGTGTTGGCGGGCGGCCTTTGGCCAAACGCGGCCAAGAGCAGTCTCCGAGGATTCTTTGAGCCGACCCCCCGGCTCAAAAAGCGTGGCAAACTGGCAAACTCAATTTTTTTTCGGACGCAACTGGCACGGATGCATGCCATTACGACAAGGAATGAGTTTGCCAACCGTGGCAAACTCAGTTGGCAAACTGGCAAACTCAATGGCCATCTTGGGCCAAGCGCCAGATGGGTTCTCGACCTCTTCTCCTGTTTCTGCGCGCCGTGCTTGCACATGCTCCTTGCAGCGGTTATCCTGATTCGCGCCCGCATATCTTTCCGACTGCTTTGTCGAGTGCGCTCTTGTCTCTGCGCGCGAGCAGGAGGAAGCGGCTTCCGCAGGCAGATCGCCCGGGAGGTGCCCATGTTCAAGCTGACTTCGTTTCGCCGGATGTTTTCCCAGTCGCCGAAGAGGCTGATCTGGGGCGCTATGGGCTTCTGCACCATGGCCATGATCGTGGCCGTATCGGCGGGGATGTATCCGGCCGATCGCGCCAGGAACGCAGCGGCCGCTCCGGAGGACGGCGGCTCAAGCCCGGCGGCCGAGGCGCCGGTGGGTTTCGACAACCTGACCAACAGCTTCGAGGACCAGGCGGCGTTCGACAAGGACCGTGCCAAGTTCGAAGAGGTGGAGAAGCTCGAGGACGGGCTGGGGCCGGTCTATAACGCTACGAGCTGCGTAATCTGCCACCAGAACCCGGTGACGGGCAGCTCCAGCCAGATCGCTGAGATACGCGCCGGCCGCCACGAGTTCGACCCCAACGATCCCGATCCCCGCAAGGTCAGGTTTGTCGAGTCTATCGGCGGCTCCCTGATCCATCAGCGCGCCATCGATCCGGCGATTCAGGAACACGTCCTGCCGGAGGACAGCGTGCGTACGCTGCGGATGTCGAACAACGTTCTGGGTAACGGCTTCATTGAGGTCATCCCCGATCAGCAGCTTCTGAAGATCAAGAATGGCCAACGCCGCTTTGGCATGGAGGGCTTCGCGGTGGTCGTGCCGGTGGCGGTGGCGCCGCAGATGGGCGCGGACGGCAAGCCGGACTTTCTGCTCGTGGAGCGGATCGGCCGCTTCGGCTGGAAGTGCCAGGAGGCGTCGTTGCTGAATTTCAGCGCCGGCGCCTACGTGAACGAGATGGGCATCACCAGCCCCCTGCAGCCTCAGGAAGACTTGTCCAACGGCCGGGACGTATCGATGTTCGACAAGGTCCCGGACCCAGAGGACAAGACCGTTGATCCGAACGATCCGAACAAGACCGTGCATCCGTTCGGCGTGGACGTGGAGTCGTTCACGCGCTTCATGCGCTCCAGCAAGGCGCCGCCGCGAGACGCTTCCGTTGCCGGCAATGAGGATGTAGTGGAAGGGGAAAAGCTGTTTCGGAATAACGAGGCGCTCGGCTGCGCCGTTTGCCACCACCCCGACTTCACCACCCCGGCGGCGGGAACGCCGATCCAAACTCTCGGCGGCAAGGCCGGCAGCGACATGGCCACGGTGCCGGCGGCGCTCGGCAACAAGACCTTCCATCCGTACAGCGACTTCCTGCTGCACGACGTCGGCACCGGCGACGGCATCGCCCAAACCCAGCACGCCAACCTGCCGCCCCGAGGGTTTGAGAGCCGGGAGAAGATCCCCGATGAGATCAGGACACGCGAGGGCATCCTGCGCGTCCAGGCCAGGCCCGAAAGAGGCAAACAGCGCGTCCTCTCGGGGCTCGATCAGCGGACGGCCAACAAGATGCGCACAGCGCCGCTCTGGGGACTGCGCGTGCGGCCGCAGCTCATGCACGACGGCCTATCGCTGACCATTGAGGAAGCAATCCGCCGGCACGGCGGGCAGGCCGAGGGCGTGCGCCTGAAGTTCGAGGCGCTACCGGACAACCAGAAGAAGCAGCTCCTGGCTTTTCTGAATTCGCTCTGATCGTGCAAGCTAGTGCATTGTAACCCGCCGCGCCAGCAACGGGCCCTCGCTGGCGCGTTTTTGAAGTTGCGCTTTTTACAGGAGCTAGGACCCCTGCCGGCTTGTCCGGCAGGTGAAGCAGTTCGGCAGCTAGAAAGGCTCGCCCGCGTTCGCCCCGACCCCTGCCGGACGAGCCGGCAGAGGTCTGGCGAACCAAGGCTATAGAGAAAATCGCAACTTCAAAACTGGCGCATCGGGTCATCACGGCTTGTTCTGGTTGTAGACATTCAGCCAGAAATTGATCTCGGTCTGCGCCGGAGTGCGCAGGAATAAGTCCTGGTAAACGTGGGTGATATAGGTCGAAGGGTCGTTGGCGGCGTCGGCGAAGAATTCGTCGGAGGCGATGATTGCCGCCGCGACGCTGGTCCGGTCCGCGCCCGCTTGAAATTGGTTAAGCCAGAAGACTACCTCATCCAGGCCCGGGGAGCGGCCCAGGAAGAGGGCATAGTCGTCCTGGATGATGGCCACGTCGCGCTCCGGGCTTGTGCCGATCGCCTTGGCCACCGAGAAAACGCTGGCGCCGTTGGCCAGGTCAGTCAGCCAGACATTGAGCTCCAGCGCGTTCGGCAGGCGGCCCAGCAAGTCTTGATACAGGCCGGTGACGAAGCCGATGGCGGTGTTGCCGTGCAGCAGCCTGTATTCCTTGGACGATGCCAGATCCGCCTCGATGGTCTCACGCGTCGCGCCGAGTTCCATGTCGCCGACAAAGTGGCTGAGACCGCTCTGGTCCGGCGCCCGGCCGAGGAGATGCTTGTAATCGCTGATGATGAAGTGTTGGAATTCCTCGGGACTCTTGAGAATCCCCATAGCGACCGCCAGGGTCGCCTTCGAGAGCAAGTTTCGCGTCTCCAGCGCTTCCACGCCGAGTGCCGTGACTGATGAGTGGGAACCCACGGGACTCTCCCAAATTCAGAGGTGAATGTCTGGCCAGCAATCGTGGAACGCATGGCCAGGCGATCCTTGCGCTGGGCCGAGCGCGGCCGCATGGAGAGCGGAGCCGTCAGCAAAAGTTAAATAGCCGTGCAGGAACTTGCAGCATTGTAACCCGCAGCGCCAGCAAGGGGGCGCCGGCAAGGGGACTTTGGCTAGCCCCTTGCTGGCGCTGCGGGTTACAATGCTGCCGAATCACGGACGCTGATACCCGAAGCAGGGGCACAGTTCAGATGCGGCCATAACGCTTCGTCTGTAACTCTGGAAGCCAGGTCACAAATCGGCCCGGTCTTAAACCAAAGGCGCATAAGAGTATATATATGCTGATGCCGGGCTGCTTGTTCATGACGAATTTCGCGCTTGCCTAACTTCCGCCACATTTTCATTTTTCCCAGCTTTTCCTCCCGCCCGTTTGCATTTCCCAACCTAGAGTTGTTGCACTGAGCATCATCTTTCCCAAAATGCGCTCACGGCTCCTGACCCCTCCAGACAGCAAGCGCCGATCAAGGAGCAACACGTCATGCCTTGCGCGCGACCCGTCTCTCTCAACGCCCGCCGCGGTGTCACTCTCATTGTGGTGCTGTCGCTTTTGACTCTGTTTGCCGTCCTCGGCCTGAGCTTCGTGCTCTATGCCAACGCTCAAGCCTTGTCCTCGGACCTGCTGCTGCAAAGCGAGGCGGATGCCAACAACGGCAGCGGACCCGATGTGAACCCGGACACGCTGGCGAGCACGTTGCTGTCCGCGTTTCTCTATGGTCAGGATGACGTGAGCGGCGTCTATTCCGCCTTCCGCGGCCATGACCTCGGCCGCTCGGCGTACGGCTTCAACTACCAGGTCGTTGACGGCAAGATCGTGCCGGGAAACAATAACGTACCGTTCAACGGCAGCGGCAGGGCACACGAGCCGATCACCTTCATGGGACCCAAGGGACCGGTGCAAATCGACGGCTACACGCTCGTCAATTACACCTGCTTCCAGGACGCGCAAGGGCATCTCAGCGACGGCTTCCTGCGCGATCCGGAGCGCACGGGCGTGCGCACTGCCGTCGATATATCCAAGGTGGGCGCGTTTGCCGGCGGGCTGAACGTCCCCTGGACCTACCCCGATCTGAACAACATGTTCCTGGCGGCGGTCAAGGCGGACGGCACCGTGCTGACGCCGTCGTTCCACCGCTACTGGACGGGTTTCGGCTCCCTCGATCCCGCCAATCCAAACTGGTACGACACGACTCAGCCCTGGCTCAAGTACCAGGTCATGCGGCCGCGGCCGGCCGATCATTTGCTGGCCAACGAAGTCTGGGACGCGAAGGCGAACATGCCGTTCAACGTCGCCACCCAGAAATACAGGCAGAACTTCTTCCCGGCTCCCGGCGACGCGGGCGGCGATGTCAAGAACCTGATGGGCGCGCCGGGCTGGCAGGATCCGCAGTCCGGCAAGCCGTGCAACAACGACAGCGTATGGATGGACTTCGGCTTCCCGGTCATCACCGCGCGCGACGGCAGGAAATACAAGCCGCTCGCCGCGGTCATGATGCTGGACCTTGATAACCGTGTGAACGTGAACGTGCACGGCAACATCCGCGGCAGCGACCCGAACACCGGCAAGCCGATGCACGTCTCCAATCAGGGCTGGGGACCGTGGGAAGTAAGCCTGAGCGCCGTGCTGAACGGCGACGCCAGCGCGAGCACATCAGCGCCGCAGGAATGGATCAACCTCTTCACCGGCCGCTCCGGACCGACGTTCGGCCGCTATGGCCCCGATGGCCAGCCCGCGACTAGTGGCGCTTCAGCCAGTCCGCCGCCGCCAGGGCGATTCTTCAGCGCAGTAGATATCGACGCGACCAAGAGCCCGAATTATTACCCCAGCGATCCGCTGACACTGCCCGGAAAAGATCTGAGCAATGCGCCGGCAACGTTCCCATTCCCGTACTTCCCCAGCGCCAGCTACGGTAACGGCGACGGCTATGAGCTGCGCAATCACCCGGCTTTGTACGGCTACTTCCAGCAAACCGGCGATGACCGGCAGTTCCCGATCACCAACATGGAAGCCCTGCTCCGCTACGGCGACGTCGGCACCGATTCGCTGCGCTCGGAGTTGCTGTCGCTGTGCCCGCAGAACTTCACGGGCTCCGGCCAGGCCGCACGGCGGCGCAATCTTGTGACCACGCTCAGCATGGATCTGGATCGACCCGGCTGCATCCCCTGGGCGCGCAGCCCAGCGGTCGATCCGACAGCCGTTCCGTATACGCTGGGCAGCAATGCCGGCGGTCCCTATCCGCCTTACCCGACCGGCGGCGCCATGCCGGCTCCGGCATTTTCCACGGTGAGGGCGACGGCCATGTCCACGCTCGCCGGTAACAGCGAGTTCGGCAGCGACGGCCGTTCCCTGGCCGCGGCCCTCGGACGCATTGATTTGAATCGCAAGCTAACTTCTTATCCGCCCCTTAACAACCAGGGAACTTTCACCAGCGCGCCCGACCAGGCCATCGCCGATCGCGTGCAATTGGCGCGCGACATCTACGACCGGCTGCGCCTGGTGACCATGGGCGAGCCGCCCGCCTATATCCCACCGCCGCCAGCCGCCGGGACCCTCGACGTAACCTTTGAAGCGCGCCGCTGGCTGGCGCAACTGGCCGTCAACATCGTCGATTTCATCGACGAGGACGATTACATGACGCCCTTCAACTGGTACACCGATCCGGCCGGAAAACCGTATTTTGTCTTCGGCACCGAGTTGCCTCGCGTCGTCCTCAACGAAGCATACGCGGAATATGTCAACGACCAGAACGATCCCACTGGCAGCAGCTCCTACGACGTCAACTTCTGGGTGGAGTTGTTCAATCCTTTCGCCGCCGACCCGGCGCGCAAGGACGACGGCACGGCCGTGCTGCAGGCCGGCAGCACTCCGATCTACCAGATGGCGATCGTGGAGAATCCGGACAACAGCAGCAGCTTCCCCAACGGTTTCACGCGGCCGGACAATTCCATCGGCGCCTTGCCCACCCCAGTGCCTGGCATGCCGATCAATATGCTCCGCGTCCTCCTCAAGAGCTGGGGCAGCACGACGACGATTCAGCCGTGCAACAAGCAGTCAGGCCCCAATGGCTTTTACGTGATCGGTCCAACGGTTGATTTTCAAGGGGGCAACGGCAGCTTCACGCCTACGCTGCAATCCAGTTCCATGTCCGTGCCGATCCCTTCTGCACCCAATGCGAGTACGCCTGGCTTCCCGACGCCCAGCAAGAGCCAGAACTATGGGATCTACTTGCAACGCCTGGCCTGCCCTGCCCTGCCGCCTCAGGACAATGCTTCCCTGCCGAACTACAACCCGTATGTCACGGTCGATTACATACCAGGATTGAATCCTGCTTATGCCTTCACCACTATCAACAAAAGTCCGCAGACCGGTTCGTCAAACGGCGTGGACATCACGCACCGCGCTTCTTATGGCCGCACGCAGCCTTACGGCGGCGACAGCACGAATCCCCGGCTGTGGCAGTCACAATCGACGGCTCAGACCGGCCAGCCGAAGAATACCTTCTTCGGAATGAACGACAACCTTAAAGGGCCGTTCGAGTGGCTCGTACACATGGACCGCCCGCTCATCAGTCCGGCGGAGCTGTTGAACGTTTCCGCTTACAAGCCGCATGAGCTGACGCAAAAGTTCATCAACAGCGGCCGGTCGCAGCAACGGCTGGGGCTGGTCGTGGCGGATGAGAACTCGCGGCTGTATCGCGCCTTCGAGTTCTTCACCGTTCACGGCCGCGGCATCGAGAGCACCACCGGCGGCCGCGTGCCGGGCAAGATCAATCTCAACACGGTCTGGGATGTCGAGACGTTCCAGGCTCTGTGCGACGCCCAGCCAGCCAACGGCTTCAGCCCCAGCGACGTGCAGAACTTCTTCACGAGCCTGGTCAAGTCGCGGACGCCTTCCACACCGCCGCCGGGATTCAGCTCCGGAGCGCCGGGTCCCAACGATCGGCCGTTCCTCGGCTTCTCCGCGCCGCTGACGCCGAGCGGCGGCGGCATCAACGATACGCTCTTCCGCCTCTCCGGACCGTCGCAGGGCATGCTGGAGATACCGTCCGATTACCCGGCCGCCCGGTATGAGCTGCTGAACAAGATCTACAACAACGTCAGCACGCGCAGCAACGTCTTCGCCGTGTGGGTGACCATCGGCTTCTTCGAGGTGCTCGACGACAGCACGCGCCCTGCCAAGCTCGGCGCGGAGATCGGTCTGAGCCAGCATCAGAATATCCGGCATCGCCTCTTTGCGATCATCGACCGGACCAACCTCCACCAGGCAGGCCCGGCGCCGGTGTTCGTCAAGGCGAACAGCGCCGTGGTCAGCCCAGGTCCGGTCCCGCAGAGCGTCAGCGCGCATGCGCTGAGCGGCACCTACGAAGGGATCCCGTGGAGCATCCAGCCAGGGACGCAGCTTGTCGTGGACGTAGGGCCGAACCAGGAAGGCGTGATCGTAACCAATGTGTCCGGAACGAACCAGTTCCAGGCGGTCTTCACCAAGCCGCATACGCCAGGCTTCCTGATCAACCTGAATTCGCAGCCCGGCAATCCCGGCCCGCAGCAGAACTACGACCCGCGCCAGGATAGCGGCGTGATTCGCTATTACAGCATCATCAACTAGTGTTCGCCTTTTCGCCGAGCGAAGACGACTAAATTAGCCGTGCGCGATTTGCAGTACGACCTCCTCCGGGCTTGTCCCGGTGGATCGATGAATGATGGCCAGTAGCCGCTGCATACATACCGACGGCCTCCACCGGGCTTGTCCCGGTGGAGCCACGATTAGAGCTCGGCTAACAATCGTCGCTCCACGGGGACGAGCCCCGTGGCGGCGATAACTTCTCAAGGCAACAGATCTGGCTGCCAATCATCGGTCCACGGAGACAAGCCCCGTAGTGCCGGTTATGCTGCTGAATCACGCACGGTCATATTAGTTTGTCAGGATTCTGATCCTGACCGGAATTCTCCGAATTTCCGGTCAGGGTCAGAATCCTGACCTACAGTTTTCACTTAATATCCCCATCCGGATCGCCGACTTACCGCACCAGGCATACCCCCTGCCCTGAAAAAACTCTCGTCGTGAGATTTCCCATGCGCATTCCGTTGGCATTGGCGTTTGTGATCCTGGCATTGGGCGCCGTTCAGGCTCAGGAGCCGGCTCCCGTCCCCGCCGTCGAAAGATCGGCGTTCGACTTTACACACTGCTGGGGCGGCTGCAAGGCGGGCTGCAACTCGGAACGACCCGCCGGCTATCCGGAATCCATCGCCTGCTACGCCAGGCCGGGCGAGTCGCCCGCGTATGTCGGCTACTATGTCGGCGGCGGCAGCGCCTGCCGCGGCGAATGCCGCGACCGCACGGAGGGCACCTGGGGCTGGGACTACCAGGGTTGCCTGCCGCGCCGCGTGGCCTTGCTCTGGACGCACGGCCGTCGCTACCAGGGCGGCACCGGCGCCTATCGCGTCGACGGCGGTCCACCGGTTCCCGATCTGCCCGCGCTGCTCAATCCCGCTCTGCATCATCAAAGTGGTGAACACGAGGAGTAATTTCGCCATCTTTCCCGCGCGAAAAACCCTTCGCTATTTCCCATCCTTTGCCTGGCCATCGCCGTTCCGAAGCAATCGGCCCCGGCAGATTCTACCGATATACACCAAAAGAGCGCGTTTCC